>Ga0187893_10002888_pt1 | contig 36424 bp, 29 predicted proteins | sample MA1701074metaG_FD_139574 | JGI IMG/M metagenome (GOLD analysis project Ga0187893, IMG submission 139574) | White microbial mat communities from a basaltic lava cave in the Kipuka Kanohina Cave System on the Island of Hawaii, USA - MA170107-4 metaG ... | reverse complement strand
TGGACTATACAGCGCCCAACTCTCGGGGACCACGGTTCAGTTCAACGGGACTCCCGCGCCATTGATCTACACCTGGGCGGGGCAGGTCGCTGTTCAAGTCCCGGCTTCAGTTTCCGTCGGGACGGCACAGGTGACCGTGACGTACGACGGGCGCACGTCGGCCCCATTCCCAGTTCAAGTCGCACAGTACGCTCCTGGAGTCTTCACACTCGATTCCACTGGCAAAGGACAAGCGGTCGCCGTGAATCAGGACGGCTCGATCAATACCGCCTCTACGCCGACACAGGTAGGCAATGTCGTCTCACTCTATGCGACAGGGGTAGGCCAAGGCGACCCTCCTCTGACGGTCGCGATAGGCGGTCAATCAGCGGCCTTGACCTCGATCAAAAAGATCGCGGGCGTGATGCAGATCGATGTAAGGATTCCCGGCGGCATCCAAACGGGCAGCGCCGTGCCGGTGGTAGTGCAGGTGGGGAACACATCGAGCCAGGCGGGCGTCACCGTCGCGGTGCGATGAAGTTTGAAGAAAGGGCGAGAGCATGAAGACCAACGTGGTTTTTCTATTACTTGTATTAGCGGCCGGTCAGACTCCGAACGCGGCGGCACAATCGCCAGACACATTCACGGTGACTGGCAACATGACCACGCCTCGTTTCGGCTCTACAGCCACGTTGCTGAATAGCGGAAAGGTCTTGATCGCAGGGGGATTCTACCGGAGTCAGGGCTGTGGCTGCTTCCCGGTCGGCGCTGAGCTTTATGATCACGACACAGGGACGTTTACCGCCACGGGCAACATCGATCAAGATGCCGCTTCGTACAGGGAAGCTAGGAGGACACAATGAGTAAGACACGGTTTTTGAAGGGCTGTTGCACGGTAGTGGCGCTACTGCTCAGCCGGGCCATCGGAAGCGCCGACGAGGTGACCAATTGGAACCTGGTGGCCACCAACGCCGCTTTGGCAGCAGGTCAAAGTCCGCCTTTGCAGACTCGTACGTTTGCGATTGTGCATGTTGCCATTCACGACGCCCTTAACGCGATTGACCGCCGCAACAGCCCTTATGCCTTTGAAATGCGAGCTACTCAAGGCGCGTCTACAACAGCGGCTATTGCGGCCGCGGCACGCGACACGCTGATCGCTCTCATACCATCGCAACGTGAGAGCATCGAAAGGACGTACTCGGAGGCGCTGGCCGAAGTTTCCGATGCAAGCGAGAGAGCGAGCGGTGTGGCAATCGGCCATGCTGCGGCCGCATTGATTTTAAGCAGGCGAAGCGCGGATGGCTCGAATGCCACGGTCGCGTGGTCGCCTGGTTTTGTGCCTGGACAATATCGTACAACGCCGCCGGCAAACGCTACACCGATCCTTCCGCACTGGGGAATGGTAACACCGTTTGCACTGCGCAACTCTTGGCAGTTTCGGGTCGATCCGCCGCCGGACCTGTACAGCGACAACTATGCCGGTGAGGTCAAAGAGCTCAAGTTAATCGGTGGTGTAAGCAGCCGCCTGCGCACCGAAGAACAAAGCGAGATCGCCCGCCATTGGTACGAAGCCTCGGGGCAGGCCTGGAACCGCATCGCCAGGACAGTTTCGGAGCAGCAGGGGCTCGATCTTTGGGAAAACGGCAGGCTTTTCACTTTGGTGAATATTGCTCTTGCCGACGGCTACATCGGCAACTTTGAGTCGAAGTACGTTTATAACTTTTGGCGACCCATCACCGCTATTCGCGATGGCGACATCGACGGTAACCTGGATACGGTTGGAGATTTGGAGTGGAACTCTTTCCTGGTCAATCCGCCAATTCCGGAGTGGCCTTCGGGCCATGCGACGGTCGGCGCTGCGGCGGCCGAAGTAATGGCGAGGTTCTTCGGCACTGACCACCTTTCTTTCCGTGTGACCTCGGGCGCGCCGTTTGCGGGTATAACCCGGCACTACTACAGCTTTTCGCAAGCCGCCCTTGAGAACGCGAACTCGCGGGTGCTCGCGGGCATCCATTTCCGGGCGAGTTGTGTCGCAGGGCTTTTTCAGGGTCAGCGTATTGGCGACTATGTCTACAACAACACCCTGCGCCCAATCCGCTGAGTTATGTTCCGCTTCGCAGAGGTGGGGTAACCAGATGCAATGCATTATGACCATTATGACTGGAGAAACACAATGAGAAAGACACAATTGTTTAAAGGATGCTGTACATTGATTGCGTTGTCGTTCAGCCATGCCATCGGAAGCGCCGACGTGGTTTCGGACTGGAACGCGATCATGGTGACCACCGTGAGCGGTCAGAGCCCGTTCGCTCAGGCGCGCTTCGCGGCGATCACACAACTGGCGGTTTTCGAAGCGATCAATGCGATCACAGGCGACTTCAAACCGTACCTCGGCACGATCAACGCGCCATCGAGCGCGTCCGCTGAGGCCGCGGCCATTGCGGCCGCGCATACCGTGCTCAAGAACTACTTCCCTGCCAATGCGGCCAGCCTCGATGCCGCGCGGGCGAGCTCGCTTGCGGCCATCCCGGATGAGCCGGCCAAGAGCGCCGGCATCGCGGCCGGTGACGCGGCCGCTGCGGCAATGATTGCCGCCCGGGCCGACGACGGGTCGGGAATGCCCAAGTTCCACATGCCCTCCACGTCCGACCCCGGTGAATGGCAAACGACGCCGGGTTGTCCCGCTGGGGGCGGCGCCTTTCTGCATTGGCCCGAAGTGACACCATTCGGTATCAAGAGCGCCAGCCAGTTTCGCTTGGATCCACCCCCGGGTCTCACAAGCACCGGTTACACGAGGAATTACAACGAGGTGAGGACGTCCGGCGGTCTAAACAGCACGGAACGACCGCAGGATAGGGCCGACGTGGCCCGGATTTACGCCGCCGTCACGCCTGTTGCCGTTTTCAACCCCGTCCTAAGAAGCGCGGCGGAAGGCAAGTCACTGGGGGAGACCGCGCGTGCCTTGGCGCTGCTCAACATGGCTATCAGCGACGCCGCGGTCGCGACGTTCGATACGAAGTATCACTACAGATTCTGGCGCCCGGAGACGGCAATTCGCGCTGGGGACATGGATGGCAACCCGAAAACCGACCCCGACGCGGCTTTCGCTCCGTTGATCGCCGCGCCTTGTTTCCCGGGCTATCCGTCAGCCCATGCGACCTTGAGCTACGCGGCTCGCGAGATGATCGAGCGTATCTTCGGAGCGGGGCCTAAGTCCAGCACCGTGACGACCTCAGCCGTCCCAGGCGTGACTCTCCAGTACGACAAGCTCAGGCAGATCACCGCCGATATCGACGACGCACGCGTCTATGGTGGGATCCATTTCCGCTTCGATCAGGATGCGGGCGCTGAGCAAGGACGCCGGGTCGGTGAGTACGTCTACAAGCACAATCTGAAGCGGGCGAAGGCATGCGGTTGTGACGAGGAGGACTGAGCGCGAAGCACGGGATCAAGGGGGGCAGCCGTCGCCGTCGGCTAGACGCCGGTCTTGTGCAAATCAACCTACGGATCCCATGGGAGTGCGGCCTGCCGCCTATGTTCCTGCAGCGGGTGTGCGATAGCCGAGCGCCTGGTGGGGGCGCCGGTGATTGTAGAAGCGGAAGTAACGGTCCAGCGCTTGGAACAGATCGGCCCCGTTGGCGAAGTCGCCGGGATAGATGAGTTCGTAGTTCAGACTTCGCCACAGGCGCTCGATGAAAACGTTGTCCAGGGCACGGCCCCGTCCATCCATACTGATCGAGATGTCGCGCTTCTTCAGCGGCGCCAGAAAATCGGGCGAGGGGCCATGCGACGGCTGCCGAAAAACGGGTAATCCATGTACAGCTCGTCGAGCCGCCGGAGCAGACACAGATTCTCCGCGCTCTCCGGCTGCGGCCGGTGATAGTAGGTCGAGCGAGGTACCCCGAGCAGTTCGCACTGCTGCTGAACACTCAGGTGCGGATGTTGTGGATCGATCCATCGTCGTCGGTCTTCAATCGATGAGGCCAGCTCTTTTTTTGAGAAAGTCCAACTCCACTTTCAGTTGGCCAATCTGCTTGTAGAGCTCGTCCTTCTCGGTGTCGGCCTGCTGGCGCATCTGCTCACGGCCGTTACCGAAGATGTCCGGCAAGCCGGCCAGCGCCTGTTTCTTCCAGCCGCCGACCTGGGTAGGGTGGACGCCGAACATCTGCGCGATCTGGGCGGCCGTCTTGTGCGCCTTGATGGCCTCGACGGCAACTTTGGACCTGTGATGTTGATTGACCACATCCTTGAGAGCTTCAAGCACAACGGGTTGATCAAATCGTCCGAAACAATGGACGGGACGATACACGTTTTTTGGGTCTCACCAGAACTGAAGCGAAGGCTGGAAGCATGAGACATAATCCGAACCCCGCTTTCCGGCTGCATGAATTTGGGCACCCACGGATGAAGGACGGGCGATGCGTTCTCGTATGAAGGTCGGAACGCTAGGATGGCTTCAAGACGAGCGCTGTGGTGCGTTGGGGAATCCAACGACCAGCATTAGAGGCGACCGCCTGATAAGCGGTCAGTGTGTGGCTGCATGAATCACGCTCGTCTTTGCTTCCGATGGTGGGATGCCACCGACTTCCGTCAATAGACGCATCTTCCCTCAAACTTTGGCCGCTTGACGTGACGGGTTTGGCGGACTTGTTAGAATCCCTGATAGACCGTCCACAAACCGGATTGAAGGCGAGTTTGAGACCATGCAAGTTATTGAAAAGTCGTGCATCGTGAAGCTGAGAAGACCGAATCCCACCCTCACCGCCATTTTACAATTTAATGACCTTCCTGAGAGCGCTACGCTCAGCTTGGGTGTCGCGCTAGCCCGCCTGGATCGCTCTCCGCAGATCCTTCATGAGCAGAAGCATTTGGAACGGGTCAACCGGGGACGGCTCGAATTCAAAATGCTCGTAGAACCGTCGAGCCGTCTCATCAATGGCGTGTACCATCACCGCACGCACGCCGACGATGTCCGCGGCTTGTTCGATCCGCGTCAGGGCGTCGAACAGAAGCGCCTTGCCGAGCCCCTTGCCCTGCTGCCCTTTGTCCACCGCCAGCCGTGCTAGCAGGACGATCCCGATTGGACGGTTGGCCAGCCCCTTTGCAATCCGCGTGGGGCTGTCGTGTATGTGAACGGATCCGGTCGTCAGGGAATAGTAGCCAGCTACGCCCTCTCCGGCCAGCGCCACATATGTTTTGGCGGAGTCTGCCTGCTGGTTCGTCCAGGCAAACTTCCGTAGCCAGGAATTGAGCGTCGCATTGCCGCAGTCGAACTCAGAGAGGTCGTGCTTGCGCCGGAGCTTCTCGATTACGAATCCGCCCTGCTCATGAGCGCCGTTGGGCGACATGAGGTTCTTGGAACAAGCGGCGAAGCCGGGGCTTGTCCTGTGGGGGTCTGTCAAGAGCCGCCAGGTATGCCTTCCATTGCTTTTCGTCGACCACAGCGTTTCCGAGCAGCAGCGGCTCGATCTGTGGCAGAACGGGAGGCTGTTCGCGTTGGTGAATATCGCGCTTGCCGACGGGTACATCGCCAACTTTGAATCGAAGTATTTTTATAACTTTTGGCGGCCCATCACCGCCATTCGCGACGGCGACACCGACGGCAATCTGGACACCGTTGGAGAGCTCGAGTGGAACGCTTACCTGAACACTCCGGCAATTCCGGAATGGCCTTCGGGGCACGCGACGGTCGGTGCGGCGGCGGCTGAAGTGATGCAGAGGTTCTTCGGCACCGACTACCTTGCATTCGACTTGACCGCCGGCGCTCCTTTTGCGGGTACGGCGCGCCAGTATTCCAGCTTTTCGCAAGCCGCCCTTGAAAACGCCAACTCGAGGGTGCTAGCCGGCATCCATTTCCGGGCGAGCTGTCTCGTGGGACTGGGGCAGGGGCAGCGCATTGGCGACTACGTCTACTACAACCTGCTGCGCCCGATTCGCTGAAACGGTTCGCGTTCGAAATGAATAACTAAGTCTTTCGACTTCGAGAGGCGCAGTATTGAGGGAAGCAATGCGATGAGACAGACTTTCACGGGATACACGGCACGGGCCATGAGTTCGTGTGTGTTGATGGCGCTTGTTTCGACGTTCACTGTCAGCGCGCAACTGGACCCCGCTTGCCGCCAGCGGCACTTCGGCAAATTTTCGGAATGGTCCGCGGCGGTGAGTCTATAGAACACCTCCTGATCTGAGTATATATATACCCTCAGATCAGGAACAATTCCGGCCACTCTGGAAAAGTGTCCATTTCTATGTCGCGCACCCATTGAAAGATCACTAACGCTTCAGCCGGTATCGGGACAGCACGAAGCCGTTCGGGTACTGCTTGCTCTCCTCCAGACTTAACGACGTTTGTTTGACTGCTGTGGAGAATATCGGAATCCCCGACCCAAGCAGAACAGGATTTACTTTCAAAATCAACTCGTCGATTTCCGGCAACAGCGCAGCCGCCAGATTCGCGCCGCCGCATAGCCAAATGTCCTTTCCGTCTTCTTGCTTTAAGCGCCGCACGAACTCCCGTGCATCTTCAGAGACGAGTTGGACATTTTCGTCCGGACTGCTCCGGACGGTTCGGGAAAACAGATATTGCTTCAGGTGAGCGTAGGGGTTCGAAAACCCGGCATCGAGTCCCACGCGGTAAGTCCTGTTTCCCATCAGCACGGTATCGAAGCAGCGGTTCGCGCCGTAAACACCAAAGGCATCTCGGCGATGGGTTGGAATCGTTTCTGGAAAGCGTGCAAGAAGATCCGCATAGTAATCTCCCTCGGGGAGAGCGAAATCGATCGAACCATCCAGACCCGCAATGAACCCATCCACGGAACATGCGACGTAGTACTTGAGTTCGCGCATCGCAGGTTTACCCCCCTTAAAGGAAAGGATTAAATGCCTTCTCGTGCCCGATGGTCGTGCTCGGGCCGTGACCCGGCACAACGATGGCATCCTCGGGCAGCACCATCAGCTTGGTGTGAATCGAGGACAGTATCTTGCGATGATCGCCGCCGGGCAGATCGGTGCGCCCGATGCTTTCGCGAAACAGAGTGTCGCCGGCCACCAGTTTGTTCTGGGACGGAATCCATAAACACAGGCTGCCTTGCGTATGGCCCGGCGTGTGGAGGACGTGGAACGCCGTTGCTTCGAGCGACAGCGCGTCGCCTTCCAGCGCACGGTGATCGATCTCCGCCCGCGTCGGAGTCTGCATCCCCAACCAGGCGGCCTGCATCTCCAGCCGGTCGTATAATCCTTCGTCTTGTTCATTCATCCAAATCGGTGCGCCAGTGGCGGCTTTCAGCTTTGCCGCACCGCCGATGTGGTCGATATGCGCATGTGTAATGACGATCGCTTTTACGCGAAGCTGGTGCCTGTTGAGAATGGCCAGAATATCGTCAATCTGGTCGCCAGGATCGACGACAATCGCTTCTCGCGTGCTCTCGTCCCCGAAAATCGAGCAGTTGCATTGAAGCATGCCCACCGGAAGAATCTCGTGGATCATATGAAGGAAGATTACAAACTTTGATTATCGACTTTCCGGTCTCTTGTAGGGGAACAATTCCAACTTCGACTCTAGCTCGGCCTCCTCGGAGTCTTCGAGGAAACTGAAAAAATCCAGTCCCGCTCGGCGTTCGACTTCGTCCACCGTCACGGCGAAGAAATTCAGCGGCTCTGGCGGATTTGTGGAGTTTGGAATGATGGCGGCGAACATGGTCCTACGGTTGCCGTGCACCGCAAGCAGGACTTTGTAGGTGTGCGTGGGCACGGCGACACCGCCAGGCTTCAGAAACTCGATGGAATCGGAATCGAACAAAGGCCCTGTGAAAACCTGAACGGAATCGGCCGGGGCTGCGATGCGCCGGACAGCGGCTTCGATCTGCCGCCAACGGCCCGAGTTCACGCTCTGATGCTGCGGCACCACGTTGGTAAGCAGGAACGTGGCGTGGAAGGCGCGCTCGGACCAGGCAAAATCGGCGGCCGGGATCAAGTGGCCGCGCGAGAAGGTGGAGTGACGGAAGTCGGAGTTGGTGGCTCCCGGAGACGTCAGGGATGGGTCGCGGCGGAAAGAGGAGCGGCGCTGCGCCCCGGCGGACAGGTGTTCGGGGCGGAGTTCATATGCCGTCCAGACCGGTGATTTCAGCGAAGTGTCGTAGCAAATCTGAAAGTAGGCGTGGTCAAGGAGCTGCCGGGCGGGAGCGTCGCAGGCCGGCTGTCCGAACGCGATCGGGACCAGCCAGTACAGAAGCGCAAGAGTCATCACAATCAATAGATCGGTTGTTTAAAACATTTCTTTAGATAAATGTTCTAAAGCCGGAGGAAAAATCCGTTTTTGGCGAGCCCCAAAAGAAAGCTACAATTCTGAACATGGACCCCCTGGGTGTCATTCTGCGCTGGACGCATATCGCCTCGATGAGTTTTCTCATCGGCGGCGCCATTTACGCGCGGCTGGTATTGCTGCCGTCGCTCGATTCGCTGGCCGAAGCCGAAAGAGCAAATCTGGCGGATCGGATCGCCGCGCGGCTGCGAGCATGGGTGGCCATAGCCATCGGTGCGCTGCTGATCTCCGGATTAATCAACCTCATGCGAAAAACCGGCCTCCCGCCCGGCTACCACATGTGGTTCGGGATCAAGATGCTGCTGGCCTTTCACGTGATCGCGGTCTCACTGCTGCTGGGGCGCGCGGGAGTGGATGCGGCCAAGCGCCGCCGCTGGTTAAGCGGGATCGTCGCCAGCGGGCTCGCCGTACTGGCCGTCTCCGCCTGGCTGAGGTCGATGCAATGACGGCGGGCTACAAAGCTCTGCGCGAAGCAGCCGCGTGGCTGGATCTGGACGGCAGAGGCCGCATTCGCGTCACCGGCGAAGACCGGGCCCGCCTCCTTCACGCCATGTCGACCAATCATGTCGAGCAGCTCCAGCCCGGTCAGAACTGCTACGCCTTCTTCCTCAATGCCCAGGGCCGTATCCTGTGCGACACTCAGATTCTTTGCCTGCCCGGTCATCTCCTGCTCGATACGGAGCCGGAAACTCACCAGCTACTCTATGAGCACATCGACAAGTACATCATCGCCGATGATGTCACTCTGGAGGACGCCCGGCAGGACCTGTGTGCCGTGGCGGTGGAAGGCCCGCGGAGCGCCGCCGTAGCCGCCTCGTTGCAAAAGGCGTTTCAGGATAGCCTCATCGCAAAGCTCAGCGCGACCGGCGCCCCGGGAGCCCGAATCTACCTTCCGCCGGAACGAAAGCCGGAAATCATAGCCGTGCTCGAGAACGCCGGCGCGGTACCGGCGTCACCGGAGGAGCAAAACATCGTGCGCCTGGAAAATTTTCATCCTCGCTTCGGCGACGATATTACCGCCCGTTATCTCGTCCAGGAGACGCAACTGCTTGAAGCGGTCAATTTCAGCAAAGGCTGCTACCTGGGACAGGAAATCGTCGAGCGCATCCGGTCGCGCGGCCAGGTTCACCGGCTCCTGGTGCCGCTCTACCTCACTGGCCAGAATCCGCCGCAGCCTGGAACCTTGGTCATGGCCGGAGAAGCCAAAGCGGGGGAAACGATGTCGGCTGCCTATTCCCCGGCGCTCGGAAAAGTTGTCGCCTTCGCCTATATCCGCGCGGAGCATGCCCGGCCCGGCACGCCTCTCACTGCTGGTGATACGCAGGCCGAAGTGGCCGCCGCACGGCCCGCATGAAGCTCGCCGCTTTGGCGATTCTGGCGTTGCCCGTCATGGCAGAGGACATCCGCATACATGTTCTCGGATTGTTTCGGCCGCTCGCGATCACGATCGAGGCCGCATGGCTTCATATGGCCGGGGAACGAGTCGCTCTCAACCAGCCGCTGGTTTGCCATGCGAAGGGGAATGAGGTTGAATGCAGGCTCGGGCAGCGTGTCATCGGCGCGGCCGTAGCCTTGGCCGGAGGCCCGGCCATTACGCTCGACCTGCCCGGAAAAATGCGCCGTACTTATGCAGGCCAACTCACCCTGCAGGCGCGTGACGGTATTTTGGAGCCGGTGATGAACGTGGATTTGGAAACCGCCGTTGCCATCGCCGTCGCCGCGGAGCTGCCCGGCGCGCCGGCCGAAGCCGCCAAGGCACAAGCCGTCGCCGCGCGCTCCTATTACCGTGCGGGTGCTCGTCACAACCACGCCTTATTCTGTGACACGACGCATTGCCAGTTGTTCGGAGGCCAGGTCTCCTCGACGCACCCGGCCGCCGGCGCCGCCCAGGCAACCCGATCAATCGTTCTGGGTCACAAGGGCCGTACTGTTGCGGGCCTGTACTTCCGCAGTTGCGGCGGGAGTACATTTTCAGCCGGCGATGTCGGTTTGCCTGCGGGCGGCTACCCCTACTACGCTGTCGAATGCTCCGTCTGCCGGATCGGCCCAAGAACATGGGAGACGAAGCTTCCCGCTTCCGATGCCGCCGTTCTTCTTCGGGAATCGCGCTCGGAGAATGGGCGTCTGGAGCTGGCCCGAAAATTCGGCTGGGATCGCATCCCTTCGAACTCCTTTCGCGCCTCCCGCCAGGGCGAATTCATTCTGCTGCGTGGAGAAGGCGAAGGGCACGGCGTCGGTCTTTGCCAGCGTGGAGCGCAGGGACTGGCCGCGCGGGGCTATGATTTCCGCTCCATACTGCGCCACTATTTTCCGAATACGAACCTGCTTCAATGACGTGTCATCATGATATGACAATGGGACGTTTCCTCTTTTCGCTTCTTGTTTGCCTGACCCCGCTGGCCGCCCAATCCCCGCTGGGTTCCGTCACCGGTCTGGCAGTGGACCCGGCTTTGGCTTCCGTTCCGTCCGCAAAAGTTAGGCTTGTCAGCATCGACACTGGCGTCGAACGGGCAACGGCCACCAACTCCGACGGCGCTTACACTTTCCCGAACCTTCCTCCAGGCCGGTATAGACTGTTGGCCGAAGCCGCGGGATTTCGTCAACTGGAGACGCCGGAATTCATGTTGGCCGCCTACCGCACCGTTCGTCATGACCTGCACTTTGAATTGCAAGCCACGGCCACCGAGGTCACGGTCACCGAACTCGTTTCCACCGTGGTCCAAACCGAATCGCCGTCCATTTCGACCAGCCTGACGAGCAAGCAGATTCTTGAGCTGCCCACCAATCTCCGTAGCGTCTTCAACAATGCCGGCGACAGCGGCTTGATCTTTTCGATGATGCCGCTCACCGTACCGGGCGTGGTACAGGTGGGCGCCGGCGCGGCCTGGCTGGTCCCGGGCAGCGGCGCCAACGGCGTCCGGTTGAAGGTGGACGGCATTGAAACGAACTTCGGAAACTTCGGTGGACCCGATCCGGTTTCACAGCCTTCGTTTGAATCGATCGAGGAATTCACCGCCAACGTGAATTCGAACCGCGCCGAATTCGGCGGCATCGGCAACATCACCACGGTTACGCGAATGGGAACCAACCAGTTTCATGGCGGCGTCTTCTGGTACGCGCGTAACAGCGCCTTTGACGCCCGCAACACGTTTCAGGCAGCCAAGCCGTTTCAGAACATTCACAACTTCGGCGCTACGCTCGGTGGCCCCATCCGCAAGAACAGAACGTTTTTCCAATTCACCGTCGACACCACGCGTGGCTCGCGATCGTACCTGTTCAACGCCAATGTACCAACTCTGGCCCTGCGTGCAGGCGATTTCACGGGCGCCGCGGTGGTCCGCAATCCATTCACCGGTCAGCCTTTCGAAGGGAACCGCATTCCCGCATCTTTGATCTCTCAGCAGTCGCTCAAGGCGCAGGAGCTGTTCTACCCCATTCCGAACTTCGGCGCACCCGCGCCGGCGGCCGGCAACTATAGAGCCGCATTCAACGGTCCCGAGGATCACCGCATTTGGGAATGGCGCGTGGATCATAACTTCAACTCCGCCCAGTCGGCTTTCTTCCGCTACCAGCGCAAGACGCATGACTACGAGATTCCCGGCGCGCGCAGCCCGCTGCCGCCTTCATCGGTCGGCACATCCACGAATCTGCGCAACGTGCATTTCTTCACCCTGGGTCATGCCGGATCGTTGCGTCCAAACGTGTTTCATGAATTTCGCGCCGGCAACGTGGTGCTGTCCTCGAAATCCGATTCGAACGTGAAAGGCCAGCCGCTGCTCGATCAGATCGGCGTGCGCGGCCTGCCGCCGCGGCCCGGAATCAACGGTGTCCCAAACATCACCGTCGCCGGACTCAGCACTGTTTCCCAGATCTTGCTGAACCCGGTGAACGACGGGCACGCGCAGCTTTCCGATAACCTCACCTGGGTGCACGGCAAGCACATGTTAAAAGCCGGCTTTGAGTATGTCCGGTGGTATGTGAACCGGTACATGCCCGTGGACAGCGCTTCCTTCGGCAATTTTAATTTCAGCAGCCGCTTTTCGGGAAACGCCTATGCGGACTTTCTGCTCGGGCTCCCGACCACGGTAACGCGCGTCGATCCCTTTCCTGCGCAATACAGCCGTTGGAATAATCTTGCCTGGTACGTGCAGGACGATCACAAGCTGGCGCCGCGGCTCACGCTCAGCTACGGCCTGCGGTACGAGTTTAATGGGCCTATCACAATCCGCGACGATAATTTCTATTCCTTCGATCCGGTAAACGGCAACCTGATTGTTCCCTCGCGGAACTCGACAACGCTGTTCAGCGGCGCTTTTCCGCGCACCATTCCCGTGGTCACCGGCGACCAGCTCGGTCTGGGTCGCACGCTGCGCCGCTCGGACCGGAATAATTTTGCGCCGCGTATCGGCTTCTCCTACCAGGCCGGCCGGAGCGGAAAAACGATTGTGCGCGGCGGATGGGGGGTCTACTACGCCCCGTTTTCCGGCGCCGTGACGGCGTTTCTTGCCTCCGGCCCGTACTCGCTGTCGAGCACCAGCACAAACGCCATCACAGGCGGCCAGGCGCTGTTCACCATTGCCGCTCCGTTCGCTTCGCCGGCGGCGCCAGGCACTCTGAACCTGAACGGCGTCAATCCCAATCTGCGCAATAGCTACGTCATGCAGTACAGCCTCTCAGTAGAGCGCGAGATTTTCCGTGACGTCGGTCTGCGGCTCAGCTACATCGCCTCGCGCGGCGTCCAGTTGCCGTACCTGCGCAATTTGAATCAGCCGCCGCCGTCGCTCGGGCCTGCCCGCAGACCCTTTCCCCTTTACAACAACCTGATCTATTCCGAAAACGGCGCTTACAACTCCTATAGCGGCTTGCAGGTGCAGGTCACTCGCCGCTTCAGTCGCGGAATACAGTTCAGCTCTGCATGGACATGGGCCAAGCAGATCAGCGAAGTCGACGACACGGGCAATGCGGACCTGAACACAACGATCGAAAACGCCTATGACCGCCGCCGCGACCGCGCCGATGTCAACGCCGTTCCCCGCCATCAATGGATGAATCAGGCCCTGTGGGAGCTGCCATTCGCGAAAAACCGGTTGTGGGGCGGCTGGCAACTCAATGCCCTCGTCAATTTGCAAACCGGACATTATCTCAATCCGCAATTCGCCGGCGCCGACGTTTCCAACACCTTCAATTTCGGGGGACGTCCCGACATCGTTCGCGGAGAAATCGATTACCCGCGCACGCTCGCGTCCTGGTATGACCGCAGCGTGTTCGCCGTCCCTCAAGCAGGCCGCTTCGGCAACGCCGGGCGCAACCTGATCCGCGGGCCCGGATATGCCATCACCAATTTCGGCATCTCCAAAACCATCCGGCTGGAGCGCGCCGGCGCCATTCAGATCGCGGCTTCGTTTCAGAACATCCTTAACCACGTGAACCTCGGCCAGCCCAACCTCACGGTGACCGCCGTACAGGGCGGCACGATCACGTCAACGCACATCTTCCCCGCCGCCGGAAGCCCGCGCACCGGCCAGTTGAGCCTGCGTTGGAGCTTTTGAGGAGAACCAAATGGAATACTTCGCCGCGAATCGGGAGCGCTACCTGGACGAATTGAAGCAGTTCCTGCGCATCCCCAGCATCAGCACGCTTTCCGAACACAAGCCCGACATAGGCCGCGCCGCCGCCTTTGTCGCCTCGCGGCTCGGCCAGGCGCGGCTGGAGAACGTCGAGCTGATCGAAGGGAAAGGGAACCCGCTGGTCTACGCGGACTGGCTGCATGCGCCGGGCAAGCCAACGCTCCTGTTCTATGGCCACTACGATGTGCAGCCTCCTGATCCGCTCAACGAGTGGGTGTCGCCGCCGTTTGAGCCGGATATTCGCGGCGAAAACATCTACGCCCGCGGCGCGGCCGATGACAAAGGGCTCACGCTCATACTGATCAAGGCCGTCGAAGCTCTCCTTGCCACGCGCGGGGCACTCCCCGTGAACGTGAGATTCCTGATCGAAGGCGAAGAGGAATCCGGCGGCGAACATATAGCCGCCTACGTCGCCGCCAAGCCGCCGCGCACTGCCGCCGACGCCGCCATCATCTGCGACACCGAAATGTTCGCTCCAGAGCTGCCTACGCTATGTATCGGCCTGCGCGGCATCGTTTACGGCGAACTGATCGTCAAAGGCGCAAAGCAGGATCTGCACTCGGGCGTTTATGGCGGCGCGGCGCCGAATCCGCTGATGGCGGTGGCCGAGATTCTGTGCGCGCTCAAGGATCGCGACGGACGCATTCGCATCCCCGGCTTCCATGACCGCGTCGTGCCTCCGGCGCCCGAAGAGCGCGCCGCATGGGACCGGCTCCCCTTCGACGAGCACAAATATATTGCAGAGGAAATGCGAGCCAGTGAGCTGACAGGCGAGCCGGAATATCCGCTGTTCGAACGGCTATGGGCGCGCCCCACGCTCGAAGTGCATGGCATCCGCGGCGGATTCACGGGAGAAGGCGCCAAGACGGTGATCCCCGCTCAGGCCGTCGCCAAAGTCAGCGCGCGCCTGGTCGCCGATCAACGGCCCGGCGAAGCAATTGCACAGATTCAGACAGCCGTCGCCGCCGTATGCCCGCGCGGCGTTACTGCTGAATTCCGGGTGCTACACGCGGCGGCCCCATCGCTGGTCAACCCGGACAACGAATTCCTCCGCGCTGCGGCCGATGCCATGACGGAAGTCTTCGGCAACCAGACTGTTTACGTTCGCTCGGGCGGTTCGATCCCTATTGTCGGTTTGTTTGACCGCCACCTAGGCATACCCAGCGTTATGATGGGATTCGGATTGCCTGACGACAACCTGCACGCGCCGAACGAAAAGCTCTATCTGCCGAATTTTTACCGGGGCATCGAAGCTGTCGCCCGTTATCTGGACATTCTCGGTCAAGGGCGATAAGCATTGGAACCGCTGGCGCTGATCGCTCCGTTTGCGCTGGTAGTGGTTGTGCCGCTGGGGTTGCCGCTTTGCGATGCGACTGCCTGGCAAAGGCGCATGGTCTGGCCCGCCGCGCTGGCCGGTTTGATTTCGTTTTCCCTGGAACAAGGCTGGGTTGCCGCGGCGCTGGCGCTGCCGTGGCTGCTGTTCACCTGCTGGGTTGCCGGCCAGGGAATCCGGCAGTTCTTGAAACACCGCGGATGGCCGCTCGAAGAGTTTGCCGTTCAGGCTGCCATGGTATATCTGGCCATTGCCGGGCTCTGGCTTGTTATTTCCCGGGTCGGCCTGCGGCCGATGGGGTTCGGCGACGCCATTGTGCTTCTCACTTCCATTCACTTCCACTATGCCGGATTTGCCGCATGCGTATTTACAGGAATGACGGGCCGCGCCCTCCGAGCGCACGCCGATTCGGCGTGGTTTCGATGGCCGGCCTGGGCCGTGATCGCCGGCACACCCGCGCTGGCCATCGGGATTAGCGTGTCGCGCTGGATCGAAATCGCCGCCGCTTTTTGGCTTTCGCTGGGGGTAATCGGCATTGTCGGAGTAGCGCTGGCCGCCGCGTTCTTGGAGCGTCTGCCACGAACCGCGATGGTATGTTTCGCTTTCACGGCGGCATCGACAGTGGTATCGATGTCTCTTGCCGGGATCTACGCAGTGAGTGAATTCGTCGGATCTTACTGGGTGCCGATCCCGCAAATGGCGACCACCCACGGCCTGGCCAATGCGGTGGGAATGGGGTTGGCCGGCCTTACCGGCTGGCTGATTGTGCGGCCAAAGCAGAGGCCATTACCAACGGCTATGTAACGCGAACGACTCCTCATGCGCCGGGGATGTTCGCGCGGTTACCTTGTCCTGGCACCGGACACAGTATTTCGCCCATGGAATGATCTGCAACCGGCGGGCGGCAATGGGCTCCTCACACTTCTGGCACGTCCCATAATCCCCTGCCTTTAACCTGTCAAGCGCTTCGTCCACCTGGCGAAGTTTCTCGTATTCCAAACGGTTGAGGCTGACGTTTAGAAATTCTTCGTGGAAGATTTGTGCCTGATCCTCCTCGCAGGCGCGACCCAGCTTCGAGATCGTGTCGCAGTGCTCGCCCAGACTGGCGAGCAATTCCTGGCGCTGGCTGAGAAGCAGTTGGCGATAACTGAAGTTTGCGGAGCCGCCGTTTTTTCCTTCCACCTCAAGGCGTCGTTTCTTCATAATGCTCAGTCCTCCAGTCGGTCCGTGTGAAGGGCTGACGCAAGCGTCTCGAAACTACCCCTGGCACGCCTTACGCTGCCCGATTCACATCTCGCTGGGACGGTTCCCGTGAGCCGCGGTACCGGTACCCGACAACGTGTCTCTTATCGGCAATTGCGAAAGCCGCTTTATTGTTTTGAAAAAATATCAGATGTAGACGAGAAATACAAGCCTTTTTTGCATTTTTTTTTGTGCCCCTTTCACCCGCGGCGGCCCATCCGGTTCCCGCATGCCGGAGCGGGCGTGCCGTCGGCGCTTCTGTCATCGCCCGTCTCGCGGCGAAGCTGATCCAGCCGCTGGCGTAGCTTGTCGAATTGCGCTTTGTGGCTGGGGCTTGCTGCCAGATTCCGCTTCTCCGCCGGATCCGATGCCAGATGGAACAACTCAAACTCTTCCGGCTTCTGGATATAGTGGATCAGCTTCCATTCCTTTGTCCGGATTCCGCGCGCCATCGGAGCGCAATGCGGGCCGGGGTATTCGTAATTCTCATACAGCCAGTCCTCGCGCCACGCCGTGGCTTTGGCCTCAAGCAGCGGCCGCCAGCTCGCCCCTTGTTTTCGCGCCTCCTCCGGCAATTGGAGGCCGCTGTAGTCCATGATTGTGTGGGCCACATCGTTATTGAGCACCATGTTCTGCTGGTCCACGCGCCCGCCGCGAAATGCCGCCGGCAGCCTCGCCAGCATCGGAACTTTGATCGACGGCTCATACATCAGCCGCTTGTCGAACATGCCATATTCGCCCAGGAAGAAGCCATTGTCCCCGGTGTAAATCACCATGGTGTTTTCAGCCAGTCCGCTCTTGTCCAGATAGTCCAGGATGCGCCCCAGATTCTCGTCCACGCCGAGCAGCGTGCGGTAGTAGTTCTTCAGAAACATCTGGTAATTGCGTTTCTTGCGCTCAGCCAGAGGCAAATTCCTGTCAACGCCCCGCTCGAAGAAGTCCGGCATATCGGCGATCTGCATGTCGGTATTGCGGATTCCTTCCGGCCGGCCGTCTAGGCTGGTATGAAAATCGGGCGGTTCCGGGATGGTGATGTCCTCATACACTTTTTCGAACCGTTGGGCGGGCCGCCAGTCGCGGTGTGGAGCTTTGAAGTTGCAGATCAGGCTGAAGGGGCGGTCCTTGGGCCTGCTCTGCAGCGTGAGCAACGCCTGATCCCCGATCACGTCATCCACGTAACCCCGCATTTGCATGCGCCCGCCGTTGGCGATCAGCACCGGATCATGGTATAAACCCTGGCCCGGAAGAATGGCGTAGTGATCGAAACCAGCCGGCGTCGACGCGATATGCCACTTCCCGACCATCGCGGTGTGATATCCGGCCTTCTGCTGTAACATTGGATAGCCGGTCACATCCGGCCGAAGATAGTGGCTTTTTCCCCCATTTGTCGTAACGCCGTGCGAGTGCGAGTACATGCCGGTCAGGATCGTTCCGCGGCTCGGCGAGCAGAGTGGATTCGTCACAAACGCCTGGGAAAACCGAACGCCTCCTTCGGCCAGCCGGTCCATGTGCGGCGTCTTCAGGATCTTGTTCCCGGCGCAGCTCATCGCATCCCAGCGCTGGTCGTCTGTCATTACGAACAGGAAATTCGTGCGGCGGCCCTGTCCCCGCAGAATGGCGGGAAAGCCGGTAAGCGCGCCGGCGATTGTTTCAACAGCCCGTCTACGATTCATTTGAGACATTGTACTACCCCATTCATAGTTTCAAGCCACTAGCGCCGCTTCCAGGTGTGTGTCGCGTAATCGAAGTCGTACGATGAGCGCGCCGGCACGGGCGCGGCATTAGTCGCCGGCATCCACCGGGCCAGTTCGCGCTTGAGGGAGGCGTGCTTCGGATCGGAGGCAAGGTTGCGCCATTCGTTTGGATCTCCGGTCCTGTCGTATAACTCCTCGCCGCCGTCATGGTAGCGGATGTAGCGCCAGCGCTCGTTAATCACCGCATGGTTGCCTGGCCCGTAGGTGCAGACGGTCGGATTCCGCTTCGCTTTCGAATCCCGCAACAGGGGAACCAGGCTTTCCCCATCCAACTGCTTGCGCATCGGCAGGTCGCACATATCGAGCAGAGTCGGATACAAATCCAGCAGATTCACCGCCTGCCGCCGCGCCGCACCGTTTTGGCGCGTCCCCGGCCCGGCCACGATCAGCGGAACATGCGTTGAGCGCTCCCACAGGGTCGATTTGTGCCAGTGCTGTTTTTCGCCCAAATGCCAGCCGTTGTCGGACCAGAAAACGATGATTGTGTCCCGCCCGTATGCGCTTCGATCCAGCGAGTCCAGCATGCGGCCGATCAGCGCATCGGCGAAGCTGATCGAAGCCAGGTAGGCCCGCACGGCTTCCTTCCATTTTCCCTCCGAGACGATGCGGTGGTGCTCGTCGCGGCGGAACGCGGCCAGCTTCTGGCCTGCCGCGGGTACATCGTCCAGATCGTTGGCGGGAACCTCGGGCATTCGCGGGTCAGGGTACATGTCGAAATAGCTCTGCGGGGCGAACATCGGAATGTGCGGATGCCACAGCCCCACCGCCAGGAAAAACGGCCTCGTATGTTTCCGTTTCAGAAACTCGCCGGCCCATGCAACCGCCTTGGCGTCCCCGTAAGCCGCCTCGGGCTGGTCGAGCACTCCCCAGTCGAATTCTCCCTGGAAATCCTTCAGCCCGTTAAACGGGTGCCCCGGCGGAGCTGGAATTTTTTTCACCCACGGATACCACTCCGTCCTTCGGTACCAGGGGTCGTCGAAAATCTGGCGCTCAAATTCATCCCACTGATCGGGAGGGTTGAACCCCGCGACATGATGGAACACCTTGCCTACGCCGGCGGCATGATAGCCGTTCTGCCGGAAATACATCGGCAGAGTCACGGCTTCGGGCAGCGCCGGGCGCCACCACTGCTCGTTGTCATATACGCCGGTTGAGGAAGCGCGCATCCCGGTGAGCAGCGCCGTCCGCGACGGGTTGCACAATGGCGAGGCGCAGTGTGCGTTGGAAAACAACACGCCCCGTGCGGCCAGCCGGTCGATATGCGGCGTTCGCACGCCGGGATAACCTCCCAGGCACCCCACCCAGTCGTTCATATCGTCCACTGACAGAAAAAGTACGTTCGGCCGCGCGGCGCCCGTGCTCTGCCCGCTGGCCGCCACTCCGCCCGCGATTGTTTGAAAAAAGGCTCGCCGATTAATCATCTTTACAGTTTCCTCTACAGCATATACTTTAGCGGCTCAACTTCTGGTAGGATTGCTCAGTTTCGACACTTTCACTCATTGGGGAGGATACCCGCGTGGCGATCATTAGCTCAACACGCCTGATTGTGGCCTCGATCCTGGCCATTCTGGTTTATGGAATGAATGCGGCGATGCTGGGCAGCCTGCTGCCCAATCTCTCGCAACGCTTCAACTTGAGCATGGAGCAAAACGGCAACATCGCTTTCGCGCAGGCTCTGGGTCTGATCATTGCCTCCATCTCCGTCGGACCGCTGGTGGACAACAAAGGAAAAAAGACGGGACTGTTGCTGGGCCTCTCTCTTATTACAGTAGCCCTGTTCGCTCTTCCCATCGCCAGTGGCTACCAGCCGGTGATGGCTCTCATGCTGCTGCAAGGCGTCGGCGGCGGGATTATCGTCACCGCCGCCAATGCGCTGGTCAGCGACATCAGCCCGGACCGCCGCTCCTCGACATTGAACCTCCTCAATCTGTTTTTTGGTCTGGGCGGTATGCTTACGCCGCTGATCGCCAGTGAGCTGTTCGCCGGAGACGCCATTAAGTTGTGTTACCTCATCGCTGTGCTTACGGCGGTCACTCTCGGCGTTCACGCCGTCACGGCCATGCCCGGCCCCACAGGCGAGCGCGGCTTCAAAGCCTCGGAAATGAGCGTGGTTCTCGGCAGGCCCCAACTCTACCTTTTGGCGCTGCTGTTGTTCCTCTACGTCGCCTGCGAGGTGGGTGTATGGAACTGGCTGGCCAAGCACCTTATCGCGCAAGGCGTCCCGGAGGCCACCGCGCTGCGCATCCTTTCTCTGGGATTCGCGCTCGGACTTCTGCTCGGACGTATCGTTGTTTCGCGCATCCTGCTCAAGGTTTCGACAGGAACTGTGATGCTCATGGTTTCCGTGTTGATGACCATTACCACCTATCTGACGCTCGTAGCCTCCGATATCACGGTCGCGGCCATCGCCGTATTCTGCGCCGGACTCGCCATGGCGCCTGTTTTCCCCACGGCGCTCGGCATGACCGGCGACGCCTTCCCGAAAGCGACGGCCACCGCCATGGGCATCGTCATCACGGCCGGTTGGGTTGGGCTCGCCGTCAGTTCCAAAATCATCGGATCCATCGCCAGCGGCGATGACGCGAATCTGAAAACCGCGCTGCTTGTGCTCCCCGCCTTCTCGGCGGCGATGGTGGTGGTGAGCCTCATTTTGCGTCCAATGCTGGCCCGAAAATAAACGTTTCAAGGGGGACACTATGTCACTGCATGGAAAACACGCGCTGATCACGGGATGCTCACGCGGCATCGGAAAAGGCATCGCTCTCAAACTGGCCGAGCAGGGCGTCAAGATCGGCGTCCATTATTTTCAGAATGAGGCCGCTGCAATTGCGACTCTCGCCGAAGTGCGCAATCGAGGCTCCGACGGCATGCTGGTGCAGGCCGATATTACTTTTCCGGAACAGATTGCGAATATGTTTGAGAAGGTTCGAGCCGGTTTCGGCAAGCTCGATATCTTCGTCAGCAACGCGAGGCCAGAAGTGTCCGAATTCTTCCAGGGCCCCATGGACATCACGCTGGAACAGTGGGATACGGCTTTCAACTCGCAGGCGAAAGCGTTGTTAGTGGGAGTTCGTGAAGCCTTACCTCTGATGGGCGACGGCGGCAGAATCGTGGCGATAACGTATGCCGAGGGAAGCCGTACCGGAGGCCTGCAACCCTGGGTAGGCATGGGTTCGGCCAAAGCGGCCATGGAGTCGTTGGTCCGTTATTTCGCCGTGGGGCTGGCAAAACGCGGCATCACCGTGAATGCAATCAGCCCTGGTTGGACTGAGGACAGCGTTCTCAACACGCTGCCTCAGCAGGCACAGGACCTCATCAGGAATTGGCACGTCCGCGGCTGGACTCCCATGGGGCGTCTGGGGTCACCGGCCGACATCGGAAACGTAGTCTCCCTGTTTTGTTCCGAACAGGCTGGCTGGATCACGGGGCAGGTGATCTACGCCGATGGCGGAGCATCCCTGATGAATCCGGAGGTCCCGACCGAGATACAGATCGGCTGATTGCTCAATTCCTGGCCCGGAAGGAATCGAAGAAGTCGAACACGTGCGGCATCGACGTGATGCCGATCACGAAATGGTCGTCGGGAAATTCCTTGGCCTGAAAATTCTTGAGTTCGGTCCGGGCGTATTCTGCCAGACGCTTGCTGTTTTCCGGCGTGGCCAACGTATCCTTTAGGCCGTAGCTGAACAGCACGGGCATCTCGGGAGCGCTCTTGAGCGGAATGCTCGGCCTGGTCTGCAGGCGCCCGCCAAAACCGGACGCCACCGGCGCCAGGGCCCGAAACCGTTTCGCGTGCGCGAAGCCGATGTGCCACGTGCCTCCGCCGCCCATCGAATGCCCCGTGAGGAAAACTTCATCGGCGTGGATGGGATAGAGCGCCATTACCCGGTCCAGCACTTCGAGAACGTCGGTTTCCGAGTCTTGCAGATACATCCCGTAAGGGCCCCGGCCGTTCGGCGCTGCAAGAATGTAGCCGCGTTCATCGGCCAGTTTCTGGAATAAGCTCGACCCGTCCGGCAGGTTGTAACGGTCCATGTAGGTATTCTCGTCCCCTGTGGCTCCATGCAGCGCTACGATCAGCGGATACCGGCGCGCCGGGTCGTAGCCGCGTGGCACGTAAACGCGGAATGGTTGTAGCGTCTGATCCACCGCGGAACGATGCGCCATGCGCATGTCCCCGGTTCGGGTCTTGAGCGGATTGGCGCTTTTGAGCAACCCGCTGGCCAGCTCGTCGGCGAAATCCAGGTCGCGCGGATAACGGAACAGATCGCTGGTGTATCCGCTCAGCCTTTGGCCGCGCATCTTCACAACCAGCGGATGGCTGACGCGATTCGTATCCGCCACGTACTCCTTTGTCAGCCGGTCGAACAGCGCCGTGATGTACTCAATGGTTTCGAGCGCCGCATTGCGTTCCCGATCGCCCTCCTGCGCGCCGTCAAGCTTCGCCAGTTTCGCTTTCAAGGCATCCAGCCGCGGCTTCAGGTCCGGATACACGTAAAAGTCCCGCGTGGCCCGCGTCAGCGATTTCCCCTCTTTGGTTGAAAGCTCAAAGTCGACGAAATAGTGGCCCTGCTTCAAAGAACCGGTTTCGAGCGCCTTCTCCTTTGCCGCCGGTTGCCGCAATGATTCCGGCTCGAAGGAGTCGATGACCACTCCGTTTTCGCCTCGCACGGAAAGCCTGGTTTGATAAACTCCCGCCAGCGGTTTGTCCGGAACGAACAGAGGCTGGATCAGCGCCCGAAGCCGGTCCCCTGGCGCAACCACTCGCCGGTCGAGCTGGAAATCGAGCGACGCCGATATTTCCGTCGACTCATCAGGGGTCCCCTCGGCCAGCAGCGTGTTCAGACGAACTACCAGCCGGTAGGCGCGGTTCATTTCCTGTTTGGCGAAAGCGTCCGTGGTGGCGCTCATCAACTGGCGTACCGGATCGCTAGGGCTGCCTTTCTTGTCAGCCTCGTAGATCAACCCGCGCGCCAGTATCCCGAGAACCCGGGCGTCGTCGGGATTCACATCGCGATTCCAGCGGCCCTCCAGCCTCAGCCACGGGTTTTCCTGTGCCAGTGCCGCCGCCGCGCACAGAAACGCAATCAGAATCCGCATCCGCATAACAACCTCCTTAACGCGGCGCCATCCGCAGCGCGCCGTCCAGCCGGATCACTTCGCCATTCAACATGGCATTCTCGATTACTGCCCGGGCCATGTGAGCATATTCCTCCGGCCTCCCCAGCCTTGCAGGAAATGGCGCCTGCTGGCCGAGTGAGATTCGAAACTCCTCGCTCAGTCCCGCAAGAAGCGGCGTGTCGAAGATGCCCGGCGCGATTGTAACCACGCGTATGCCGTGCCGCGCCAGATCGCGCGCCAGAGGCAATGTCATTCCCACGATGCCGCCCTTTGAAGCCGAGTAGGCGGCTTGGCCCACCTGGCCGTCATAGGCGGCAATGGAAGCTGTGTTCACGACCACGCCGCGTTCGCCTTCTTCGTTGGGCGTGTTCTCATTCATCGCCACCGCGCACAGCCGGATCGCGTTGAACGTGCCAATCAGGTTCACTTCAATGACGCGGGCGAAACGTTCCAGCGAAGCAGGCCCTTCCTTGGTCAGCACTCGGCCCGGAGAGCCGATTCCAGCGCAATTCACCAGAATATGGATCGAGCCAAACCGGGCTTTGGCCGCCGCTACGGCAGCCTCCATTTGCGCCGCGTCGCTCACATCGGCCACGGCGGCCTGACCCTGGCCGCCAAGCTCAGCCGCCACGCCGGACGCGGCCGTTTTGCTGCGGTCCACAATCAGCACGTTTGCGCCCGCCGCCGCGATCATCCGCGCCGTTGCCGCGCCCAGCCCGGAACCGCCTCCGGTCACTACCGCCGTTTTCCCTTCGATCCGCATTCGGTCTCCTTCGGCTTACGCCCCGAGTTTCCCGGCCAGCTCGACGAAATCTTTAGCGGCCATGTCGAACTCCGGGTCGGGCGTGGTTTCGGCTTTCCCGCCAGGTCCATGCTCCAGCGGCCGCGGCACGAATGCCGTCTTCAGCCCGGCCCGCCGCGCGGCGTGGAGATCGTTCTTATGCGCCGCCACCATCATCACCTGTTCTGGCTTCAGACTCAGGTAATCGGCAGCCATCAGGTAAACTTCACGATCCGGCTTGTAATGACGGGCCAGCTCGGCCGAAAGAATGACGTCCCAAGGCAGGCCGGCATGTTTGGCCATGTTGGCCAGCAGGCTGACATTGCCATTGGAAAGAGTCGCCAGCGTGTACTTTCTCCGCAGCCGCGTGAGGCCTTCGATCGCATCCGGCCACGGCTCCAGCCGGTGCCAGACCCGGTTGAAGTGCGTCTTTTCGGCCTCGCTTAAAACGTCGATCTTCAGATCGCTCAGCAATTGGTCGAGAATCATGCGGTGCAGATCGTCGATTTTGGTCCAGGGCAGCTCCCCCTTGCGAACGCGATTCATCGCCGGCCCGTAGCCGGCGCGCCAGGCGTCGGCAAACCGGCCCCAGTCGGTTTCTATCCCCTTCTCTTTACCGAGCGTCCTGGCTTCGCGCACAATGGTCGAGCGCCAATCGACGACGGTGCCGAACACGTCGAACGTCAGAGCCTGAACACCCGTATGCCCGGCCAGGCGCTCCGCCATGGTGAGAATTGTCATCGACAGCCACTTTCTGCGATCCATCGCGCCGATGATACCATGGCCGTAATGATCGGGCGCGGCCATTACACGCGGAAAGTGCTGGCTGTGGTGAACCGCATTCCCAGAGGTAGAGTAGCCACATATGGAGAGGTGGCGCGAGCCGCCGGATTCCCCGCCGCCGCCCGTGCCGTGGCCACTGCACTTCGCCATGCCTCAGGCGCCGTCCCATGGCATCGCGTCCTCGGCAGCAGCGGCCGCATCCGGCTGCGGGGAGAGGCCGGCCTTGAGCAGCGCCTCCGGCTCGAAGCCGAAGGCGTTCGCTTCCGGGGCGCTTTGGTGGACATGAAAGTGTACGGGTTTGTGTGGCCTTGCAAAAGGCCACCCGGCTGAGGGGGTGTGTCACAGTTCCACTTTTGTGTAGTGGTTTCTCCTGATTTTCATAGACTGCTTTCTAACTGAGCAGCTAAGTTATTCATTAACAAAGTCTTCCAATTATTGAAGCCTCCCCGGAGAATGGTGCCAAACGTGCTATTATCAGCTTAGACAGGTGTCGTGTCCCGTACGGGGGTCGGGCTTTGAAAGAACTAAAAGTCCAACTGACGAACGCGCTGCTGGTGGTGCTCACAGTAGCGGCCGTGATTGCAGCCGGGATCAATTTCCGGCAGCAGTCCACGTTTCGTCTGCCCGACGATGGTGTTTCCTGGGGAGATCGGCTTTCCTCCAACCAAAAGAGGGTACAGGCGATTGTTGTCTCCCACGACGGTCCCGGACACCGCGCCGGCCTCAAAGACGGCGATTTCCTCATCACCATCAATACGGTTGGCATCGATAAAGCCGCCATCGTTCCTCAAGTGCTCGCGCGTCTGGGGGCCTGGAGCAAGGCCGAATACCAGATTGAGCGCGCCGGCGTCCAGTTCAAAGTCAACGTTTACGTTGGCGAAGGCGTCCCCGAAGCCGCTGTCTACTACCAGTATTTCGTGGGTGCGGCCTACTTGTTGATCGGCATCTTCGTCTACGTCCGGCGTGGCAATGCCGACAAAGCCCGCCACTTCTATATCCTGTGCCTGATATCTTTTGTTCTCTCTACCTTCCATTACACGGGAAAGCTCAACAATTTCGACAAGATTATTTATTGGGGCAATCTCGGCGCCGGTTTATTTGCACCCACCGTCTTCCTCCATTTTTGCCTCAGCTTTCCCGAACGGCGTCCCTGGCTGCGCGGTTCGCGCATTCACCTGCTCTACCTGCCGGCGGCGTTGATTCTTTCCGTGTTTCTGCTGGTTGCCACGGGTTCCTTGCGCGTCGATATCTCGCTCACCGATCTGCGCTGGATGCTGGACCGGGTTTGGCTGGTGGCGTTCGGCTTCCTTTATTTGCTTGGAGCCATGGCGCTTACCCTGGAATACCGGCGCACCGAGGACACCGTGATACGGCAGCAGTTGAAGTGGCTGCGCAACGGAGTTGTATTCGGAATAGTGCCCTTCACGGTTTTCTATCTGCTGCCCTATTCGGCGGGCATCGTTCCAGGGCAATGGATGAAGATGTCGGTGCTTTCTCTCCCGCTGATCCCGCTCACTTGGGCGTACGCCATCGTCCGCTACCGTCTCATGGACGTGGATGTTATCTTCCAGCAAGGCTACGCGTACACCTTGGCCACGCTTGCCGTGATCGGGATATTCTACAGCATCATCCTCAGCATCCCGAAATACGAGGACCTGTCGCCATCCGCGCTGGTTGCCCTGATCGTCGTCGCAACCTTCGCCTTCCAGCCGATCAGGAACTGGATTCAGGAGCAACTGGACCGCTACGTCTTTTACAAAGACCGTTATGATTACCGGCGGACGCTGATCGAATTCGCCCGCGAGCTGAGCGCGGAAACGGACCTGCGCCACCTGATCAACTCGGTAGTTGACCGGATGCGGCGTACCCTCAGCATTTCCCACGTAGCCGTTTTCCTGCGCAAGGATAACGACGACTCTTTCCTGCTGTACGAAACCACGCGGGCGCTGGACCAGCCGGCGGCTAACCGGCTCGATCTGAGTTTTCTCCAACCCGGTTCGGAAAAGCCTTATCTGTTCTTTGAACGCACCCGTCACGCGCTTGACGTGGTTTCGCGCGAGATGCCGGCTTCGGTTCGCGAGTCGATCGCCGGGCTCGATTTCACCTACTACATTCCTTGCGTGGTCCGCGGCCGCACCATCGCCTATCTGGGCGTCAGCCGCACCGATAAGGGCGATTTCCTGTCCAGCGACGACCTCGATCTGCTGGTCACCCTGGCGGGCTATCTCGCCATTGCAGTCGAAAACGCCCGCCTGTACCGTTCCCTCGAACGCAAAGTCGAGGAATTCGAGCGGCTCAAGGAATTCAGCGAAAACATCGTCGAATCGATCAGCGTGGGCATTCTTGCCGCCGACCTGGACGACCGCGTCGAAAGCTGGAATTCGCAGGTCGAGCAATTGACCGGAATCAGCCGGGAAGCCGCCGTGGGCAAGCGCTTCCGGGAGGTTCTCCCCTCCGACTTGTGTTTCCGCCTGGATCAGGTTAAAGGACAAACCGGCGTACACAATATCTACAAGTTTACGCTCCGCCCATTGGGCGTCAGGCAGCCCGCCAACGGCGTCAACGGCCATTCCTCGGTGCTCGCCGAATCCGTGGTGAACCTGGCCGTCGCTCCACTCATCAGCAAAGATGGCCGCCAGATAGGCCGGCTCGTGATCTTCGACGACATTACCGAACGCAGCGAGCTCGAGCGCAGACTCGTGCAGGCCGACAAGCTCAGTTCGATCGGCTTGCTGGCCGCCGGCGTCGCCCATGAGGTGAATACGCCTCTGGCCGTCATCTCATCCTACGCCCAGATGCTGGCTAAGCAGGTCTCCGGCGACGAGGGCAAATCGAAACTGCTCGAAAAGATCGCCAAGCAGACCTTCCGCGCAAGCGAAATCGTGAATTCGCTGCTCAACTTCTCGCGTGTTTCGCCCACTGAGTTTGAAGAAGTGGACCTGACCCGCGTCATCCGGGAAACCGTCGGCCTGGTCGAGCATCAGTTCGGCAAAGCAGGCATTGCCATCCAGGCGGATTTCGATGCCTCCGGAACCGTCCGCGGCAACACCGGCAAACTCCAGCAGGTATTCCTCAACATCATCCTCAACGCCCGTGACGCCATGGACTCCGGCGGGCGTCTTTCGATCCGGACCTCAAGTGATTCCGGCGCGCTGCGCATCGAGATTACCGACACCGGCCATGGCATCGAGCCCGAACACTTGGCGCGGATTTATGATCCGTTTTTTACAACCAAGGGCGCCAAAAAGGGCACCGGCCTTGGCCTTGCGGTAACTTATGGAATTGTAAAGGAGCATTCGGGCCACATCGAAGTGGAAAGCCAGCCGGGCGCCGGCACTCGGTTCGTTTTGGAATTTCCTCTGGCCCGCAAAGCCGTGAATGCCTAGCCGACCGACCAGCGAAGAAAGCCCGGCCTCGCGCGGTCGCATCCTGATCGTCGATGACGAAGCGGATATTCGTGAGAGCCTCGAAGCCCTTCTTGGTCTTGAAGGATATCAGGTAGATCAGGCAGCCAATGGTGCGGAGGGAATTCGCGCTCTCGAGTCGGTTGCTTACGATGCCGTTCTGCTCGACCTCATGATGCCTGATCGCTCCGGCATGGACGTTCTTTTGGAGGTGCGCCAGAAGGATCGGGAAACGCCCATCTGCATGATCACCGCCTTCGGCTCCGTGGAGGTTGCGGTCAGTGCGCTTAAAGCGGGAGCCAATGACTACTTCTCCAAACCCTGGGACAACGAGAAGCTGCTCATCGAAATTGACCGGCTGATCGCCGGCCGCCGTCTGGAACGTGAGAATACGCAGCTCAAGCGCGCGCTCAAGCAGCGCTACGCGTTCCCCAACATCATCGGCAAGAGCGAGAAAATGCTCAAGGTGCTTGACCTTGTCGAGTTGGTCGCCGCAAGCCGCTCGACTACCGTGCTGATCACCGGAGAAACCGGCACGGGCAAGGAGCTGATCGCCAAAGCCATTCATTCACACTCCTCGCGCAGCGACCATACGTTTGTGGCCGTCAACTCCGGGTCGCTTCCTCCCGATCTGTTGGAATCAACATTGTTCGGCCACGTCAAAGGCGCCTTCACCGGCGCGCTGGCCACGCAAAAGGGCTACTTTGAAATCGCGAATAAAGGGACCATCTTCTTCGATGAGATTGGAACCATCGGCATCGAAACCCAGGCTAAGCTGCTGCGCGTGATTCAGGAAAAGGAATTCATGCCGCTCGGCTCCTCGGAAACCACTCGCGTCGATGTGCGCGTGCTGGCCGCTACCAATGCCGACCTCAAGAAAATGGTGGAAGACGGCCGCTTCCGTGGCGACCTCTACTACCGCCTGGATGTAATCAATATCCCTCTTCCGTCCTTGCGGGAGCGGCGTGAGGACATCCCTGCTCTGGTTGAGCATTTCTTTAATAAGTACTGCCGGGAAAACGAAAAATTCGTGGGCAGAGACGGCGCCTCCCAACTCGCGTTCGATGCCGAAGCCATGAAGATCCTGATGAACCACGACTGGCCCGGCAATGTCCGGGAGCTGGAAAACGTCGTCGAGCGCGCCGTTGTTCTGGCATCCGGTATTGAAGTCACCGCGGACGTGCTTCCCGAAACACTTCTCCAATCGCAGGGGCTTCGGATCCGGCAGGATGACTCCGGTTCGCTACCGGGCGATGCGTCTCTGTTTGAAATGGTCGCCGACTTTGAACGCCGTAAGATCGTCGAGCAGCTCGAGATGTCCAACTGGAGCCAGACCGAAGCCGCTGAATCCTTACGCATCCCCCTTTCGACGCTCAATCAGAAAATCAAGCGCCTTAACATCGATGTGCGCCGCCGGGCCGATTTGGCGCGCGCCGAAAAAGGCGCCTGACGTTCGGGAAGACGCTGTCAGAAGGGGACTTCTTTTTGAGGTGAAGAAGAGGCGAACGCGGATGCTTGCAGGAACTTGTACGGGTTCACCGGATTACCTCGCAGCCGGACTTCATAGTGCAAATGCGGCGTTGTCACCCGGCCGGTGGCGCCGGAGAACGCGATTACTTCACCCATCCGGACTCCCTGCCCCGGAAAAACCAGGAAGCGGGACAAGTGGGCGTAGTAGGTTTGCAGGCCGCTCGGATGGTTGATCACTACGACGCGGCCATAACCGGACATCGATCCCGTGGTCGAAACCACGCCGTCGGCGGTCACTCGCACCGGCGTGCCGATGGGCGCGGAAATATCCACCCCGGAATGGAACGCGTCCAGTCCGGAGAACGGATCGACTCTATCGCCGAAGAAACTCATCAGGCGTCCTGTGACCGGCCACAATGCGGGCTGAACGTTCAGTTCCAGCGTGGTGTTGCGCCGTGGCCGTCCGATGCGCGCTGTCTTGAGGAAGTCATATTCCGCCAGCGATTCATTCAGCGTAGGTACCAGACGGCCTTGGTGAATGATATCCGGTGAACCTTCGGCGCGCCGCTTGATCCCATAGGCTGCCGAGACTTCACTCGCAAAAAGCTGCAACGTGGCCAACTGCTGATTGGTCTGGTTTGCCGTGCGCTCCAGAGCCTGATATTTCGTTCTTAGCGATTGGACCTCCTGCCGCAGGTTGTTGTAGTTGGCCACTTTCCAAACCATTCGCAGGTAGCTGGAGACGATGCCGAACAGCGAAAAGCAGCCGAGCAGGGCCAGGGCCAGAACGGCATATGCCACTTGATGGGGAATGTGAATGCGCCTCAGCCTTCCGTGTATGGAATGCGCCAGGACAACGATGAAGTATGACTGCTTCATTGAAACTTCGAGAAAAGCTGGGCCTGTCCCAAAGAGGGCAGGGAAAGCGCCCAACCCACTACCGGTCTAGGAAAAACCATCTACAACCTCTAAAAAGTAACAGGATTAGAGTGGGGTGTCAAGAATGAGTTGCACCGTTCACTCTACACCCAAGGGTGGGTCTCTCGGCGTTCAGCCGCTCGGCCCGCCCTTTTTGCAGCTAAGCCTGACACGCCACCGGCGCTCAGTGTTAGCATACGGAATATGCACAGGTTGGCTCTGACGCTGTTCGTCTGCTCCATCGTTGGGCAGGGGCAAAGCGCGGAGAATTTCTTCGAGAAAAACGTCCGGCCGCTGTTGGTTTCTCAATGCGCTTCCTGTCATGGAGGCGCCAGTCCGGCGGGCGGTCTGAAGCTCGATAGCCGTGAAGCCCTGCTGAAAGGCGGCTCGCGAGGACCCGCGGTCGTGCCAGGCAAGCCCGGTGAAAGCTTGCTGGTGCGCGCCGTGCTCCACAAAGAAGGCAATCTGCGCATGCCGCCGGGACCGAAACTGAGCGATGCCAATGCGGCGTTGCTGGCACAGTGGATCGAGATGGGGGTGCCCTGGGGCGCGCCGCCCGCAACCGCCGCAGGTAACGAGAAATTCTGGTCGTTCCTTCCGCCGCTTGATCCTAAACCGCCAACAGGGAAAAACGGCGCTCAGGCGGGACACCCCATCGATCGGTTCCTTCTCGCCGGCCTCGAGCGCAAAGGACTCTCGCCCGCGCCTCCAGCCGGTAAACGGACCCTCATCCGCCGCGCCACGTTTGATCTGACCGGTTTGCCGCCCACCCCTGAAGACGTGCAGGCGTTTCTCGCCGACACTTCGCCGAACGCTTTTGAAACCGTTATCGACCGTCTGCTCGCCTCGCCGCGTTATGGAGAACGTTGGGGCCGCCACTGGCTCGACGTGGCGCGCTACGCCGATTCCAACGGCCTTGATGAAAACCTTGTCTACAAGAACGCCTACCGCTATCGCGACTACGTCATAGAATCCTTCAACAAAGACAAACCTTACGATCAGTTCCTTCACGAACAGATCGCCGGCGACTTGCTCGCTGATACCGGCGACCTGAAGACTACGTTCGAGCGCTGGACGGCCACCGGCTTTCTCTCGCTGGGCGCCAAGATGCTCGCCGAAGACGACCCCGTGAAGATGGAGTTGGACATCATCGACGAGCAGTTGGATACCATGGCGCGTACCTTTATGGGTCTTACCGTCGGATGCGCGCGCTGCCACGATCACAAGTTCGACCCTATCTCCCAGGCAGATTACTACTCCCTCGCCGGCATGTTCAAAAGCACCCGGACGATGGAAAATTTCAAAGTCGTGGCCAAGTGGCACGAGCACGTGCTTGCGCCCAAGGAAGATCGCGCCAAACTCGATGCGCATCAAGCCCGCATTGAAGCAAAGACAAAAGAAATCGGCAAAATAACCCGTGCCGAAAATGAGAAGCTTACCGCCGTGGCAAAACGCAACATAGGCGCCTACCTGCTCGCCGCCTACGAAGTAAAACAAACAGTCCCGGTAGAGCCACTGGCGCCCGGTGCGCCCACCCTGGTGGAACGCGCGGCCTCCAGCTTCGACCACGGCAACGTCTCAAAGACTATCGAGAAAAAAAGTCCCAATACGCCCAAAGACAGCAAGGGTCCCTACTTTGCGGAATACAACGTGAACATTGCTCGAGCCGGCGACTATCAGATCGAATTGCTCGACCAGGAGCGCGGCGCGGGAACGGCGGACTTGATGGTCGGCGGGCTGCTGATGAAACGAGGTGATGAGCCCGTTCAGAACCGGCAGGCTTCGCCCGACGCCGGCGGCTGGTCTCCACTCGGTATCTTCCGGCTGGATCAAGGCGGGAACGTCCTCCGTCTCCAGCACAAGAACCGGTTTCCCTATTTCGCCAGTCTGCGGGTTGCACCCAGTCCGCTTCCCGCGAATGCCCCGGTTCCACGTACGCTGGTGCAGATCGCCCGCCACTACGGCGTAAATGCTGGCTTCCTGGAACAGTTGGTCGAATACTTCGATCGTTCCAAAGGCGCGCCGGCATCGGTTCTGTACGCATTTGAAAATTTCGGTCTGAGCCGCCCAATGGGGGAATGGTCCTCACCGGCGGCAAAGCTGTTTGAAGGCTTTCAAGCAAAGACGCGGGACGAAATCGCCGGGCGCTACCAGCAACTTTTTCTTCAAGCCACGGAGCAGACCGGCTCCGCGGATGCGGGGCTCAAAGCGTTGCGGGAATTTCTGGCGGAAAAGTTCGGTCCGTTCCGCGCCCCGGCCGGCGCGCGCGATTATTATCCGGTTGAAGCGCGGGAGCAAGTAGTCCGCCTTGAGGAAGAGCAGAAGAAACTCGAAGAGCAAACTCCCGATTATCCGCGCGCCATGGGTGTGCGCGACTCTGCCGAAATCGCCGATCTGCCCCTGCATATCCGCGGCAGCCACATCGACCTCGGCGAAAAAGTCCCGCGGCGGTTCCCCCGGGCGCTTGCCGGCGAGACCCCGGAGACGATCGGCACGAGCTCCAGCGGACGTCTCGAACTGGCCCGTTGGCTCACCAGCAAAGATCACCCGCTTACCGCGCGGGTAATGGTGAATCGTTTGTGGCGGTGGCATTTCGGCCGCGGCATCGTTTCTTCATCGGATAACTTCGGCCGGCTGGGCGAGCGGCCTACCAACCAGCCGCTACTTGACTGGCTGGCGCACCGCTTTGTGGAAAATGGCTGGTCCATCAAAGCCATGCACCGGCTGATCATGACGTCGAACGCCTACCGGATGTCCAGCGCCTACGATCCGCGCAGCTTCGAAGCCGACCCGGAAAACACGCTGCACTGGCGCGCCAACCGCCGGCGCCTTGAGGCCGAGGCCATTCGCGACGCCATCATGTCGGTTTCAGGCGATTTACAGTTCGTTAACGGTGGAACGATCCTTCCTTTTAAGGATCGCCAGTACGTCGCCAACACCTCACGCCGCGGCGGCGTAGATTATGACCGCAATATCCGCGCGGTCTACATACCGGTGGTCCGCAGCTCCATGTACGAGGTGTTCTCCGCCTTTGATCTGCCGGATCCGTCGACCCCACAAGGCGACCGCGATGCGACCATCGTTGCCCCGCAGGCGCTCTTCATGATGAACGGCTCAGTAGTGTTGACCCACTCGCGCAAGATGGCCGATCGGCTGTTGGCGATGCCGGCCGGCGACGACGCGGCGCGCGTGCGGCAAGCTTACGAGCTGGCGTTCTCGAGGCCGCCGGAGCCTCGTGAGCTCGATCAGGCATTGACGTTTCTGGAGCGCGTTGCGCAGGCATTCCCCGAAGATGCCAAAGACAAGCGCGCGCTCGCATGGCAGAGCTTCTGCAAATCGCTCATCGCTTCAAACGAATTCATCTATCTGAACTGAGGCCTCATGAACCGTCATTGGAACTCTTATCTCAACCAGAAGCTCTCACGTCGCGACATGCTGCGAATCTCCAGCGCCGGCTTCGGGCATCTGGCGCTGGCCGGTCTGGTTGGAGCCGCCGACCACGGCAATCCGCTCGCTCCGCGCGCGCCGCACTTCACGCCACGCGCCAAACGTGTGATCTTCCTGTTCATGCACGGCGGGCCTTCGCAGGTCGATACGTTCGACTACAAACCATTGCTCCGGCGCGATCACGGCAAGCCGCTGCCGTTTGCAAAACGCAGGGTATTCTCCTCGGAGACGTTCAACCTGCTCCAATCGCCTTGGGAGTTCAGGCAATACGGCCAAAGCGGCGCCTGGGTCAGTGATCTGTTCCCGCAGGTGGCGCGTCACGTTGACGATCTCTGCTTCATCAAATCGATGTGGGGCTCCAATTCCCGTCATGGCGGCGCGCTGCTGGAGTTGCACACCGGCAGCGACACCTTCGTACGGCCCAGCATGGGCGCCTGGATCAGCTACGGCCTGGGCAGCGAGAACCAAAGCATGCCCGGTTACGTCACCATTTGCCCGACGCAGAGTCACGGCGGGGCCAACAACTACAGCTCCGCATTCCTGCCCGCGCCGTATGCGGGCACGCCCGTCGGCTCGGTGGGCGTCCCCGCCAAAAACGCTCGCATTCCCTTCATCGCCAATAACGAAACCCCGCGCCATGTTCAGCGCTTGGAGATCGATTTCTCCCAGACGCTCAACCAGCAACAGTTGGAGCGGTCTGGTCCCGACGCCGCCCTGGAAGGCCGCATCGAATCGTTCGAGCTTGCTTTCCGCATGCAGTCGGAGGCGCCCGAGCTGCAGGATCTCTCCGCCGAAAGCGAGATCACGAAGAAAATGTACGGCCTGGATAATCCCGTCACCGAAGATTTCGGCCGCCAGTGCCTGATGGCACGCCGGCTGTCGGAACGCGGCGTGCGTTTCGTCCAGATCAGCCATACGTACAAATGGGACCAGCACGCCGATCTGCGCCGCGATCATGAAGGCAATGCACGCGAAGTGGATCAGCCCATCGCGGCCCTGCTCACGGATCTGAAAGGCCGCGGCCTCCTCAAGGACACGCTGGTGCTTTGGGGCGGAGAATTCGGCCGCACTCCCACCGCCCAAGGTTCCGATGGACGCGACCATAACCCGGAAGCCTTCACCATGTGGCTGGCAGGCGGCGGCGTTAAAGCGGGTTACTCATTCGGCGCTACGGACGACTACGGTTATTACGGCGTGGACAACAGGGTCCATTTCCACGATCTGCACGCGACGATTCTTCATCTGTTGGGGCTTGATCACCAGAAGCTGACGTATCGTTACGCCGGCCGCGACTTCCGGCTTACCGACGTGCACGGCAACGTGGTAAAAGACATTTTCGCCTAGGACGCAATAGAAAAGGCGTCAGATTTCGCGGCCTCGGGGGTGTACGCCCGGCTTACGGCCTCAACAGTTCCTCGGCGTAATAGGCCCCGGCGGGCGTTTCTTCATGCTTGAAGAATACGTAAACATCCTTTCCCTGGCTGGCGAGCGAGCTGACTTTGGCTTTGATCGCTGCCCGCTCCTCGGCTGTGTATTCGGATTTGCGCAGGCGGCAGTAAACCAGACCGCCGGTGATCACCTCGGGAACAACGAATGTGTCGGATTCGGCCAGACACAGCGCCGCGTTGTGCCGCTCGAGCAACTCGTAAACGCCGTCATCGAGCCACGAAGCGTGGCGGAATTCGAAAGCGCAAGCCAGGCCCTCCGGGATCACCGCCAGAAAAGCGGCCAGCAGTTCCTTGTCGCACTTCAGATTCGGCGGGAGCTGAAACAGAATCGGGCCCAGACGTTTCACCACCCTGAGCGGGTCGATCGCTTTAAAAAACATCTCGTTGAACTCGGAAACCTTGAGCCTCTGGATATGCGTAAGCCGCTGGTGAGCCTTCAGCACGATCTTGAATCCCTCTGGCGTCGATTCGACCCAGTTCTCAAGCGTCGCCAAGGAAGGCAGCCGGTGAAACGTATAATTGATCTCGACGGCGTTCAGACGCGTCGCGTAGTAGGCAAGATAGTTCTTCGAAGAGGTGCCGGCGGGGTAAAAATCGGGCTTCCAGGCGTTATAAGCGAATCCGGACGTGCCGGCATAGATGGCGGCCATGCCTTACAGAGTAACGTGGCCGGACCCGGGTGCGCGACATAAAAGTGATAGTCTCAGGCTGGCCGGTGTTCGTTGTAGCGCACGCACTTTGCGTGCCGCTTCGGCACTCGTGCCGAAGCCGTGCTTGCGTCCGCATGATTGCGGACG
>Ga0187893_10002886_pt1 | contig 36434 bp, 33 predicted proteins | sample MA1701074metaG_FD_139574 | JGI IMG/M metagenome (GOLD analysis project Ga0187893, IMG submission 139574) | White microbial mat communities from a basaltic lava cave in the Kipuka Kanohina Cave System on the Island of Hawaii, USA - MA170107-4 metaG ... | reverse complement strand
CGAGCGCGTGCCGCTGGATTGGGCCATGACCCAGAACAACCTCGGCACCGCGCTGCAGGCGCTCGGCGAGCGCGAGAGCGGCACGGCCCGGCTGGAGGAGGCCGTGGCCGCCTACCGCGAGGCCCTTGGAGTCCTGGAGGGCGCCGAGGCGGATCATTACCTCTCCGCCGTCCGCGGGAATCTGGCGCGCGCCGAGCGGCTGCTCGACGCACGACGGCGGGGCGGCGGACCCGAAGACCAGCCCAGCCGATGAGCGGCCGGGCGCCCATCGTCGGGCGAGGGCGGCGCCTAGCGCCGGCGCGCCCGGCGCGAGGCCACGGCCAGGACGCAGAAGCCGGCCAGGGCGCAGGCCAGGCCGATCCATGCCGGCCACGAGGCCCCGTCCTGCGTCGCCTGCGGCGCAAGACAGCCGAGCCGCATGAGAACCAGGGCCCAGAGGAGAAGGACCAGCCCGGTCGCCGCCGCCCAGCGCGACATCCCGCGGTGCAGCATCAATCCGAAGGCCGCGGCCAGAATGACCAACTCCCGCCCCAATGGAAAGACGGCGATGCCAAAGGACAGCGAGGCCGGCACGTTGGCCAAGAGCGTATGCCAGGCGATCTCGCTGCCCTCGTCCGTCGTGACCAGCGTCTCGCTTCGGCCCGGGCCCATCCACTCGCCCTGCGGCGTCTTGACCCAGACGTGGCGAAGGTCGGTGGCGATTCGTGCGTCGAAGCCCATGCGGCGCATGAGCGAGGCGGCCATGACCGCGCGGCCGTCGCAGTCTTCCTGGAGCCGGCCGCCGCGCTGGTCGGCCCTGGCGAACATCTCGTCGACGGTCGGCAAGTAGTCCGCCGAGCCCCACTGATCCCAATCCCAACAGTAGGCGACCTTCTCCAGGACGAGCCGCTCGATCTCGCGCTGCACGGTTTCGGGCTCGCGGGGCGCGGGGCCTAATCGCCGGTTCAGGTCCGCCTCCAGCGAAGCCAGCCGCGGGGCGTCGGCCTCCACCAGGGCCTGCATGTCGCGGAGATGGGCGAGGTGTCGGGCGAATTGGCCGGGGCTGGGAAACAGCACGAAGAACGTGACCGCGCCGAAGATCAGCCACTTGAGAGGCAGGCGAACGTACCAACGATGCAGGAGCCGAGCTCGCGAACTCTCACCAGTCGCCTGCGAGTCGTTCCGTGTCTCCTGCGAGCCGGCCCGTGTCGGAGCGGCACAATCCTGCGCGGTATCTCGGGAATGATCCATGTGCGACAAGGAGAACGCTCCTTGGCCTGGCGGGCCCCGGCGGGAATCAACCGGCGTCGGCGGCCGTCTAGGGAATCGGCGCGTGGTGGCGGTGGTCGAACCAGAAGTTGAGCAGAAGGACGGCGACGCCCACGACCAGAAACGCGTCGGCGACGTTGAAGATCCAGGGCCAGAGGGCAAAGCCGGCGACCTTGGCCTCGATCCGGATGAAGTCGCGCACGACCGGCTGCAAACCGGAGCGCGGATCGGCGGACGCCTTGTACTTTCGCGGATTGGCCCCGGTGGGAAAGTCGCCCAGGGTCACGGTCGTGTCATCCTGCTCCACGAGCTTGCCGATGACACGCGCGGAATCCGGATAGTAGGCCACGTAGGCGGCCTGGGTGATGCGGTCGTAGAGATTGCCGATGGCCCCGGCCAGGACCAATCCCAGGGCCAGGTGCATCGACCAGCGCGAGGTGGTGGAGTTCGCAAAGAGATAGAGCACGAACATGAGGGCCAGGACCGAGGCGCCGACGAAGATCGGCGCCATGCCCGCCCCCAGGCCGAACAGCGCGCCGGGATTCAGCGACAAGTGGAGACTCGCCAGGTTCTTGACGAGAAGCCGCGTCTCGTTCGGCGCCATCTCGCGAAAGGCCCATTCCTTGGTCCACAGATCGGCCGCAAGGCCAGCGATGGCCACGCTCCAGAGCCGTACGTGGCTGGCCGGATGGGCGATGGCCCAGCGCGAGACTATCGGCGCCTGAGTCATGGGAAGGGCATTTGTGGAATTGGCGTTGGACATGGAGGTCGATGGGCGGCCCGCCGAGGCTAGCGCCGTCGGGATTGCTCCTCGGACCGCTTGTACTGCATGCAGTACCTTGCCCACGGTTTGACCTTCAGCCGGGCCTTGCTGATCGGCTTGTGGGTGGCCACGCAAATGCCGTAGGTGCGGTCTTCGATGCGCCTGAGAGCCTCGTCGATTTCCTTGAGCATCTCGCGCTCGTTCTCGATCAGGCCGATGGTGAATTCCTGCTCGTAGTTGTCCGTTCCAATATCGGCCATGTGGATGGGCATCATTGAGAGATCGCCGGAGGAATCGCTGCGGGTCTTGCGAAGGGCCTCGTTCTCCATCGTGCTCACGTCGCCGATCAGTTGGCTGCGCTTCTCAATCAGGAGCAGGCGAAACGTCTCGATTTCCTCGTCGCTCAGCGTCGTCTTGGGCATCGGCGCGGGGCGCGAAGGCTCCTCGCTGGACATGCGGCGCTTGCCCGCCGGCCCGGCCTGACGACCATTGTTGCGGCCGTTGTTCCTGCCATTGGCCCCGTCGGCGATGCGCCCGTCAGTCCTCGGACGGCCGTCGCTGCCGCGGGTCTGCCCATTGTGACGAGATGATCCCGGCCGACGATTCCGCACACCAAGCCCTCCGACGCCCCATGTTATGCGAACCAACACAACGTCATGCAATCCCGATCGCGGCTGGGCGTGCGCAAGAGATCGGGCCCACCAAAAATCCAATCGCGTGGCGGCATAAAATGCCGAGACGCGCTACTATAAGGCGGCCTCATTCGATTGTCAAGACGGACCGGATGAGGGAAGATATTCGGCGCCGTCGCCCGCGCACGAGGGGATGGGCGGCGCGAGTGACATTGTTATGGCACTCCGAAACCATCGGCCCGCGCCGAGACCGCCGCATGAGCGCGATCAAGTTTGAGCTCGTCCGCGCGGAATCCAACGGCCACGCGCGACTCGGCCGGCTTACCACTCCGCACGGAACCATAGACACGCCCGCCTTCATGCCCGTCGGTACGCGCGCCTCGGTCAAGGGTCTGATGCCCGATCAGCTCAAAGAGGCCGGCGCCCAGATTATTCTGGCCAACACCTATCATCTCGCGCTTCGACCGGGCCCGGAGGTCGTCGCCGAGATGGGCGGCCTGCACCGCTTCATGGGTTGGGACGGGCCGATCCTCACCGACAGCGGCGGCTTTCAGGTCTTCAGTCTTTCGACTCTCTGCGCCGTCGATGACGCCGGCGCGACCTTCAAGTCTCACATCGACGGGGCCGCGCTGCGATTCACTCCGCCCAGCGCCGTCGCCGTTCAAGAGCAGCTCGGGGCCGACATCATCATGGCCTTCGACCAATGTCCGCCGCAGCCCGCTCCGGCCGATCTCGTCGAGCAGGCCACGCACCGAACCATCCGCTGGGCCCGGCAGTGCCGCGAGGCCCATCGCCGGACGGATCAAGCCCTCTTCGGAATCGTCCAAGGCGGACTCGATCTCGACCTTCGCCTGCGATGCCTGGACGCCTTGGTCGAGATCGGCTTTCCGGGTTACGCGATCGGCGGACTGTCCGTCGGCGAGCCGCCGCGGCACACCTCGGACATGCTTCGCCGGTTCGCCTGGCGCATGCCGACGGAATGCCCACGATATCTGATGGGCGTGGGCCGCCCGGTCGACATCATCCGCGCGGTGGACGCGGGGGTCGATATGTTTGACTGCGTGCTCCCGACGCGCAACGGCCGGAACGCCTTCGGCTTCACCGACGAGGGCTTCGTCAAGCTTCGTAATTCGAAGCATAAAACCGACTCCAGGCCGCTGGAACCCGATTGTCCCTGCTATGCCTGCCGACGGTTCTCACGGGCCTACTTGCGCCACCTGTTCCTGTCGGACGAGATGCTGGGGCCGATACTGGTGTCGTTGCACAACATCGCGTACTATCACCGCTGGATGCGGCGGATTCGTGAGGCCATCTCCAACGGCAGCTTCGCCCAACTCCTCGCGCGGTGCGAAGGGCAGTCTGCGAAACAAGATCATGAAGAGGACCCGGCATGACGCACATCGCGAACTTCATCGCTCAAACCACGCAGGGAGGGGAGCCGCCGCCCGGACTCGGCTCGATGCTCTTCCCTCTCGCCCTCATGGGAATCGTCTTCTACTTTCTGCTCATCCGCCCCCAAAGCGCCGAGAAGAAGCGCCGTGCCGCGATGCTCAGCGGCATCAAGAAGAATGACCGGGTCGTCACCATCGGCGGCATCATGGGTACCGTGCTCTCCGTCAAGGACGATGAGGTCACTCTGAAAGTCGACGAATCCAGCAACACCAAGATCACCTTCGCCCGCTCCGCGATCCAGCGCGTCAGCGCCGTCGCCCCGGGCGAGTCCTCGACCGACCTCCAGCCTAGAAAATAGTGATTCCAGGGTACTTCCGCCATGCACGGCGTATTGCCCGCGGCCGCAACCTAAGCGCATACCCCCCGCCCGGCCGATACTTAGGGGCCCCTTGGCCGCGCGGGATCGGCCGGCAGCCTATGCCGCATGCCACCATCCCCCCTCGCGGCACTATAATGGGGGGAGGTTCGCCGGACCTGGACGTGTTTGCTCCGGCGGCCCCGCCTCGGCAGCTATTGAAGGAGAGGCCCGGATGATTCGAAGTTCACGGCGGCGGTCGCTGGATCGATGCAGGACTTTTCTCATGACGGTCCTCGCCTTCGGCGCCGTGGCGCTGTCCGCCGATCTCTGCCCGGGGCAGGTATTCCCGACCACCGGCACCCAGCCCGACATCAACCAACTCCTCCAGCAATTCGGCCCGCTCTTGGGGCTGACCGGAACCACCACCGGTACCACGACCGACACGACTGGTACGACCACGACGACGCCCACAGACGGCACGACCACGCCGCCGACCGATGGGACTGACGGCACGGGCCCGCAGCCGACGATCATTACTGATCAGTTCACGACCGTCACCGGCGGCGCGCTGCAAGCGCGGCGACCGGGACTGATGATTCAAAGGGCCATAGCCGTTCAGTCGGGCAGCGCGATGCCCTCCGGAGCCGGACCGGCGGATGAGCCCAGCTTCTTCCGTGAGACGTTCGACATGATCGCCCTGGACTTCATCGACATGCTCACCAACCTACTCTCGTCGCTGAACATCCTGGGTTCATTGGATGGAACGGGATCGCCCGGCACGGGCTCCGGCTCGACTATTCCCAACGCCGCCACCAGCGGCCAGGGAACGACCGTTCCGATTCAATGACACCGCCTGCCCAATAAGAAGCTATTTGAATTCAACGTCGAGCCGCGGCCTTCAGGCCGCGCGGCCGTTCGCACGCCGGGTTCTGAAACCGACCGTTCAGGCCCGCCTCGTTGATGCGGTGGCCACTCCGAGTAAGATGGCCTGAGCCGCCGCGAGAAAACGCGGGTGTAGCTCAATGGTAGAGCACCAGCCTTCCAAGCTGGACGTTGCCGGTTCGAGTCCGGTCGCCCGCTGTGTCCCTTTCGCCGGTCGCTACGGCTGCACGCGCAAGGATTGACGAACTCATGTACGACATACGAGCCACCGACAATATCCCACTTTGGCTTGTCTTCCTGGCGACCGTTGCCATCGTAGTGATATCGATCGAGACTGGGTCTTGGATCGCTCGTGCAAGGCGAAAGCATTCCGATCCAGGCCAGGATGGCCCGATCGGATCGGCAGTCGGAGCGACCTTGGGCCTGCTGGCCTTCATGCTGGCGTTTACCTTCGGCATCGCCGCCGCTCGACGCGACACGAAACGGGAATTGTTTCTCGATGAAGTCACGGCAATCTCCACGACTTACCTGCGAACCAGCCTCATCCCCGAACTCCATCAGTCCGAGGTGAGGAACCTCCTTAAGGAATACGTGGACCTGCGCGTCGCGACGTATGGGCACCCCGACAAACTCATGGCCGCGATCGAAAAGTCAAAAGACATCCAGAATCGGCTTTGGACTCATGTCGCCGCCCTGGCTGGCAAGAACCTAAAGAACCCCGAGATTGCCTTGCTGTTCATCGACTCGATGAACGAGATGTTCGACATTCAAACCAAGCGCGTCGCCGTGGGCTTCTATCACATTCCCGGAATTATCTGGATCATTCTGGCCGCGCTAACCGTCATTTCGATGGCGGTCATGGGATACCAATTCGGCCTATCCGTCAGGGGAAACAGACTCGTGAGCATGGGGCTCGCATTGACTTTTTCCATGGTGATCCTGTTGATTGCGGACCTCGATCGCGTTTCCAGCGGCTGGCTGAAGGTCAGCAATCAATCCATGGTGGAGCTCCAACAGGAAATGAATCGAGAATAGCGGGTGATCGCCGCTGCGATCATCGTACCTTCTCCAGCCGGGCCTGAACGCCTCAACGTGCTTTACCCGCCGCTCGCGGGCGATTGACGCTCGCCAGGCCCGGCGGCCCAGCTTATCGGTCGATCGGCGTCACAACGCTCCCGTTAGCGCGCGGATATCGGTCTTTCAAGAAGTCGCGAGCGGCAGTTGCCCAACAAGCAGTATCAGCCGTTCTTTCAGGACGGAGGCACTGCGTGACACCGAAGGCACTACTCCTAATTGTTTATGCGCATCCGGACGATTCACATGTGTTATCCTGGAAACCACTTATTATGAAGCGGACCTCGCAGCCCTCAAGAGTCCTACTGGTCGAGGATGATCCGGAGCACGGCTTGTTCATCCGCCAGGCGATCGAGGGTGAGCGGAGGCGGGTGGCAGTCGAAACCGTGTCGAGCGATGAGGCCTGTCTGCGACGGTTCCGTGCCGGCCGCTACGAGTGCATTGTCATCGACATCAATCTCCAGGATGGCGCGGCTGAATCGCTGCTGCGCGAGGTCAAGCTGCTGGCGCCGGAGGCTCCTGTCATCGTCGTTTCCAGCTGCGCCGATCAAAGCGTGGTCATCCAGTGCCTGCGGAACGGCATCACGGACTTCATCCCCAAGTGGGAGGCGCTCACGAGCGACGTGCTCTGTCCGCGGATTGAACGGGCCATCGCCGATCGGCGAAAGTCGGCGTGCGAGCGCCGTCGCGCCGAGCGTCGCGTCAGGCGGTTGATGCACTGCGCCGACCGCGATCCGCTCACCGGCCTTTACAACCGCTGGTACTTCGGCAGGTGGCTCGCCGGGACGCGCCGCACGAAGTACGACCGCCGGGGGCTGGCTTCGGCGATCATGTTCGACCTGGACGACTTCAAGCGCATCAACGATCGCTACGGCCACGCTCGCGGGGACGACGTGCTCCGGGCGGCCGCGCGGACCATCGAGACCTGGCTGCGCTGCGGGGACATGGCCTTCCGCTGGGGCGGAGAGGAGTTCTTGGTGTTCCAGCCGCGGACGAATCTGGCCGCCTCGATGCGCTGGGTCGAGATGGTCCGCAGGGAGATGGCCAGGTCCAGCGTCCTGCACGAGGGGCGTCGGATCAAGTTCACCGCCAGCGTCGGCATCTACAACGGGCGGTCGGATGCGTTCGACGGGCGGTCGATCGACAAGGCGGATGCCGCGATGTACCTCTCGAAGCGGGAAGGTCGCAACCGCACGTCGACCTGGGAGGTGCAGGCGTTCAAGGAACTCATCGATTCGCACGGCAGTTGGGGGGCCTCGATCACCGACAAGCTCCGCACCGTGCTTGCCGAGTATTGGCATGAGCTGGGCCCCACGCAGCAGGAGCATCTCACGTCCCACTCACGAGACGTCAGCAAAATCGCGGTGCGGCTCGGCACGGCGCTCGGCCTGGCCAACGAGCGCCTCCGCGAACTTGGCGTCGCCGGCCTCTGTCACGACCTGGGCAAGATCGGCGTGCCGGAGAGCCTCCTCGCCAAGGCGGACCCGCTGACCCGCGAGGAGCGCCACTTGGTGGTTCGCCAGGCGGGTGAGGGGGCCATGATGGCGTCCTGGCTGGGGATCGAGCCGGCCGTCGCAGAGACTATTCGCCGAGTGCACGAGCGATACGACACGCGATCCTCAACCGCCCTAGATAATGTCGCCGGAGCGACTCTAAACGGCCGGATCCTCGCTGCCGCCGATGCGCTGGCGGCGATGACCTCGGACCGGCCGCATCAGCCGAAACGGACGGTCGATGATGCCCTGAAAGAGTTGGAGAAGGAACGCGGCCGTCAATTCGATCCCGCCATCGTGGATGCGGCGAAACGCTGCCTGAGGTCGCTGATCGTCCGTCCCTACGGTGGGTTGGCAACCGAGTCGCGCCTGCCCTCGCCGGCCACCCAGATGGATTGCGCCGCGATCGGCGATGTCGAGCATCAAGTCCGCTGCCGGACCGCGCCGTGATCCGGCCCCGCACGGCAAAACGTTTTTCAACCTCGCGTAGCGACAGCAGCGCTAGTCACTGCCGCGCAGGATGTGTTAAGCGTTCTGATCGAAGATCAGAGCCCCACCCTACACATCGAGCCGCGGGCTTCAGCCAGCGCGGCCGTCCCCGCGCCAAGATCAGACGCGTTGTCGGGGCGATGGCCCCGACCGACCAAACTCCCGCGCATGCGGAGGTCCATGACCACCTTGTGCCGAAGTCCCGCCTGTTCGGGGATGACCCTCGGCGCGTTGCCGGCGCATTACACGCCACATGCGCATGAAAACCGCCGCTGTTCAAGATTGCTCGCCACGGAATCGCTGGTGCCTGGGGCGTCAAGGCTATCTCCGCGTGGTCACGAACTCGCCGGCGTGGCTGTCCGGGTGCCAGCGGGAGAGGATCATCCGCTGCTGGGTGTAGAAGGTGATGCCCTCGCGCCCCTGGATGTGCAGGTCGCCGAAGAAGCTGCCCTTGACGCCGGTGAAGGGGAACATGGCCATCGGCGCAGGCACGCCGACATTGATGCCGATCATCCCCGCCCCGGCTCGGTGCTTGAACTCCCGTGCCGCGTGGCCGTCGCGCGTGTAGATCACCGCGCCGTTGCCAAACGGGCTGCGGTGGGTCAGCTCGATCGCCTCGTCGAGCGATGCCGCGCGGCTGACGCTCAGCACCGGGCCGAACAGCTCCGCCTGGGACACGTGCATCTGCGGCGCGACGTGGTCGAAGATGGTCGGGCCCAGGTAAAAGCCGCCGGGGGCATCGGCCACCTTCACCGAGCGACCGTCGCGGGCCAGCTTCGCCCCCTCCTTCACCCCCTTGTCGATGTTGGCCAAAAGCCCCTCGAGATGCTGCCGCGTAACCACCGGACCCATCTGAGCGTCGCCCTCGATGTCCGTGCGCCCGACCTTCAACCGCTCGGCGCTCGATCGCAGGCCTGCCACCAGCGGATCAGCGGCCTTGCCGATGGCCACCGCCAAGCTGCCGGCCATGCAGCGCTGCCCGCTGCATCCGAAAGCCGAGGCCTGAAGAGCCGCGACGGCCTTGTCCATGTCGGCGTCGGGCATGACCAAGATGTGGTTCTTCGCCCCGCCGTTGGCCTGGCAGCGCTTGCCGTTCTTGATCGAGGTTTCGTAGATGTACCGGGCGATGGGCGTCGAGCCGACGAAGCTGACCGCCTGGACCAAGGGGTGCGTCAGCAGGGCGTCGACCGCCTCCTTGTCGCCGTGCGCAACGTTGAAGACGCCCGGAGGAAGGCCGGCCTCGGCCAGCAGCTCGGCCAGGCGCATCGCGGAGAGCGGAACCTTCTCGCTGGGCTTGAGCACGAAGGTGTTGCCGCACGTGATGGCGATGGGGAACATCCACAGCGGCACCATGAAGGGAAAATTGAACGGCGTGATGCCGACGCAGACCCCGAGCGGCTGGGAATAGGTCTCGCAGTCCACGTCCTGGGCGATGTTGTACATCGTGTCGCCCATCGACAGCGTCGGAATGCCGCAGGCAAACTCCACCATCTCGATCCCCCGGCGAACCGAGCCGAGCGCCTCCTCGTGGGTCTTGCCGTGTTCGAGGCTGATCGTTCGGGCGATGTCGTCCGCGTGCCGCTCCAACAGGGCCACCAGCCGGAACATGATCCGGGCCCGCTCGACGACCGGCGTCTCGGCCCACTTGGGAAACGCGTCGTGCGCGCACCGCGCGACCGCGTCGATCTCGGCGGCGGTGCAGAAGGGGACTTCGGCGATCGGCTCGCCGATGGAGGGGTTATAGACCGGCCCGCGGCGCGGCGACTTCGATTCGACGAACTCACCGCCGACGAACATGCGGACCGGCTTTGGCGTGGCTTTGGCGGACGCGGAGGTGGCGGCCTTGGCTACTGTGGTGGACATGTCTGGGTCTCCCAGGTTGAACCGCGGCCCATTCTAACCGCGGCCGGTCTGCTCGTCTCGGATGCGCTTGATGGCCAGGAGGTGCATCAGGGAGTCTCGGTCCTTGGGGCGGTTGATGTGCCGCTTGATCCGAATAAGGTCGTCGAGGCCGATGATGGCGAGCAATCGCCCATTATAGGTGATCGATTCGGCGTTCTTGCTCAACTCCTCAAAACCGCCGATGGGTTCAACGTGACCCAGGAGGTCCAGGTCGTCCGCGAGGGTGGAAAGGGTGAAGTTGTTTCCGAGCGCTAACGACTTGGCGTCCAAAACGAACGGAAGATCAGGCGGGGCGCCACGCAACGTTGGCTTGAGCGCCTTCAAGGCCTTGGCCAGACGCTCCAGGTTCTCAGGCGTTCGCTGGTAACACAGGTCGATATCATAGGTGACGCGCTCACTTCCAAACAACCACTCGGCCTGACCGTCGATAACGATGAATCGCACACCATCGTCACGGAACAACTCGACAATCTGATCAAATGCGGTTCTCGAATCGTCCATGAACGTCTTTGCGGAGCTTAAGGGCTTGGCGGCGTGCTCGATAACCCTTTCGGATTCGCTCTTCCGGCGTCAGCTTGAGATTCTCCCGGATCAACGACAGGTCGATGCCGTTCTCGTCCTGTTCGCCGTACCAGTTCGGCCCGCAGTAACGGCGCCAATCCATCTCCGGCGGTAACGGTTCTTTTGACTTATCCGGCTCGCTCATACACTAGATTATAGCCAAGGGCCGAACAATCTCGCTTGTCGCTTCCTAGCCGCGAGAATATTCCGCTTTGACGGCCAAGTCCTCTTTGCCCTCGGGCCAGATGTTGTACATGGCGACGCGAAGCCGTCCGCCGTCCGCCGGTGCGATGTCAATCCGCCAGCCCCAGTCCGGCCCCGGCGGCGCCGCATAGGACCCGCGCACCGAAAGCGCTCCGTCCTCGCCTAAAGCCCCTCGGCAGGTCATGCCCTTGTCGCCCATGTGCCAGGAATCGACCCAGTACGCCGTGACGACGTCGGACTGGGCCTCGTGGCCGACCACGAGTTCGCCCTCTTGCGGCCGGCCACGATAGGCCCACGTGTATTGGACACGAACGAACCGCCCGCTCAGGATGGCCGCCACCGCCAGCGCCGACGGCGAGTCTTGCGACGGGCCGGCGGGCGATTCATAGAGTTGATTCGTGCCGCGCCAGCCTCCGGCGCAGGCGATCAATCCATCGAGCGCGGCCATCAGTCGCCTCCGGTTGTTGTGCCCGCCCCGACGCCAGGCCGATGGTCCCCGGCTCCCGTTCCGCGACGTCCGACGCGACGCCCGACGCCTTGTTCGGCCTTCCAATGGAAGAGCATCACCCGCGTCATCGATCAGTCTCCCAACAGGCCTGACTGGCAGTCAAGTGCGTTTCTCGAGGTGACCATGTTAATGTCGTCCGCCACGCTGCATGGGCGTTTCTTCCTGAGATAGGATACCGGACCGGCTGCAAGCGGGTGCTTCCACCTGGCGAACCGCGGGCGGATCCGTTAACTCACACGCGGCCCAGTCGGTACCCCTATCCGTCCAGGAAATATCGCGAATAATCCGCCTATCGGGCCCAATAGGATTCCAGCGGCCCGGGGCTTACGCGTGAAGATGGACCCGCCAGGTCGATCACATCTGCTTGCCCTGCTCACGGCGGGGGCGTGGCTCTTCGCCGTCGGCGTGGGGCTGCTCCTGTGGATCATTTATCTGCAATCGGTCAGTATTCTTCGACAGGGCGGGGTTATCGCGGGCTGATGAACGATCGTGGTATGCCCTCGCTCGCGCTTCGAGCTTGTCATGCTTTGGACTTGTAGCGCGTCGGGAACGTAGCGTTTATGATCCACAACAAGCCCAAAGCGCCAGCGAGGGCGGATCGTGCAAGTCCGACGCATTTGCGAGGGCTTCGACGCCATTGAGGATACGACATGTCCGCCCCCATCGCGTACCTGATCACCTGGACGGCCTACGGCTCATGGCTCCCGGGCGACGCCCGCGGATGGGTTCGCAAAGGAGAACCGGTCATTCAGCCGGGCAACGGGCGGAAGGTCCGGGACGCAACGCAGCGGATGCGCCAGGAGGCGGTCCTGCTTTCGCCCGATCAGCGGGAGACGATCCGACGAACCATCGAGGAGCACTGCCGCATCCGCGGCTGGCGGCTGGACGCGCTGAACATCCGATCCAATCACGTTCACCTCGTCGTCGCCGCGGACCTACGGCCCGAGTCGGTCATGGAGCAGCTCAAGGCCTGGTGCTCGCGACGGCTGAACGAGTCCGGTGACTGCCGGCGAAAGTGGTGGACCGAACACGGCAGCACGAAATGGATCAACGACGTGGACTATCACCGCAACGCGATTCGGTATGTAAAGGATCGGCAGTAGGAAGAGCCCTCGCTGGCGCGTTGGGATCGAGACTCGCCCTCGCTTGCGCTTCGGGCTTGTAGCGCTTCGGGGAGCAACCGGCACATTTTTTCACAAGCCCGACGCGCAAGCGAGGGCGGAAAGATCGATCCCGCGCGTTTCTGTTCCGGCCGAACGGGCGTTATGATGCACCCAATTCGTCGGAGGAACCTACATGCCACGCATCGTTCGCGGAGGACTGATTCAGGCCACGCTGTCCGAGCCGGGTAGCTCGCCCATCGAGAGAATCAAGAAGTCCATGGTCGACAAGCACGTCGGCCTCATCGAACAGGCGGCCAAGAAGGGAGCCCAGATCGTCTGCCTCCAGGAACTTTTTTACGGCCCCTATTTCTGCTGCGACCAGGACACCAAGTGGTACAGCATGGTGGAGAAGATTCCCGACGGACCGACGACCAAGCTGATGTGCGACCTGGCCCGACGGCTGAAGTTGGTGCTCGTCGTGCCCATGTACGAGGAGGACCTGCCCGGCGTCTATTACAACTCCGCCTCGGTCATCGATGCCGACGGAAAGTACCTCGGCAAATATCGCAAAATGCACATCCCGCACGTCGCCCCGGGCTTCTGGGAGAAGTTCTTCTTCCGGCCGGGCAACCTGGGCTACCCGGTCTTCGACACCGCCGTCGGCAAGGTCGGCGTCTATATCTGCTACGACCGGCACTTTCCCGACGGGGCGCGCTGCCTGGGGCTCAACGGGGCGGAGATCGTCTTTAACCCCTCGGCGACCGTCGCCGGCCTGTCAGAATACCTCTGGAAGCTGGAGCAGCCGGCCCACGCCGTGGCCAACCAGTATTTCGTCGGGGCGATCAACCGGCCGGGCGTTGAGGAACCGTGGCGGATGGGCGAATTCTACGGGCAGAGCTATTTTTGCGACCCGCGGGGACAAATCGTGGCCCAAGGCAAGCGGCTGGAGGATGACGTGGTCGTGGCGGACCTGAACCTGGACATGATCCGCGAGGTGCGAAACACCTGGCAATTCTTCCGCGACCGCCGGCCGGAGAGCTACGGGGAGATCGTGAGACTATGATTTGTATTGCCCGGGGCGGCGCGACGGGCAAATGATGTTGGAACCGCACGGCCCACGATGCTATCGTACGGCACATGAAGGTCAGGAACGTCCTGAAGATACTTCGGAAGGATGGCTGGGGCATCGATCGCGTTCGGGGAAGTCATCGGCAGCTTCGCCATCCGACAAAGAAGAGTACCGTGACGGTTTCCGGGAATTTGAACGAAGACATCAACCCCAAAACGCTTAAGAGCATCTGGCGCCAGGCGCAGTTAGAGGGCCTCCGATGAAAAAGTACACGGTCATTTATGAGCGGGGAAAACGAAACTGGTCGGCATACCTCCCTGATCTTCCTGGTTGTGTGGCCACCGGCAAGACAAGGCCCATTGTCGTGAGGCGAATCAAGGAGGCCGTGGCCCTGCACATCGAGAGCTTGCGGTTTCATGGCGAGGCCGTGCCGCCTCCGACGACCGAAGCAGGGGTCTTGCGACTTTCCGCGTAATCTACGTTTGGGGCGTGGCACCTGGGGCTGAACGAGCCGGAGATTGTGTTCGACCCGTGGGCGGCAGTGGCGGGGAGGGTGGCGTAGTCGTCGCCGACCTCGACCTGGACATGACTCGCGAGGTGCGAAACACCTGGCAATTCTTCCGCGACCGCCGGCCGGAGAGCTCTGGGGAGATCGTGCGGTTGTAGTTGCGGCATAATCAAACGGCGCCGTAAGCACACGGGAGCATCCGCGATGATTTGCAAAGTTCCACTTGTCCTGACCCGCAGCCCGAGGGCGGCTACACGGTCACCTCGCCGGTCCTGCCGGAGCTTGTCACCGAAGGCGACACGGTTGAAGAGGCGCTGGAGAACGTGCGCGACACGCTCGCGGCAGTGATCGATGGCTAAGCGGATCAGAGACGGCTGCTTCCTAAGAGTTTCCGCGTCTAACGCTGGATATCGATTATGCCCTCGAAACAACATGAGCAGCTGTGCCGTGATAGGTTCGATCGATGGTTGGCTGATCGGCTGCCCGACCAGACTCGAACTTGGCATGACGGACCGGAACCGCCTGATTTTATTCTGACGCTCTCTGATCAAGATCACGCCGTCGAAGTAACCAGCTTGGTTTGGCAAGAGCCGTGCGGAGCCGATGATCGACCAATCCAGACCGTGCAATCTGCCCTTGAGGGATTCATCAAGCAGGTGGAAAAGCGCGCGATCGAAAAGGGATTACTCAAGGGCCTATATGTAATCGACTTTCTGACAGCTATTCCGCAGCTTGGGGATGCAAGGTCTGCACTTGAAACCAAAATCCTCGAATACATTCGATGTACTTGCGATGAGAAGTCACCGCCGAACGAAGAGTTGCGAGTTGGCGGTAGCTTGGTCGGCTGGATTTCCAAGTCAGCGGCACAAGAAGACATGCTTACTTCGGCAGGACCGGACAGTAGAGGCGGCTGGGGAGACGATGTGAAAGGCCAGATTTGTAGCCTGCTCGCAGAGCGGATTCAGAACAAGCGGCAGAAACTGATGAACGCGAACTCTCCTCCGCCTTGGGTCCTTTTGCTGGATGACCAATACTACCTGGCCGACGATCGACACTTCCTTAAATGCCTTGAATGGATCGGAGATGCGGGGGACTTCCACACGATCCTCGTTATCCGCCACAACGGTACGTTGCTCGTTCTCAAGGACGGTTTTTCAAGGGAGATCGATCCGAATGTAACTTCGTCAAGTAAGTTGGGAAACGCGAGTCGCGTTTGATGATGTATAGTTGTATACGCGAGCAGCACCATGCGCGACCGCGGGCCGGAGAGCAACGGGCAGATCGTGAGGTTGTAGTGATCGATCCGGACCGCATCGAGGCCGTCGATGATGTCATGGCCGAGGTGTTGCGCCGCAAGAGCGGGGAGGAGCGCCTGCGGATTGCGTTCGGGCTTTATTCGTCCGCGCGGCGGATGCTCCTTTGCCATCTTCGCTCGCAGCACCCGGACTGGACCGAAGAACAGGTTGGCCGCGAGGCGGCCCGGAGACTTTCCCATGGAGCAGTCTGAGCTGCTCGGCTTCATGGTCGCCGTCATGGAGCGGCTTGGGCTGCGTTACCTGGTAACCGGCTCCGTCGCCAGCGTGTTTTACGGTGAGCCGCGATTCACCAACGACATCGACATGGTCGTTCAACTGCCTCCGAGTGCGATCCAGGCGTTCTGCCGATCCTTCCCGGAAGAATCATTTTACCTCAGTGAAGAGGCCATTCGAGAGGCCGTCGCCTCGCGTGGACAGTTCAACATCATTCACCCTGCTTCCGGTCTTAAGGTTGACGTGATGATCGCCGGAAATCACCCCTTCGACCGCAGCCGATTCGCCCGTGCCGTCCGTGTGAGGCCCGCACCGGACTACGAAGCCCGGTTCGCGGCCGTCGAGGACGTAATCATCAAAAAGATGGAGTCCTATCGGGCCGGCGGATCAGAAAAGCACCTTCGCGACATCGCCAGTATGATCAAGATCAGCGGTGACCGCGTGGATCGGACGTACGTCGCTTCGTGGGCATCTCGCCTGGGCTTGGAGGAGACTTGGCGAACCATTGAGTCGCGTGTGCCAGGAGGATAGCCTAAGATATCGCCGTAGGCGCAGCGTATTGGGCAGTTCCTCCGCGACCGCCGGCCGGAGAGCTACGGGGAAATCGTGCGACCATAGGGTGCGAATGAAGCGTCGGGTCGTGACGGGCGATGCCACGATGGTCTGAACGGATGGAAGTCATCGCCGGAGGGTAGTCCATCCGATTGGGGCGGAAGACCGACCGCGCCCCGGGCCGCTCACACCTTGATCCGTATTCCGGATCGGCCGGCTCGTCGCCGAGTCTTGCCCACCATTGTACCGCAAGCCTCGTTCACGCGGCTGCCTTTTTGGTTGATGGACGGTCTCCGGTGTCAAAGGCGCCAAAGAGTTCTTGTGGCTTGAACCCGCCGGACATGGCACCATAGAATCGCCCCTGCGGCATGGCACGTCCGCCTGCAAATAGGAACATCGATAAATGGCCAAACAACGCGTGGCGATGATCGGCGGGGGGCTGGCGGGACTTGCCGGGGCGATGAAGCTGGCTGAACTCGGCATCGCCGTCGACCTGGTCAGCATGGTCCCGGTCAAGCGCTCCCACAGCGTCTGCGCACAGGGCGGCATCAACAGCGTCAACGCCACCACCCGGGCCCTGGGCGACAGTGAGGCGAAGCATTTCGACGATACCGTCTACGGCGGCGACTTCCTCAACCATCAGCCGATGGTCAAGGAGATGTGCGACTGGGGACCGCGCGTCATCGACCTCCTGGACAGGCTCGGCGTGCCGTTCAACCGCACGCCGGAGGGTCACCTGGACCGCCGTCGCTTCGGAGGCACGCTCTACAAGCGCACGGCCTTCGCCGGGGCTACGACCGGCCAGCAGCTTCTCTACGCCCTGGATGAGCAGGTCCGCCGCTGGGAGTCCGAAGGGCTGGTGAAGTCCTACGAGTTCTGGGAGTTTCTCGGCTTGGTGCGGGACGACGCCGGCGTCTGCCGAGGCTGCGTCATCCAGGACATGTTCTCCATGGAGATTCGAGCCCTTCCGGCGGACGCCGTCGTCCTGGCCACCGGCGGCTGCGGGCTGATCTTCGGCAAGAGCACCATGTCGATGATCTGCACCGGCGGGGCCAACAGCCGGGCCTACCAGGAAGGCGTCAAGTACGCCAACGGCGAATTCATCCAAGTGCACCCGACGGCGATTCCCGGCGCCGACAAGCTGCGGCTCATGAGCGAGAGCGCCCGAGGAGAGGGCGGCCGGGTGTGGGTGCCGCGGACGCCTCAGGATCCGCGCGATCCGCGGAGCATTCCCGAGTCGGAGCGGTACTATTTTCTGGAGGAACGATATCCAACCTACGGCAACCTCGTGCCGCGGGACATCGCCACGCGCGAGATCTTCCACGTCTGCGCCACGGAGGGGTTGAGCGTCGAGAGAGACGAGCTGTGCGTCTATCTCGACCTGACTCACCTGCCGGCATCCACCCATCACAAGCTCGAGGGCATTCTGGAAATCTATGAGAAGTTCCAAGGCGTCGATCCGCGCGCCGTCCCGATGAAAATCTTCCCCGCAGTCCACTACTCGATGGGCGGACTATGGGTCGACTACGAAAAGGACCCGGCCACCGGAGGGCTGCTCATGGGTTCTCCGCGAAACCAGGCGACGAATGTCCCGGGCGTCTATGCGATCGGCGAGGCCGACTATCAGTACCACGGGGCAAACCGCCTGGGGGCCAACTCTCTGCTCTCGTGCATCTTCGCCGGGCTGATCGCGGGCCCGTCGATCCAAACCTACATGAAGGGCCAAAAGAAGTCGGCGGCGGACAGCCCGCCACAGGTCTTCGACGCCGCGGTCCGCGGACACAAGGATCGCTACGACGAGTTGACGAACCGCGCCGGCGACGAGAACGCCTATCGGCTTCACGAGGAGCTTGGCCGCGCGATGACCAAGAACGTCACCGTCGTACGGCAGAATTCGGGGATCAAGGAGACGCTCGCCAAGCTGGACGAACTGTCGGCGCGATATCGACGAGCCCCGTTGGCCGACCGAGGCCAGTGGACCAATCAAAACCTCTCGTTCACCCGGGCCCTCGGCGACATGCTGATTTTGGCCAAGGTGATCGCCCAGGGGGCCTTGCAGCGCGACGAGTGCCGCGGCGCCCACTACAAGCCGGATTTCGAGCCACCCGGCTTGAACCCCGACGGCGGCGATCTCGCCGGCCAGGCCCGTCAGTGGTGCGAAAAGTTTCAGGAGCGCAACGATCGATGGCTGAAGACCACGATCGCCGACCACTCGACTGATGGGCCGAGGCTGAGCCACGAAGAGGTGGACACCAGCCTGATTCCGCCCCGGCCGCGGACCTACGGCCTCAAGGGGGCGGAGGAGATCGAGCGGGTCTGGAAGGGCGAGTTCAGCGGCAAGCGTCGGAAGGCCGAGCCGGTGCCTGTCGGCGCGTGACGAGTCATTCCGCCTGCCGTTTCCTGACAAACAATTGAAACTTGCCTACCTAACGGCAACAGCATTCCGCGCACCATGAGGCTCCTGCCCGCCTTGTGGTTCTACCTATCGGACTCGCGCTTTGCCGGATCGCCCCATAAGGATCACCCCTATGCCGGCTTCGACCCAGAGCATGAATTCTGCCGGACGCGTAGCTTCCGACTGGCGGCGTTTGGTCAATCAGCAGCCTAAAATTGCCGACCATATTAGGGAATATCCGCATTGGATGGCGGGTTTGTCAGGGGATTTTCGGGCCATTCCAGTCATGCCAGGACATAAAGCGATTCGCAGCATGGGCGCCAGGGAGGCTGGCCGGCGTATTTCCACCGTCACGCTTCTGCTCGTGCTGGCCCTCGGCAGCACCGCAGCTCTATTCGCCGGACTCTATCACCAGGCTGACCAGCTCTTCCGCGGGATGGCCCTTCAAGGAACTGAGCTTCAAGTCTTGTCCATCGTCGCACTGAGACAACTCTACAGCACCGAAGTCGTCGAGCGGCTGCGCGCGTATGGGATTGAGGCGACGCACGATTACCACGAGCGGCAAAGGGCCATCCCCTTGCCGGCGACCCTGACTATGGAACTCGGCTCAAAGGTGACCGAACGCCGGGAGGGCGCTCACTTGCGGCTATACAGTGATTATCCCTTCCCGTGGCGAAAGGAGGGCGGGCCGCGCGACGAGTTCGAGCGTGAGGCCCTTCGAGCCATCCGGGCCGAGCCGGACCAGGCCTTTTATCGCTTCGAGCCATACGAGGGCCGCTATTCGCTTCGATACGCGCTGGCGGACCGCATGACGCAGAACTGCGTCGATTGCCATAATCGACGTCCGGACAGTCCGAAGCGCGACTGGAAGGTCGGCGACGTGCGCGGCGTGGTGGAATTCATCCGGCCGCTCGATCGCATCGGCCCGATCGACGTGGTGACGGCACGCAGTGGCCTGACGGCGGTCCTGGCCGGCAGCGCAGGTACACTGGGTCTTTGCATCGTCGGACTTGGAATTACCGTGCGTCGTTTGCGGCAGACCTCGGAGCGGGTGCGCCATTCCGAATCACGGCTGAGAGCGATTGTGGAAAACGCTGCACCGGGCATCGTGATCGCCGACGCGGATGGCGCCATCCAGTCCTTCAACGCCGCTGCCGAGCGGATGTTTGGATACGAAGCCCGCGAAATAATCGGTCAAAACATCCGCCTGCTCATGCCGCAGGCTGACCGCGGTCGGTACGAAGACTACCTGCGCGAGTTAAGTCGAACGGAGGCGCGTGTCGGCGCAGTCGGCCAGTCCCGCGAACTCGTCGGCTTGCGGAAGGGCGGCGAAACATTTCCGCTTGAGCTGAGGATTTCAGAGGTCCGCATCGGCAGACAGATCATCCATACGGCCCACCTTACGGACATCACAGAGCGCCGACGGTCCGAAGAGGCGCTGGCTGATCGCGCGCGGATGGCCGGCTTAGCCGGCGATGTGGGGCTGGCGGTCACCCATCTCGACGGGCTGCACGAGGTGTTGCAGCGCTGTGCCGAGCGCATTGTGGAGCGATTGGACGGGGCAGTCGGCCGAATCTGGACGCTTCACGAGACGGAGGACATGCTGGAGTTGCAAGCCAACGCCGGCCAGAGTTCGAGCAGTAACGGCGACCAAACCCGCATACCGATCGGCCGCTCCGAGATCGGGCTCATCGCCAAGGAGCGTACGCCCTACCTGAGTAACCAGGTGATCGGCGATACGCGGATCGAAGCCCAGCCGTGGGCCAGGCGGGAGGGTCTGGTGGCGTTCGCCGGATACCCGCTGCTCGTCCGCGGGAAGCTGGTCGGAGTGCTTGCCCTTTTCAGCCGATCGACCTTGCCCCAGGAGACGATGAACGCGCTGGCGGCGGTGGCGGACACCATCGCACTGTTCGTTCAGCGCCACCGGGATAAGGAGGCGGTGCGGAGGTACGCCGCCGATCTAGAGGCCGCCAACGAAGAGCTTCAGAATGCAACTGACGCGGCGCATGCGGCCAACCGGGCCAAAAGCGAATTTCTGGCCAACATGAGTCACGAAATCCGCACCCCGATGACGGCGATCCTGGGTTTTTCCGACGTTCTGGCGGAGTCCATTGACTCTCCGACTGACACGGCGCAGCGATTCGAGGCGATCGACGCCATCCGGCGCAACGGCCGCCATTTGCTCGATCTCATCAATGATATTCTCGATCTGTCGCGGATCGAGGCGGGCAGATTGGAAATCGAGAGCCTGCCGTGCCGTGTGCCCGAGATTCTCGAAGACGTGGCCTCCGTTCTTAGGGTCCGTGCGCTTAACAAGGGACTGACCTTGCACATCGAGTACGACGGCGGCATCCCCGAAGTCATTCAGACCGACCCCACTCGCTTGCGGCAAGTCCTTATCAATCTGATTGGCAATGCGATCAAGTTCACCGAGATGGGCGAAGTGCGAGTACGAATTCGATTTGTTAGCCATGACGCGCCTCCGAGCCTTTGCATCGACATTGTTGATACGGGCATCGGCATGACCCCGGAACAGGCCGAGGGCGTGTTTCGCCCCTTCGCACAGGCCGACGCCTCCATGGCACGTCGGTTCGGCGGCTCAGGCCTGGGACTGACCATCTCGCGCCGTCTGGCCAAGCTGCTCGGCGGCAACGTGGAAATCGTCGCGACGCGGCCAGGGAGCGGAACCCACATCCGGGCAACGGTCGCCACTGGTTCGATCGCCGCTGAAAAGCTCTGGCGTCCGGAACCCAGTGCACCGGACGCCCGTATTGCCGATTCCGAGAAGCCGAGCGCGGCGCCGTTGCATGCGGCGCGCATCCTGCTTGCCGAGGACGGACTCGACAACCAGCGGCTGATATCACACGTCTTGAGCCGCGCTGGAGCGAATGTGCAGATCGCTGAAAACGGGAAAGTCGCCTATGAGGCGGCCCTTCGTGAGTGGCGGGCCGGTGCGCCATTCGACTGCGTCCTGATGGACATGCAGATGCCGATCATGACTGGCTATGAAGCCACCCACAGGCTCCGCGATGAAGGGTACACCGGGGCGGTGATTGCCCTGACGGCCCACGCCATGACCGGCGACCGCGAGAAATGTCTCGCGGCCGGCTGCGACGACTACGCGACCAAGCCCATCGACCGCGCAACGCTGATCGATACGATCGCTCAACACACGGGGCGGGCCGCGACCGTCTGATGTGGCCGGCGGCGTCGCCTGTCATCCGGCCGCCGTTTCTTCCGCCTTGCGGCATCAGGCGATAGGATGGCCGCCGGCGGCGGCATCGCGCCTCGGGGCATCGGCCGTGCGGACGGCCCGTCGCGGTGATGCCCGCCATCGGCGGAGGCGGCGGTCAGATGAAGCGCGTCCTGGGAAAACTCATGGGCATCAGTGTGATCGTTGGATCGGCGACATCGGCGCTCGGATTCGATCCGGGCAATGCGAGAAGCATGTCCGCGGGGCGGGCGGAAGCGCCGGATGGAGCCGTCGGGGCCGCGCCGGCGCGGAGCGAGATACCTGAAAGGTACCGCTGGAACCTGGGCGAAATCTTTGCCGATGACGCGGCCTTCGAGGCCGCCTTCCAGAAGACCGAGGGCCTGATTAACAAGTTCGCCGCGTTGAAGGGCACGATGGGCCGGTCGGCCGAGACGCTCCTGGCGGTCCTGGAGATGCGCGACCAGCTCTCGGCGGAGCTCGACCGCGTGGTACTCTATTCCGGGCTCTCCTATCACCAGGACATGAGCGTCAACCCCGCCCAAGGCCGCTGGGATCGGTCCCAGTCGCTGGGTACGAAGGCCGCCGAGGCCATGAGCTGGTTTGTGCCGGAACTGCTCACCATGGCGCCGGAGTCGGTGCATGGATGGATGGAGAAGAACGACATGTTGGCCGTCTATCGCCACTTCGTCGACGACGTACAGCGACAGCGCGATCACTATCTATCCCCGCGCGAGGAGGAGTTGCTGGCGATGGCCGGAGAGATCGCCTCAGCGCCGGAGAACATCTACGGACGGTTCACCAACACCAATATGGACTTTCCCACGATCGAGGACGAGACCGGGGCGAAGGTGAAGCTCAGCGCGGCGAAGTACTCCACCTTCATCTATTCGAAGGACCGTCGGGTGCGCCGCGACGCCTTCCTGGGGATTCACCAGTCCTACATGGACATGGCCAACACCCTCTCGGCCATGCTCAGCGCCCATGTGAAGCAGCACATCTTCTACGCCAAGGCGCGGGGCTTCCGCACGGCGCGCGAGGCGGCCCTGGACGGCCCCAACATCCCGGTGGCGGTCTATGACAACCTCGTCGCCACGGTGAACAAGCACGTGGACAAGCTCCACCGCTACGTCGAGCTGCGCAGGAAGCTGATGGGATTGGACGAGATACATCAATACGATTTGTACGTGCCCATGGTCGCCGTCGAGGAGGAAAAGATCGAGTACGACGACGCGGTTTCGACGATCCTGAAGGCCCTGGCCCCTCTAGGGAGCGATTACACCGGCACGCTGAGACGGTCCTTCGAGTCGCGCTGGATCGACGTCTACGAGACAGCGAACAAGCGGAGCGGCGCCTACTGCTGGGGCGCTTACTTGACGCACCCTTACCTGCTCCTCAATTACAACCGGACGATGAACGACCGATCGACCGTCGCCCACGAGATGGGACACGCCATGCACTCGTGGTACACCGTCAAGAGCCAACCCTTCGTCTACGGCGACTACGCGACGTTCTGCGCCGAAGTGGCTTCGACGGTCAATGAGGTGGTGCTGGCCAACTACCTGCTGGCCCACGCCAACGACGACACGGAGCGGCTGCTGATCCTCCAGCAGCAGTTGGAGGGCATCCGCACGACCGTCTTTCGGCAGACGATGTTCGCCGAGTACGAGCAGCGCATCCACGAATTGGCCGAGGCCGGCTCGCCGCTCACCGGAGAGGTGCTCTGCAAGGAGTACGCGGAGCTGGTGGCCAAGTACTACGGGCCGGGCACGACGGCCGACGCCTGCGGAGCCGCCGAGGGGCTGAGGATCCCCCACTTCTACCGCAATTTCTACGTCTATGCCTACGCGACCAGTCATTGCTCCGCGACCAACATCGGCCGGAGGATCATCGCCGGCGAGCCGGGCGCCGTGGATGGCCTGATGAAGTTCCTCGCCGCCGGCAGCAGCAAATATCCTCTCGACGTTCTGAAGCTGGCCGGCGTAGACATGACCACCCCCAAGCCGATCGAGGACACCATGCAGCTCTTCGCCGAACTGCTCGACCGGTTCGAGGAGCTTTACGCCAAGACCATCAAGCCGAAGGCCGCGGCCTAACGGCCCGTTACAGAATCTGGTGTGCGAATGGCCGCGCGGCCTGAAGGCTGCGGCTCGACGTCGATTTGAATCCGTCCTATAGGCCGACGGCCTACTCTCGCGTCAACAGGGCCGCGTAGCCTCCGCCGCGTCCCGGCCCGGGCAGCGTGAGCGATTCCGATACCATCATCCAGCCGGCGCACTCTCGCTGGAATTGTGCCGTCTGCTCCTCGTTTTCCTCCCGTTCGATCGAGCACGTCGTGTAGATGATTCGGGTCCGCGGCCCGGCCAGAGCCGCCGCCTGCCGCAGCAACCGGCCCTGCGTCTGCGTCAGGGCGGTCAGGGCCTTGAATGTCGCCCGATGCCGGGCCTCCGGCCGCCTGGCGAAGACGCCGCTGTTGGTGCATGGGGCGTCGATCAGGATCAGGTCCGGCGGGCGGCCGATGGAATTGATCGCCGCTTGCAAATGGTCAATGGGCGCGGTCCGGATGATCGCGACGCCCAGCCGATCGGCGTTTTCCGCGATGAGCAAGCACTTCTTTTCGTCGATGTCGGTGGCCAGCACGACGCCGTCGTTGCCCATGAGTTCCGCCGCCTGCGTCGATTTCGTCCCCCTTCCGGCGCACAAATCGAGCACGAATTCGCCCGCCCGCGGCGGCGCGTGCAGGAGCGCCGCCTGGGAAGTCGCGTCTTGCGGCTGGCAGAGTCCCTCTTGAAAGGCGGTCAACGTCGCGACGCCACGGGATTCGGCCAGGATCACGGCTCGACCCTTCTCATCGAGTTGGGCATCCACGCCGTCAGCGGCCAATCGCGCCAAGAGTTCCGTGGGCGTCGCGCGGAGCGGATTCGGACGCAGCACGAGGGGCGGCCGTTGCTGGCCCGCCTCGCATACCTGCCGGCAGAGCTTCGGCTTAAACCGCCTGTGCCAACGCTCCACCAAGAACGGCGGGTGACCGAACGCGGCGACGAGATAGTCCAGCGGCTTTCGCGCCGGATCTGGAAACACGTCCTCGGAAAAGAGCCGCCCGCGATTCACGTCGAGCGGCAGCCATCGTCTGGGGTGCGGCTCGTCCGGAAGCGGCATGACATCCCCGCGGCACTTGACGATTTGGCGAAGGATTGCGTTGACCGTCGCGGCAGCGGCCTGGCCGTGGCGTTTGGCCTGCCTGACGGCCTGATCGACGGCGGCATGATCGGGGATGCGATCCAGCCAACAAAGTTGATGAATCGCCATCGAGAAGATCGTGCGAATCGCCGGCCGCACACTGAGCCATCGCCCGCGATAGAATCTGGCGGCCAGGTGCTCGCTGGTGATGCGGTGTCGGGCGACCCCCATGACCAGCTCCGCCGCGAGATCGGCCTCCAACGTCGGCAACGGTTCGATGGCCTGCCATTCATGCAGAAGCTCGCTGCCGATTCGCCGGCCGTCGTAGCACGCGACCAGCACCTTCAGGGCGCGGTCTCGCGCGTTTCGCCCTAATCCGATTCGCTCGCTCATTCATGCCGACTCGACGGGCCAGAACCGATCGCCCGGCGCGACGTGACGCCCGTTGACGAATGCCTGCCATTCCATGAGTTTGCCGCCCGCCGGCTTGATCTCCAGCAGTTCCACCTCGCCGTCCTTCGCCCGGACGCGCATCAACTCGTTGATCGTTCCCGTCGCCTGTGATAGTTCCAGCGCCGGCGCGGCAATCTCGCAATCTCGGGCGCGGGCCAGCGTGACCCGCTCCTCCCGGCGGCCGTCGATGGAGTGGAAGAGGCAGGCCGCGCCAGGCCAGGGCCACAGGCCACAGATGGCGGCGGCCACCGACGAGGCAGGCTGGTCGAAGGAAATGTGGCCGTCGGCCTTGGTGAGCTTTGGAGCATTTGTGGCCTTTGCGTCGTCCTGGGGCGTGCCGGGGGCCGAAGGATTGGTGGCCAGCAGGGCAAGCGCCTCGCGCACGGCATCGCAACCGATCCTCGCCAGCCGGTCGTGAAGCTCCTGGGCCGTCTCACAGTCGCCGATGGTCGTTCTGCGCTGAAGCAGGATCGGCCCGGCATCCATCTTCTCAACGAGTCGAAAGATGGTCACCCCGGTCTCCCCGCAGCCGTTCATGATGGCCCGCTGGATCGGCGCGGCCCCCCGAAAGGCCGGCAGAAGCGAGGCGTGCAGGTTGATGATGCCCACGGGAAAAGCGTTTAGCAGTTCCTTGCCGATCTTCTGTCCGAACGCGGCGACATAGGCCAGGTCCGCGCCAAGCGACGTGAGCTGGGCGACTACTCTTGCGTCGTTGACGTCGGCGGGACACAGGACCGCCAGTCCCAGGGCCGCGGCCTCGCGCTTCACTGGGGTGGGCGAAAGGTCCTGTCCGCGCCCCTTGGCTCGGTCCGGTTGGGTGACGACCGCGAGGACATCGTGGCCGTCATGCTGAATGGAGCGCAGAGTGGGGACGGCAAACTCGCCGGAACCGAAGAACAGGACGCGCATCGACTCTCCTCGCCGCCCGGGTGCGGACTCGTCCGGCCGCGCGAGTCCCGGCGGATCACCTGAGGCCGAGTCGATCGGGGCGAGATCGCATCCGGGGGACAATCGTGCTGAAGGACCGTGGGCCGGTCAATACGCAATCGCGCGGCCCTTGTGCCTCTGTTCCAATTGCCGCAGAGTCCGGCGATTGGCGATCTTGTCGGCCTCGGACATGTGATCGATGATCAGCCGGCCGTCGAGATGGTCGCATTCGTGCTGCCAACATCGGGCCACAAGCTCGCTGCCGACGCCGACGACGGACTTGCCCGTCACATCCAGCGCGTTCATCGTACAGGTGAGATATCGTCGAACGGTGACGGTCACCTCGGGGATCGACAGGCAGCCTTCCTCGGATTCGACCCGTCCCTCGAAGCCGCTCAAGGCGGGGTTGACGTAGACGCGGTCGTCGGCGGGCTCGCCGGTCACGTTGCACACGAAGAGACGAATCGGCAGGCCGACCTGCGGCGCGGCCAACCCGACGCCCTGCGCCTCGCGCATCAGTTCCAATATCCGGGCGGCCAGGCGCGACAGGTCCTCGTCGAAGCGTTCGACCGGGTTGCAGGCCTTTCGCAGGCACGGGTCCGGATAATGACGAATCGTCAGCGCCGCCAAGTCGATCGGCATTCTCTAGAAACTCCTCCCTCGGACCTGCTCCGGTATAATCATTCTAGCGGGCGGCTTCGGCGCGGAAAACTCCGCGGCGGGCGAGGGCTTCTACCGCGGCACTTCGAGACCTGCGCGGATGAACAGGCAAGACCCACCAAGCGAATCGGCGGCATCAGGCGCCGCAGGCCGTGGCCGGTGGTCCACGACCGACGCCGACAAGGTCAAGGCCCGCAAGTTTTTCGACCACGCCAAAAAATCCGCGGAGACGAGGAACTACGACTACGCAATCAAGCTGTACGTGGCCGGCCTGGCCCTGTGGCCCGACGCGGTGGACGAGGGGCTCAAGCCGCTGCGCGTGGTGGCGACCGGCCGTCGCCTGGAGGGAAAAAAGCCCGCCGGCTTCCTCGCGGCTCGCAAGCTGACCACCAGCGGCAAGGACACCCTCAAGAATCTGAACAACGCCCTGCACCTCTTCGGGCTCGATCCGGTCAATGTCGGCCACATGGAAAACATCCTCAAGCTGTCCGCGAAGGCGGGGATCGACCGCGTGACGTGGTGGATCGCCCCGGTGTTGGTCGAGGCGTTCGACACCGGCAAGAAGCTTTCGCCCGATCACTACGCCGAGGCCTGCGCCGCGATGGAGTCGGCGGCCGATCTCGCCGAGAAGGGCGGCGAGGACCAGATCGCGATGGACATCTTTGGCGCCTGCATCGCCGCGGCGCAAATCTGGGGACGCCTATACCCCGACTCGATCGACGCCCAGCGCGCCCGCTCCAACGCCAGCGGCAAGGTGACGATCGTCAAGGGCAAGTTCGCCAAGGAGGGAGGCTTCACCCAATCGCTGAAGGACGCCCAGGCCCAGCAGGATATCCGCGATCGCGACCGCCTGATGCAGACGGACGAGCGGATGCGAGACCACATCGAGCGGGCCCGGCAGGAGTGGCAGAAAAACCGCGACGTTCCAAGCAAGTTGCTCAACCTCGTCGAGATGATGCTTCGCGTGGAAGGCGATGAGCTGGAGGAGGAGGCGCTTAAGCTCCTGGAGGCGGAATTGGCGGCGACCGGCAATTACGTCTTTCGCATGAAGGCCGACGACATCCGGATGCGGCGCATGAGCCGGCGGCGGCGCGAACTGACTACCGCCGTCAAGAATCATCCGGACGACTCCGAGGCCCAGCATGCCCTCGCCGAGGAATCGACGAAACAGGTTGCGGCCGAGATCGCCATCTTCGAGGACCGCATCAAGCAGTACCCCACCGAGGCCCGATTGAAGTTCGAGCTTGCCGCGCGCCTGTTCCAGGCCCGCCGGTTTGACGATGCCATCCCCCTCTTTCAGCAATCACAGCTCGACGGGCGGCTGCGCGGCGAGAGCCGGCTTTTCATCGGACGATGCTTCTATGAGAAGAACTTCGGCGACCAGGCGGTTCGGGTCCTGCGCCAGGCGACCGAGGAACTCGACGCCGAAACCGGCAAGCTGCCGCTGGAGCTTAACTACTGGTTGGCCCGCTCCTTGGAAAAAACGGGGCAGGTCGCCGAGGCCCGGAAGGTCTATGGCCATTTGATCCAGATCGATTACAATTACCGCGATGCCCGGCAGCGGCTGGAGCGGCTCGTCGCAGAGACGCAGCCCTAGGACATTCTTGGCGATCAGGTAGAGGAGCGACCGTTGGCACGATCACTTTCGTCTCAGAAGCGGACTCGGCAGAACGTCAAGCGGGCGGCGCGGAACAAGGCCCGACGGTCATCGATCAAGTCGGCGGTGCGCAAATTCAATGACGCCGTCGCGTCCAAGGACGCCAAGGTTGCCGGCGACGCCTTCGCCGAGGCGACCCGCATCATGGACCGCAGTTCCCTTCGGCGGGCCATTCATCGCAACACCGCCGCCCGGCGAAAGAGCCGCCTGGCCAAACGCCTCAACGCGATCAAGGCCGGCAAGTAGGCGATCGATCCGCCCCCTCCTCCAGGGACGAACCGTCCCGTCGCATCGAACTATGTGCGACTCAGGCCGAGACCGGTTTGTCTCGCGGGCCGGCGAAAAGCTGGCTCACGCGCTGACCGCCTTCTCCATTTCGCCCGCCGGCTGGACCTGCGCCGATCTGGGGTGCAGCACCGGTGGATTCGTCGATTGCCTTATTCGGCACGGCGCGGAGAAGGTCTATGCCGTCGACCGCGGCTACGGCGTACTCGACGCTCGACTCCGCGCTGATCGCCGCGTGGTGGTGATGGAGCGAACCGACGCTCTTTGTCTTGTCCTGCCGGAGCCCGTGAGGCTGGTGACGATCGACGCCGGCTGGACTCGCCAATTCATGATACTTCCCGCGGCCCGGCGGCTCGCGGCCGAAGCCGGCCAGATCGTCACGCTCGTCAAGCCACATTACGAGGCCGAACCGGCCCTGCTCCGCGGGGGCGTTCTCCCGGATGATCTGACCGAGCAGGTGGTCGAGCCTCTGCGGGCGGGACTCACTATCCTGGGCGTTCGCCTGGTCGCCGAGGCCGAGAGCCCCATTCGCGGGAAGGCGGGGAATCGAGAGCTGCTCTGGCACCTGGCGGTCTAACCGGCGTGGCGCAGACGCGGCATTTACGTTCTACTGGTTAACTTGTCTGGCGGAAGGCCCATGAAGCGCTGCCGTTCTGGACGATGGACCGCAGGCCGTGATGGCGCCGAACTGGAGGATCGACATGCCGCAACGAATCGCCGGGATCGGATTCGTTCTTGCTCTCTCGTCGACCGGAGTCATTTACGCCGGCGACTGGGCGAACTTTCGCGGGCCCAGCCACGACGGCCGCTGCGGCGAGCGGAATCTCTCGACCATCTGGGGCGATGGACCGAAGGTCCTTTGGGATCGCGAGGTGGGCTCGGCCTTCAGTTCATTCGCGGCTGTCGGCGATCGTCTCTACACCTGCGGCACTGAGGACCGCAAGCAAGTCCTCATCTGCCTCGACGCCTCGACCGGCGAGATCATTTGGAAGCAGCCGTTCGAGAAGGAGTATCGCGATCAGTTCGGAGACGGCTGTCGCGCCACTCCGACGGTCAATGACGGCCGAGTCTACATCGTCGGCGCTCACGGCCGGGTGCTCTGCTGCGATGCCCGAACCGGCGCGAAGGTTTGGAGCCAGAACTTCGATCACAAGCCTCAATGGGGCTACAGCGGGAGCGTGCTCGTTGAGGGGCCGCTGGCCATCTTTCAGGCCGGCGGCGGTGACGGCGCCCTGCGGGCCGTGGACAAGGTAAGCGGCAAGCTCGTCTGGACATGCGACGGAGACCAGCCCGGCTATTCGACGCCGCTTCCCTTCAGCTTCAACGGCCGGCGCTACGTCTGCGGGTTTGCGGCCAATCGCGCGGTAGTGGCCGAGATCGAGACGGGCAATAAGGCCCTGTCGATTCCCTGGTCGACGGACTGGAAGGTCAACGCCGCCGCCCCCGTCTTTGAGGACGGCCATCTTTTTCTCAACTCCGGCTACCAAACCGGCTGCGGCCTGTTCAAGCTGACGGCCAAGGGCTCAGCGCTGGCGGCCGACGAGGTTTGGCGGAGCAAGGTGCTGCTCAATAAGTTTCAATCCGCGATCCTGTCCGACGGCAAGCTTTTCGCAAGCGATGAGAAGGCCCTTAAATGCGTCGATTTTATCTCGGGCAAGGAGAATTGGAGTGTGCCCCGCGTCTCCAACGGCACGATCATCCTCGCTGACGGCAAGCTCTGGCTGCTGACCGAGAAGGGCGAATTGCAGGTCGGCCCAACGAGCCTCGGCGGTTTCCAGCCGACGGCCCGGGCCCAGGTCCTTTCCGGCCGATGCTGGACCGTGCCGATCATTTACAACGGGCGGCTCTACGCACGCAATCTCGAGCGCTGTATCTGCCTGGACCTTCGCGGCTAGAAAATGAGGCGGGCAGCGCTCACGCGGACATGCGCCGCGCTCTGGTAGACCTGCGGAGGCGCGACAACGACGCGGCGCCGATCAGCATCAAAGCGATCGTCGCCGGCTCCGGCACGACGATCCTGCCTGATTGAAACGCCCATTCAGCGAAACCGGTCGGGTCCAGGGCGAAACCCTCGTTCGGGTCTGCCTCGCTGACGCTAAGGACGAGATCTGTCTCGCCGTCCGAGTCGGCGTGCAGGCTCAAGGTCGCCAGAACGATGCCCTCGCCGGCGATGCCGTCGGGAAACGCCAGTCCCGCCAGGCCGTCTCCGTCCGGGGCGAAGACGGCGAACCAATCCGGCCCGATGCTCGGACTTGCGGTGAGCGACGCGACCGCCGGGTTGACGATGGTCAGATCAAGCCCCCAGCCGAGGACGGGTGAATTGATGTCGGCGACGATGTCCACGGTGAACGTCTCGCCAAGCTCGACGACAGACTCCGACGGCTCGAAGCGGAGGCAAACGTCCCACTTGCAAATGCCGGCCAGGCTCTTACCGGGCGTGAGGGCCCCGAGGACCGATGACGCAACGACGAGCCATGTGCCAGGACGCATGAATTACCCCTCCCGGAAGCCGCACTGATTATATCCCGACTGCCTCAATAACCCCGGGGGGTTGACCGATTTAAGTGGCACGGCCGCGGCGCCTATAGCAATTGAGGCCGTTTATAGTGGTCGTCATGGGGGCGTCTGCTACACTTTGTGCACAGGCGCATTCGGACCCTATCGACCCCAGGAGCGGGAACCGTCCTGCGACCGTTGCTCGTGAGACAGATAACGCGATGGCATCGCAATGCCCCAAATGCGGCTCTTCGGCTCGGCCTAGCGCCCATTTTTGCGGCCGCTGCGGTGCCTCGGTGACGGGCGAGCCGGTCTCGGCGGCAAGCTGGGTGCACCCGCGTCCTTTGGCGAGGCCTTCTGGAACGACCCCCATGCAAGGCGCCCCGGACCTCTCGTATCGCCTGGAGTCGGCATGGGGCGGAAGTTCGCCCCTGGGCGCCGAGGCGCTGGCGGTCGTGTTGTTCAACGGCGGTCATCCGCTTCGGGATGCGGTGATCGAGCTGACGGGCAAGGATGCCGGCGGCCGCGAGGTGTTTACGGTCAGACAGACCGTGGAGAAGCTGCCGCGAGGCGCCGAGTCGAGAGTGGAGATCCCTTCATACGAGTTGCCCGACGAGCCGGGCGGGATGGCGGTCTCGCTGGTCTCGGCCGAGCTGGCGGTTGAAGAATGAGATTCCGCGGTAATAGGCGGAAGAAAGGACGGCTGCGATGGCTGCGATAAACTCGATGGGACCGATGATCGTCTTCGGCGGGCTGGCCCTCTTCGGCCTGATGATCCTGCTGAGCGGATTCTTCACCGTGGAGCAGCAGACCAAGGCGGTGATCGAGCGATTCGGCCGATGCCACAAGATCGCCCACCCGGGTCTCAACTTCAAGATTCCCATGATCGACAAAGTCGCCGGCCGAATCACCCACCGGGTGCGCGAGCTGGAGGTCAAGGTCGAATCCAAGACCAAGGACGACGTGTTCGTGGACCTGTTGATCGCCGTCCAGTTCTTCGTCCGCGAGACCGACGAGGCCGTCATCGCCTCGAACTACAAGCTCATGAACCCCGATCGGCAGATCAGCTCTTACGTGTTCGACACGGTCCGCGCCCTGGTGCCGGAGATGCCGGTGGACAACGTCTTTGCCGAGAAGGAGAAAATCGCCTTGGCGGTCAAGGAACGGCTCGAGCATGTCATGCAGGATTTCGGCTACACCATTCTCCAGACCCTGGTGAACGACATCCAGCCGGACGCCGCCGTCAAAACGGCCATGAACCAAGTCAATGCCACCGCCCGCCTGCGCGAGGCCGCCAAGAACGAGGCAGAGGCCAAGAAAATTCGGGTCATCGCCGAAGCCGAGGCCGAGGCCCGGGCCAAGGAGCTTCAGGGCGTCGGCATCGCCCGACAGCGGCTGGCCATCGCCCGCGGTCTCAAGGAGTCGGTTGACGCCTGCGCCGAGGCCGGCATCTCGCCCGAGGAGGCGACCAAGATGGTGCTCCTGACCCAGCACTACGACACCGTCTCGGCCGTCGGCGCCCGGAGCAAGTCGACGATCATGATGATCCCCTACACCCCTACCGGCATGAGCCAGGTCGGCGACCAGATCACCCAGGCCCTGATCACGGCCAACGAGGCCGGGAAGAAGCCTGCGCAGAGCGAACATGGCGCGCCGAGGCCGCCGCGGCCCCAGGTAGAGCAGCACACTTAACGGCTGTCCGCCCCGACTGGCGGCAGTTCCCGATCGAGCGGCTGGACCTCGACGGAGAAATATCTCCGCAACGCGGGCGGGAGCGCTGCTATCAGGTCTTCCGCGCCGGCCGGCGTCGCCAACGGGTGATAGGTCTGCCAGAACAGGTGCGTCCCACCCGAGGCTCCGCGCGACCGGATGAACTGCATCGCGCCGTGCAGGGCCTTGCTCGTGTAGGTTCCATCTAGCGCCACCCCATCCGCATCGAATAGATCACGGGCGAGGCTGACCGCCTCCTGCGTGAACTTGGCGTAGCCGTCACCCAGGGCCGTGGTCACGATACTGAGGCGCGATCGCTCCACGTCCAGCGCGGGAATGGTCTGATCGCAGCGGCGCAGAAATCGCAGCGTCCTTCGCGCCAGGCGCACCGTGCGGCCGACCGTGCAATACCAGCGGTACGAGACCACAACGCCGACGATGTGCGCGTCCAGGCCGGCCAATCGACATCCGGCAAGAAGCCCCGCCGCGGTTCCCAGGCTGCCGAGCGGGACATAGATGAAGTCCGGCGAGGGCGTCTGTCCGGCGTCCACTTGTTCTTTCAATTCCAGGGCGGCGCTCACGTGGCCGACGCAAGCCCGAGGACTGGTCCCCCCCGCCGGGATGTAGTAGGGAGGACGGCCGTCCTTCCAGTTGCCCGGCGCGAGAAGCTGCGCCGCGGTCTTCGGCAGGACGGTGGCGTACGATGCCGCGACATATCTTGCCTCCGCCGATGCGCCGAAGAGCATGTTAGCGCGGACGTATGTCGCCACCGGCTGCGGGACAACGACGGCCACGGTCCTCATGCCGAGTTGCCGGGCGTGCCAGGCCGTGCGGCAGACGTGGTGGCTTCCGGCCGAACTGAGAGTGACCAAGGTGCCGGCCCGCTTCTCGAGGGCATCGGCCAATAGGAATTCGAGCCCCCGCACCTTGTTGCCGCCGCACAGCCGATGAGAAAGGTCCTCGCGTTTGAGAAAAGCGGATTCGAGTCCGCGGGCGGCCGGGAAGTGTCGCATACGTGTCACCGGCGTTGGCCAACTTCCGAGCGGAACCCATGCGAGGCGCCCCTTTAGCAGCGGATGCCGCCGGAATATCGCGGGGTCGGTGTGTGGCGGCGGGTTCAGCATCGCTGCAACAAACGCTCCACGATGTACTCGGCCAGGGCGGCGATGGTCATCGAGGGCGCACGCCCCACCGGCGTCGGCAACAGGCTGCCGTCGGCGACATATAGCCCGTCGCAACCGAATACCCTGCCGAACGGATCAACCACTCCCTTCACCGGCGAGTCGGCCAGGGCGGCGCCGCCGAGGGGATGGACCGTCGTCGGTCTGGCGGCCAAGAGCCTCTTCGGCAATATGACCAGCACGGCCCCCAGCGCATCGGCCACCTCCCTGAGCCTGCTGATGCCTGTCTCCACAAAAGGCGAGACGTGTCTCAGGGCAGAGACGCGGCAGAGTCTGCCCGCGGAGTCCAAAACCAGTCGGCCGGGCTCCTCATCGAAGCCCATCACGCCGAAGGCCCAGGGGTGGGCGCCTTTATGCCGCCTGCGCCTGTCGCCGCGTCCGATGGCGCGCATGGCCGCAAGGACAAGCCGTGGCATCCTCGGCAGTAGCCCTGATTCCATAATGTAGAGTCGATTCGCCTCCCAATCGTCCAGCCAAGCTGTGACCGGCGGACCCGAGTCGCGGCCGATCTGTGATTCAGAACCGATCAAGAGCGCGCCGAGATCGCCGTTAGTGAAAAAACGTTCGCCCAAGGACGCGCTGATCTTGGGAAGCGTCCGCTCGCGCTCCCGGCACTCCAAAAGCAGCCGGACGGTGCTTAGTGTCCCGGCGGCGACGACGACCTTCGGCGCGATCAACGAACCATCAAAACGATCGCCGCCGACCCACCGTCGAAAATGAACCTGATAGCCCCCACGCGCAGGTGTGATGAGGTGCACCTCGTGGAGCGGCTTGATCGTCGCCCCGGCCGCCTCCGCCCGGGCCAGATAGGTTGTGTCGAGGGTCCGTTTTCGGGCGACGGTTCCTCCCCTGATCCAATCGATCGCTTCGCGCCGAAGGCCGATCGTCTCGGGAGCGCCAGCCAGGCGTGCCGTGTCCACAGGCCAGTCCATCGCCAGCGGCAGCCGCGTGACCGTTCTGCCCAGGCTGCGTCCCGCCGTTTCGAGAACGGATGTTCGCGGCAGACAGATCGGCACACGCGTCGGGGCGATGATCTCTGCGACGCGATCGTAATAGGGCACAAGTTTGAGATAATCGAATCCCTCAGGCCAATGGCGGTCGAAGATTTCCGGCGGCGCGGGTACGGTCACGGCGGTGTAAAGGTGCGAGCCTCCACCGACGGCGCTAGCCGCCACCGACGCCAAGCCGCGCGTCGAAGCCCAATCGATCAGGCCGCCGCGACCTCGCGATCGAAGCAGCGGCTGCCGTCCTTCTGCCATCTCTTCAAAGGCCGCGGGCGTCATCCGCCGGCCGCGCTCCAGCACGGCCACTCGCAGCCCCGCGTCTGCGGCGCGCAAGGCGCAGACCGATCCGCCGAAACCCGATCCGATGATCAGCAGGTCATAATCCGTCGACGGCACGGCGGGCTGTTATACTGCCATTCAATCGGCCGCAGAATGGTCCGAGGGGCGGAATGGCTCGAGGGCTCGCCAGGTCGTGGTCATCGACGTTCATTGCCACGTGGGACTCAGCGCCCACGCTTAGCTACGGCTGCGGCGATTCGACCGGTAGCCCGAGTTCCTTCAATCTTGCGGTCAGGCGGGCGAACTGGGTCGCGCCGATGTCAGAGCAGGGTAGCGCCGGCGTCTCGCCTGACTCGCCGGAGTCTGAACCGGGTGGCGCCGGCGCGAACGTCAAGGGCCGGCGCGCGGCTCGCTTCGATCGACGCCGCGACGAATCTGCGCGAGGCCGTGCTTGATGTGCGCGTCGGATGCCCCGCAGGGGCAATGGACCGTAGCCACGGGCGCGAGCCCGTGGAATCGAGTCGTCGCGAAAACCATTTCGCCTCGGCAGGGGCGACGGCGCCGACCTCGCGCCCGTGCATTCCGTCGCTCCTTCGGAGCGTGGAATCACTGCGATGTTGAATGCAGTGCAAAGCCAGCGTCTGGAGTGTGGCAAATTCTCGCGCGGCAGTGGACCATGGGGCACAGCTTGTTATCGTGCGCTTGAATGATGACAAAGTCGGGTCGATG
>Ga0187893_10002884_pt1 | contig 36445 bp, 39 predicted proteins | sample MA1701074metaG_FD_139574 | JGI IMG/M metagenome (GOLD analysis project Ga0187893, IMG submission 139574) | White microbial mat communities from a basaltic lava cave in the Kipuka Kanohina Cave System on the Island of Hawaii, USA - MA170107-4 metaG ... | reverse complement strand
TGGATCGCCCTCGGCGAGCAGCTCACCTGGACTCAGGCCGCGGGGACGTTCGGCGTCGCTGCAGGCATCTGGATCGTGAACACGGACAAGTAAATCCGCTCGCGACGTGAAAAAGGCCAGCGACTGCCGGCCCTTGCTATAGTTGGCGCGCCCGGAGCGATTCGAACGCCCGACCCCTTGGTTCGTAGGCGGTCCAAGGCTACTAATGCTATTTTGAAGTATCAGCGACTTGCGGCGCTTGCCAACCCGCTATCCCGCCACTCCATGGCACAAATCCGTCACAGCCAGTTTGCAGCGGACACGATTGACGTCACTCGTATTCGAAAAGCGCGCGCGCCAGGCCAGATTGCCGGATGATCGACTGAAGCGTCCCGATGCGGATTTCATCGTGCATCGGTACGGGAACCGTGACGGTCGAATTGCCGGCGCGCTTCTGCATGACCGCATGACTACCGCGCTGCCTGACCTGCTGGAATCCGTGCTGCGAAAGCAACCGGCAAAGCTCCTTGCCGGAAAAGACGCGCAGCCTACCCAACCGCGACCTCGACGCGCGTGACGAATACGTCATCATGCAGCCGCGTCTTTACTTCCGCTGGATCGGCGGTCTCGAAGAACAATTCGAGTGCTTCCTTCAAATTGGTCCTCGCCTGCTCGATGCTATTACCTTGGCTTGCGATATCCATTTCAGGACAGAGCGCGACATATCCGTCGCCCTCGCGCTCAATGATCGCCGTCAGTTGTCGGTTCGTTGCCATATCCTGCCTTCCAATAGATCTGCTGAATCAGTCTAACATGCGCTCCAGTCGTTGAATCGACTGGCGCCACCTCTATTCGATCCGGACTCGCTAGACTCGACCCGTCACTAGATCAGTTTCCTGCGTACAGTACCCGAAGCGCCTGTCCGCGCTCCTGGACCGGAATCGCATTAAGGCCAGCGAAAAAAGCGATGGCCGCATTGCAGGTAAGCGCAGGCGGGTTGCGACGCTGGGCCGCCTCGTCCGCGAACACGTCGAGTTGTTCCTGAGTCATGCCTACAGCGGCTGAATCGCCCCGGGTTTCCCGGAGACTCCGACTTTTGAGAGGATGGAGTCATGGGAACGACGAAGAGGTACACGGAGGAAGCCCGGGACCGGGGAGAGGGAGAATGGCCAATTCGCGCAGCGCACCGCAGCCTGGGGCAGATGGATTTGCCTATCCGTCGCTTTCGCCGGTGCAGAAGGCCTGGCACGACGCGGCGCGTGAGGGCTGCGGGTTGACCAAAATCCGTACAGTCTGTACAGTTCTCTCATGTCACGCCCCGTTCGCAGAGGTGTCGAAGACGCCCGCAAACAGTTGCCTGCGCTGCTGGCGGAGGCCGAGAGGGGGCGCTCGACCGTCATCACGCGCCATGGGCGCGCGATTGCCGCCATCGTGTCGATCGCGGGCGCGGCGGGCGTGTCGCGCCAGAAGTCGCTCCTTGGCCTGGCCGGCAGCGGAAAGGGTTTGTGGGGCAGGGATAGCGCGAAGACACTGCGCAAACTGCGCAACGAGTGGGATCGCTAGGGCAGGCCGAGCTCCCCGCAGGGGCGCTGGTGCTGGTGGATACGGCGCCGATCATCTACGTTCTTGAGGGCGCGCCGAAGTTCGCTTCGCGGTTTCGCCCGCTGTTCGAACGCCAGCACGCCGGCGAGATCCAGTTCGCCGTGACGACGATCACGATCGCGGAGGTCCTGACCGGGCCGCTCAAGGCGGGCGAGGAAGCGCTCGCCAAGCGCTGTCGCACGGTGATGGAATCCTGGCAGGTCGTCAGCCTGACGGCGGACATCGCGGAGAGCGCGGCGCGGTTCCGCGCCAGCTTGGGGTTGCGGCTCGCCGACGCGATTCAGGTGGCCAGCGCGATCGCGGTCAATGCCGATGCCTTGGTGACGCACGACCGGGACTTTTCGAAGGTCAAGGCAATGACGGTGTTGCGCTGACGCCGGCTACCGGCGAGAGGCAGATTGGCCAATTCGTGCAGCGCAGTGCAGCCAGGGGCGGATAGTTTTGCCTATCCGTTGGTAGAATCGCGCTTCCCATGCTTCGCCAACGCACCCTGAAATCCCTGGTCCACGCCACCGGCGTCGGCCTGCACACGGGCCAGAAGGTGCGCCTCGCACTGCGCCCGGCGCAGCCGGATACCGGCATCGTGTTTCGCCGCATGGATCTGCCCGGCGCTCCGGAGATTGCGGCGCGCGCCGACCTGGTCGGCGAAACGCGCCTGTGCTCCTGCCTGGTGCGCGGCGAGACCAAGGTCTACACCATCGAGCACCTGATGTCGGCCCTGTCCGGCCTGGGCGTCGACAATACCTACGTGGACCTGGACGGACCCGAGGTGCCGATCATGGACGGCAGCGCCGCGCCGTTCGTCCTCCTCATCCAGCAGTCCGGCATCGAAGAGCAGGGCGCACCCAAGCGCTTCCTGCGCGTGAAGAAGCGCATCGAAGCCAGGGACGGCGACAAATGGGCGGCGCTCGAGCCCTGCGAAGGATTCAAGCTGTCGTTTTCGATCGTCTACGACCATCCGGCGATCCAGAAATCGAATACGTCGCTGACGGTGGATTTCGGCACCACTTCCTATCTCAAGGAAGTCGCGCGCGCCCGCACCTACGGCTTCATGCAGGACGTGGAGGACATGCGCGATATCGGCCTTGCGCTAGGCGGCGGCCTGGAGAACGCGCTGGTGCTGGACGAGCACCGCGTGCTGAACTCCGAAGGCTTGCGCTACGCGGACGAGTTCATCCGGCACAAGATCCTGGACGCGATCGGCGACCTGTACCTGCTCGGCCGGCCGCTGCTGGCTGCCTTCAGCGCACACAAGTCCGGCCACGCTCTGAACAACCGGCTGCTTCGCGACCTGATCGCCGATCCGGGCGCGGTTGAAGTGGTCACTTTCGAGCGTGCCGAAGAGGCCCCCGCGGGGATTGGCGGCATCCTGCGTCCGGCTGTTACTTAAGTTGATGATCGAGCAGGGTTTTCAGGGCCCTGCGGGCAGGCGAGTCGGCGAGCCCGCGGTGCAGGTCGCGCAGTTCCTGCAAGGCGCGCGCCGAAAGCTGCCGCGGCGCCCGGGATGTGACTTCCCGCACGTTCCCGGCTCCGGGTTGCACCCTCACGGAAACTGAATTAACCTCCGCCCGCTGTTCTGACAGATATTTACGAAGGGTCTCGGAGAGCAGTTTCAGCTTGGCGGCTGCCGCGGGTGAGGCAGCCAGCAGTACCAGCTGGCGATCCTTGAGATTGACGGCCTGAACCAGGCGGGCCAGCGCGGGTGGCAGGAAGTCAAAACAAAGCTTCGAAAGCGCGCTGATCTGGCGTGCTTTTTGGATGACCGGCTGCAGGCTGGCGTCCGACGCAAGCACTCTGCCGATTTTGGAAGGTTGCACGGGTAGGGGGCCAGAGGAGGGCAGGTGCAGGTTATCTTGATCTCGAGTCGGCTGGCGAAAGCGCGTTCGTTGACGCTGTCGTTGCGCCATGCGCTGGTGAGCTTCGCGTTTGCCGCCGCGGTGCTGGTTTGCCTGACGGGAGCCACCTACTGGCTCAGCCTGCGTTTTGCCGTCGACCTGAAAATTCCCCTCGTGACCGAGCTGGTACTCGCCGCTCAGCAAGGCGAAGCCGAGCGTTCGCGCGAGTTCATGCAGCAGAACCTAAACGCGATGGCGGTCAAGATCGGCGAGATGCAGGCGCAACTGACGCGCCTCGATGCACTGGGTGAGCGCCTCTCTTCGATGGCCGGCATCAAGCCCCAGGAATTCCGCTTTTCCGAGTCGCCGGGCCTGGGCGGAGCGCAGTCGACCACGCTGCCGCCGCAGAACCTGACGCTGACGCAGTTCAACGACAAGGTCGCGATGCTGTCGCGCCAGATGGAGAGCCGCACCGACATGCTTGGCCTCCTCGAGGCGCAGTTGTTCGAGCAGGCGGTGAAGAAAAAGGCGATGCCGACGATGATGCCGGTGAGTGCGCCGTTCAACGCTTCCGGCTTCGGCTACCGCATCGATCCCTTTTCCGGCCAGCAGGCAATGCACGAAGGCATCGATTTCATTACCGACACCGGCACCCCGGTGGTCGCGGCGGCCGGTGGCGTGGTGCAGTTCGCCGGTTTTCACCCCCAGTACGGCAACATGATCGACATCGACCACGGCAACGACCTGGTGACGCGCTACGCCCATCTGTCGAAGGTCCTGGCGAAGGAAGGCGACGTGCTGCAGCGGGGCCGGCGCATCGGCGACAGCGGCAATACCGGGCGCTCGACCGGTCCGCACCTGCACTTCGAAGTGCGCTTTCGCGGCGCGCCGCAGAACCCGAGCCGGTTCCTGCTCGCGGCCAATCCGCAAGTTCCCCTGGCAAAAGCAAAAACCAGGTAGTCCTGCCGCGGGGCCGGCAGGCTCCGCCATGTTAAAATCCGTGTTTCTCCGGGGGTGCAGAAGCTACCCTTGCCCCCGAATTCATGGACCTTCTCCGCAAGTTTTTCGTTTTCCTATTCAGCATCCCGAAGAGAATCTTTGGCAGCCGCAATGAGCGGCTGCTGAAGCATTACTCGGCGGTGGTGAAGAGGATCAACGCGCTCGAGAGCGCGATGGCGGCCTTGTCCGACGCCGCCCTGCAGGGCAAGACCGCCGAGTTCCGCAAGCGCTACGCCGAGGGCGAGACGCTCGATCAGCTGCTGCCCGAAGCCTTCGCGGTGGTGCGCGAGGCCGGCAAGCGCACGCTGCGCATGCGCCACTTCGACGTCCAGCTGGTCGGCGGCATGGTGCTGCACGACGGCAAGATCGCGGAAATGCGTACCGGCGAGGGCAAGACGCTTGCCGCCACGCTGCCCGCGTACCTAAACGCACTCGCGGGAAACGGCGTGCACATCGTCACGGTAAACGATTACCTCGCGAAGCGCGATGCCGAGTGGATGGGCAAGGTCTACGGCTTCCTCGGCCTCACGGTCGGCGTCAACGTTCCTCAGATGGAGGCCGACGACAAGCGCAAGGCCTACCAGGCCGACATCACTTACGGCACCAACAACGAGTTCGGCTTCGACTACCTGCGCGACAACATGGCGATGCGGGTCGAAGAACGCTACCAGCGCAAACTCACCTACGGCATCGTCGACGAGGTGGACTCGATCCTGATCGACGAGGCGCGCACGCCGCTCATCATCTCCGGCCAGGCCGAGGACCGCACCGAGATCTACTACAAGATGAACGACGTCGCGCCGCTGCTGACGCCGCAGAAGGAGGAAAAGAAACAGGATCAGCCCGAGCCGCCCGGCGATTTCTTCGTCGACGAAAAGAACCACCAGGTCCTGCTCTCCGAGACCGGGCACCAGAAGGCGGAGGAGATCCTCGCGCGCATCGGCATGCTGCCGCAGGGCGCGAGCCTGTACGAGCCGGCCTACATCAACCTGGTGCACCACCTTTACGCGTCGCTGCGCGCGCACCACCTGTTCCATCGCGACCAGCATTACGTGGTGCAGGATGGCGAAGTGGTCATCGTGGACGAGTTCACGGGCCGCCTCATGACCGGCCGGCGCTGGTCCGACGGCCTGCACCAGGCGGTGGAGGCGAAGGAGAAGGTGGCGATCCAGAACGAGAACCAGACCCTCGCCTCGATCACGTTCCAGAACTACTTCCGCATGTACGGCAAGCTCGCCGGCATGACCGGCACTGCCGATACGGAGGCCTACGAGTTCCAGGAGATCTACGGCCTGGAAACGGTGGTCGTGCCGACCCACATGAAGATGATCCGCGAGGACCGGCTCGACCTCGTCTACCGTACCGCCAAGGAAAAGAACAAGGCGATCGTCGACGAGATCCGCAACTGCCACCAGCGCAGCCAGCCGGTGCTGGTGGGCACCACCTCGATCGAGAATTCGGAGCTGCTTTCTGCGCTGCTGGTGAAGGAAAAACTGCCGCACCAGGTGTTGAACGCCAAGCAGCACGCGCGCGAGGCCGAGATCGTGGCGCAGGCGGGGCGGCCGCAGATGATCACCATCGCGACCAACATGGCGGGGCGCGGCACCGACATCGTGCTGGGCGGCAACGTCGAGCGGCAGGTCGAGACCGTCGAGGCGACCGAGGGCCTGGCGGAAACCGAAAAGCAGCAGCGCGTCGAGAAGCTGCGCGGCGAGTGGCAGTCACTGCACGACAAGGTCATCGGCGCGGACGGCCTGCACATCATCGGCACCGAGCGCCACGAGTCGCGCCGGGTGGACAACCAGTTGCGCGGCCGCTCCGGCCGCCAGGGCGACCCGGGCAGCTCGCGCTTCTTCATGGCGCTCGAAGATCCGCTGCTGCGGATCTTCGCCGGCGAGCGCATCAACCGCATCATGGTGATGCTCAAGATGCCCGAAGGCGAAGCCATCGAGCATTCGATGGTGACGCGGTCCATCGAATCCGCGCAGCGCAAGGTCGAGGCGCGCAACTTCGACATCCGCAAGCAGTTGCTCGAGTACGACGACGTCGCCAACGACCAGAGGAAGACCATCTACGCACTGCGCAACGAACTGCTCGAATCGGAGGATGTTTCGCCGCGCATCTCCGACCTGCGCGCCGGGGTGGTGACGGACCTGTTCCGCCAGTACGTGCCACCTGAAAGCGTAGAGGAGCAATGGGACATCGCCGGCCTGGGGCAGGCGCTTGTCGCCGAGCTGCGCCTGCAGTTGCCGCTCAAGGGCTGGCTCGAGAAGGAGCCTGAACTGCAGGACGAGACGCTGCTTGCGCGCATCATCGAGCAGGCGCACAAGGCCTACCAGGCCAAGGTGCCGGAGGCCGCGCAGGTCTCGTTCCGCCAGTACGAGCGCTACGTGACTCTGCAGATCCTCGATGCGCACTACCGCGAGCACCTCGCGGCGCTCGATCACCTGCGCCAGGGCATTCACCTGCGCGGCTATGCGCAGAAGAATCCGAAGCAGGAATACAAGCGCGAGGCCTTCGAGCTTTTCGGCGCCATGCTCGATGCGGTCAAGCTCGAAGTGATCAAGACGCTGGTCTCGGTCGAGATCCGCGCCGCGGAAGAAGTGCCGCAGGTCGACGACAAGCCGCACGTGGAAAACGTGCGGCTGCAGCACGCGGACTACGACGATGCGCTCGGCGGCGCTTCCAAGGACGATCCCGGCGGGCAGCCGCCCGCGCCGAAACCGATCGTGCGGCAGACGCAGAAAATCGGCCGCAACGACCCCTGCCCCTGCGGCTCGGGCAAGAAGTACAAGCACTGCCATGGCAAGCTGACCTAGGAAGCAGCCGGTGGCCGTAAACCTCCTGCCGCCCGAGCCGAAGTCGCTCCATCCGGTTCCCGGCGTCGAGCTCCGTGTCGCGATAGCCGGGATCAAGAAACCGGGCCGCAAGGATCTGCTGGTCATGCACGTCGCACCGGGGGCGGTGGTCGCCGGCGTGTTCACGCGCAACCGCTTCTGTGCCGCTCCAGTGATACTCGCCAGGAAGCACATGCGGAATTCAGTGCGCGCGCTGGTCGTGAACACCGGAAATGCCAATGCCGGGACGGGCCGGGAGGGACTCAAGCGGGCGCTTTCCGTTTGTGAATCTGTCGCGAAAAAACTCGAATGCAAGGCCACGCAGGTGCTGCCCTTCTCTACCGGGGTCATCATGGAGCAGCTGCCCTCGGAAAGGCTGATTGCAGCGCTTCCCGGCCTTAAGCCGGGCAGCTGGCTCGACGCGGCCGAAGCCATCATGACCACCGATACCGTGCCAAAGGCATTTTCCGCGAAGCTGAGGCTCTCGGGCGGCGAAGCCGTGGTCACGGGAATCGCCAAGGGCTCGGGCATGATCCATCCGGACATGGCGACGATGCTGGGCTTTGTTGCAACCGACGCGCGGGTCGCGCCCGCCCAATTGAAGAAGCTGGTGAAAGCAGTCGCGGCCAAGTCGTTCAACTGCATCACGGTGGATGGCGACACTTCGACCAACGACGCCTTCATGCTCATCGCTTCGGGCGCTGGTGTTGAAGTTAAAAGTGAAAAAGACAAAAAAGTTCTTGAAAAAGCAATCCTCCAGGTCGCCCAACTGCTGGCGCAAGCGATCGTCCGCGATGGTGAAGGTGCGACCAAGTTCGTCACGGTAAAGGTGGAGAGGGGCCGCAACGCGGCGGAATGCCGCAGGATCGCCTACGCGATCGCGCACTCGCCGCTGGTGAAGACGGCATTCTTTGCCTCGGACCCCAATCTGGGGCGCATCCTCTGCGCCATCGGCTATGGCGGAATCAGGGATCTGAACACCGACAAGGTCGATCTGTACCTGGACGAAGTGCTCGTGGCGCAAGGCGGGGCGCGCCACCCTGCCTACGCCGAGGAGTTCGGGGTCAAGGCAATGCGCAAGCCGGAATTCACCCTGCGCGCCGTGCTCAATCGCGGCAAGGCTTCCGCCAGCGTCTGGACCTGCGATTTCTCCTATGATTACGTGAAAATCAACGCGGAGTACCGTTCTTGAGCAAGGAACTCGACAAGGTCCTGCAGAAGCTGGAGCGGTTGCTGCCGCCTCCGCCGCCACCCACAGACTGGCAGGCGAGCATCGCATTCCGCTGGCGCAAAGGCGCGCGAGGCGGCTGGTTGCAGCCGGTGCGCTACGTGCACCGAATGAAGCTCTCGGACCTGCAGGGCATCGGCGCGCAGATCGGCAAGGTCGAGCAGAACACGCGCCAGTTTCTCGGTGGCCGGCCCGCCAACAACGTGCTGCTCACCGGCGCGCGCGGCACCGGCAAGAGTTCGATCGTGAAGGGCCTGCTCAACAAATACCACAAGCAGGAGCTGCGCCTGATCGAGGTCGAGAAGAGCGACCTCATGGACCTGCCAAGTATTGTGGACAGCGTTGCGGGGCGCTCCGAGCGTTTCATCGTGTTCTGCGACGACCTGTCGTTCCACGGCGCCGAGGAGAGCTATATCGCGCTCAAAGTCGCGCTCGACGGCTCGATCTCGACCACAGCCGAGAACATGCTCATCTACGCCACCTCCAACCGCCGCCACCTGATGCCCGAGTACATGGCCGAGAACCTCGAAACCAGGTACATCGGCGACGAGATTCACCCCGGCGAGACGGTGGAGGAGAAGATCTCGCTCTCCGAGCGTTTCGGCGTATGGGTTACGTTCTATCCCTTCGACCAGGACGAATACCTGGCGATCGTTGCGCATTGGCTGAAGTCGTTCGCATGCTCTGCAAAGGAAATTCACGATTCGAAGGAACAAGCGCTGCAGTGGTCGCTGCAACGGGGCTCGCGCAGCGGCCGCGTCGCCTACCAGTTCGCGCGGGACTGGGCCGGCCAGCACGCGAAAAAGAAGTAGGTGATCGCCGACGTCGCCGCTGCGGTCATCGAGCGGCCGGACGGCAGCTTTCTGCTTGCGCAGCGCCCGCCGGGCAAGGTGTACGCGGGCTGGTGGGAGTTTCCAGGAGGCAAGGTCGAGGCAGGAGAGCCGGCGGAGCACGCGCTCGCGCGCGAGCTGCGCGAGGAGCTGGCCATCGACGTGCAGACGGCATACCCCTGGATCTGCCGCGTGCACGTCTACGAACACGCCACCGTTCGCCTGAATTTTTTTCGCGTGACGCGCTGGCGCGGGGAGCCGCAGGCGCGCGAGAACCAGCGCTTCGTCTGGCAACGGCTCGACGCGCCTATCGCCGAGCCGATGCTTCCGGCCAACGCGCCGGTGCTCGCCTCACTCGCATTGCCGCTCGAATACGCGATCACTGACGCACAGAGCATCGGCGCGGCGGAGCAGCTCTCCCGCGTCGAGGCGCGCATGAAGGAAGGCCTGCGCCTGGTCCAGGTGCGGGACAAGGAAAACTGGGAAAGGAAGCGCCTGATCTACGTCGTCACGTGCATGGCGCGCCAGTACGGCGCCAGGGTGCTCGTCAACGGCGGTCCGGCGGCCGACGGCATCCATTTCAGCGCCGAGCAGCTGATGACGCTGCGGGCAAGGCCGGCGAGCGGACCAGGTTGCACGCTCATGGCCGCGTCTTGCCACACGGTCGACGAGCTGGGCCACGCGATGGCGATTGGCCTGGACTTTGTCGTGCTCGGGCCTGTCAAGCCGACGCGCTCGCATGCGGGCGCCGCCGTTCTCGGCTGGGACGGTTTTCGCCGCATTGCCGACGGCGCATCGATTCCCGTTTACGCGATCGGCGGCCTGCGTCCTGGCGATCTGGACGAAGCCCGGCGCGCGGGGGCGCACGGTCTGGCGATGATTTCTGGAAGCTGGCGCTGAAGCCGGCTGGCCTGGCTCAGGTCGAGGCGGCCTTGTCCGCCATTTTTTCGATCGGATACGGCTGCTGGATGCCGAAACCCTGGGCATAGCCGACGCCGAGAGCCTTGAGCCGTACGAGGATGTCCTGGTCCTCGACCATTTCGGCAACGACCTGGAATCCCATGACTTCGCCGACGCGCAGGATCGCTTTGAGCTTCGCCTCCGCGGTGGGCGCCGTGAGGAGTTTCCTGACGATGACGCCATCCACCTTGACGTAGTCCGGCCGCAGGGTCTTCAGCGGCAGGAAGGTGGCGGTACGCTGGCCGAAGCCGGAGACCATGATGCCGCAGCCCACGGCGCGAAGCGCATTGCAGAAGCGCACGCTACTCTCGAGCCGCGCCAGGGTTTCCCCCTCCGAGATCTCGAACAGCAGCGCGGTGCCGCGCACGCCAACCGATATCAGTTCGAATGCCACTGCCTTCGGAAACTCCGCGTCCTCGAGCGTCTGGCGGGAAACGTTCACGCTGAAGCGCGGGATGCGCGAGCCGCGCGCCAGATGCTGCACCACCTTGCGCACCACCCAGCGGTCGAGTTCCGGCATGAGGCCGTAATGCTCGAACACAGGCAGGAATTCGCCCGGCGGCAGCAGGGCTTTTTCCTCCTCGCGCAGGCGGATGAGCACTTCGGCCATCGGGAATCTCACCTCGCCCGTGAGCGCTGCGATCGGCTGGCAGAAGAGCGCCAGCTCGTCCCTGTCCAGCGCATGGCGCAAGCGCTCGAGCGGCTCCGTCCAGCCGGCAAGGCTCTCGTCGATTGCCTGCTGCGTGGTCTTCAAGCTCATGGCGAAGCGACGCGGCTGCCGCTATTTCTCGCTGGACTCGGCATCCGGCGGTTCAGGGGGCAGGGGCAGGCGATAAGCCTCCGAGGCCCAGTTGCCCAGGTCGATCATGCGGCAGCGCTCGGTGCAGAACGGACGCGAGGGGTTCTCCGGCGCATACGGCGACAGCGCGCCGCAACGCGGGCAGGGGACGGTCCTCACAGGTTGCAGAAGGTCAGTTCGAAGCCGACGTCCCAGTCGGCGGTCTTGGCGCGCGTTTCCTCGCCGTTTTGCGCGAGGAAGCGGATATTGAGCACGTATTTGTTGGCGCTGATTTCCGGCACGCAGGGGAGCCCGGGCTCGAGGCGCACGCGCAGCATCTGCGCGGTCTTGCCGCCCAGCATCTGCTGGAAGGTGCCCAGAGGCGCGGCGAGACTCTGCGGCTTGCCCGACTCGCGCAGGATGCGCAGGATGATGGCAGTGCCGTCGCGCAGGGGGTAGAGGGGACTCGTCCAGGCCGCCAGTTGGCCGATGCGTTCCTCGGCCGGCCGGTGCAGCCAATAATGGTAGGAAGGCAGGTCGAACTCGCAGGCACCGCCGGGAATGCCGGTGCGCTGCTTGATCGACATCAGCCATTCGTTCTCGCGCAGGTACTGCCCGATCCTGCCGGTCATGGAATACAGGGCGGCGGAAGCCTGTTCAATGTCGCGCAGCACGCCCGAGAGCGCCTCTTCGGAGATTTCCGGGTTGTTGCGGAACGAGAGCAGCACCTGCTTCTGGCGCTCGAGTTCCTGCAGCAGGTCGGATTTGAGGTCGGCGCGACCCGCGACCTCGAGTATCTCGAACAGCGTGAGCAGCGCGACATGGTGATCGAGCGGGTCGGTGCGCGCGATGAAGTGGCGCGAGCGCTCGAACAGATCCTCCAGGCGCAGCAGGGTCCGGATGCGCTCGTTAAGCGGATACTCGTACGTGATGACGGCCAGACACGCCTCGCCGAAGGGCGAAAATGCCAGAATTCTGAGTGATTTAGCCGATCAACACAAATTGCTTTCTAGGCTGCGGCGAGCTCGAGGTAAGTTTCGTGCAGTCGCCGGACCTCTTGCTGCATTGCGGCAATGGTGCCGGAATTGTCGATCACATCGTCGGCGGCCGCGAGCCGTTTTTGCCTCTGTACCTGCGACGCGATGATGCGGCGGATTTCACCTTCGGGCAGGGCGCTGCGCGCGCGCACCCGGGCGACCTGAAGCTCCTCCGGGCAGTCCACCACCAGCACGCGCCCGACCCGCTCGCGATAGTCCTGCGATTCGATCAGCAGCGGCACCACGTGCACGACGTAGGGCGCGGTCGAGGCAGCGATCCGGCGTGCCGATTCGGCTCGAATCAAGGGGTGCAGCAGCGCTTCCAGCCGCTGCTTTTCCTCCGCGTCGGCGAACACCAGGTCGCGCATGCGCTTGCGATTCATGGCGCCCGTGGCATCGACGAACGCGCTGCCGAACTGGCGCATGATTTCGGCTACCGCAGCGCCGCCCGCGGCGGTAAGTTCGTGCGAGATGGCATCAGTGTCCACCACGGTTGCGCCGAGTCGCGCGAACTCGTCGGCCGCCGCGCTCTTGCCGCTGCCGATCCCGCCGGTGAGGCCGACTACGAGGCTCAATGCGCGCGCCTCACCTGGCGAGATACCAGCGCATAATGGGCTGGCCCCAGAACATCGCCACGATGGCGGCGATCGCGAGGTACGGTCCGAAATGAAAGCGAAACGCGCCGTCCCAGCCGCGCCGTGCCGCCACCATCTGCAGCACGCCGAAGACGAGGCCCACCACCGAGGACAGCAGGATCACCAGCGGCAGCAGCTTCCAGCCGAGAAAAGCGCCGATCGCCGCATTCATCTTGAAGTCGCCGAAGCCCATGCCTTCTTTGCCGGTGGCGAGCCGGTAGGCCCAGTAGATGAGCCACAGCGACAGGTAGCCCGCGGCCGCGCCGACGACGGCGTCGAGAAGCGGCACGAAGGTACCGGCGGTATTGAATAGCAATCCCGCCCACAGGAGCGGCAGCGTGATGTCGTCGGGCAGGTAGCCGCTCGCGTGGTCGATGAAAGCGAGCGCGATGGTGCACCAGATGAACAGCGCTCCGGCGAGCGCCGCGGCGCCGTAGCCGAAATGCCACGCCGACCAGGCCGCGCCCAAGCCAGAGAGCAATTCGACCAGCGGGTAGCGCAGGCTGATCGGCTTGCCGCAGCCGGCGCATTTGCCACGCAGTGCGAGCCAGCTCACGATCGGCAGGTTTTCGACGGCGCGGATGCCGCGGCCGCAGCCCGGGCATTGCGAGCGCGGCGCCACCAGGTTGTAGGCTTCTTCCGGGGGGGGCGGCTGCCCGGCGAGTTCGGCGCAATCGGCGCGCCAGGCACGCTCCATCATCTTCGGCAGGCGATGGATCACCACGTTCAGGAAGGAGCCGACGCAAAGGCCCAGGACCAGGCCCGCCCACGGAAAGACTGCGGGCCCGGTAAGCGAGCCCAGATCCGGCATGTGCAGGTTTACTGCGGATTCCTAGACCGCGCCGCCGAGCTTGAAGATCGGCAGATACATCGCCACTACCATGCCGCCGATCAGCGTGCCCAGCACCACCATGATGATCGGTTCCATGAGGGAGGACAGCGCCTCGACCGCATCGTCGACCTCGGCCTCGTAGAAATCCGCCACCTTCCCCAGCATCGCGTCGAGCGCGCCGGTTTCCTCGCCGATCAGGCACATCTGCAGCACCATCGAGGGGAAGACGTTTGCGTTCTGCATCGCGACCGTGAGCGCCGTGCCGCCCGAGACCTCCTGCTTGATCTTGAGCGTCGCCTGCAGGTAGACGTAGTTGCCCGAGGCGCCGCCCACCGAGTCGAGCGCCTCGACCAGCGGCACGCCGGCGGCGAACATCGTCGAGAGGGTGCGCGTCCAGCGCGCGATCGCAGCCTTCCTCAACAGGGAGCCGAACACCGGCGCCTTCAGACTGATGCGGTCCATGAAGATCTGCACCGCCAGCGAGCGCTTCCACGCTTCGAGAAAGCCATACACGCCGCCGCCCAGCGCCGGGAAAATGATGTACCAGTTGCCGACCACCCAGTCGGAGATGGCCATCACGATCAGGGTCGGCGTCGGCAGGTCGGCGCCAAAGCTTGCGAACACGCCCTTGAACGCCGGTATGACGAAAATCATGATCACGGAGGTGATGACGAGCGCCACGACGATGATCGACACCGGATAGAACAGCGCCGACTTGATCTTGGATTTGATGGCAAGCGTTTTTTCCTTGTAGATCGCGAGCCGGTCGAGCAGGGCTTCCAGAATACCGGCCGCTTCACCGGCCGCGACCAGGTTGCAGTACAGCGTGTCGAAGTAAAGCGGGTACTTGCGGAAGGCCTGCGCGAGCGAGGAGCCGGTTTCGACCTCGGTCTTGATGTCGATGAGGAGCCGCGTCACCGCGGGATTGTCGGAGCCCTTGCTGACGATGTCGAAGGCCTGCAGCAGAGGTACGCCAGCCTTCATCATGGTCGCCATCTGGCGCGTGAAGAGCGCAACGTCCTTTTCCGAAACGCTGCCGCCGCCGCCCAGTTTCTGCTTCTTGACCTTGGAGACGATGACGCCCTGGCGGCGCAGCGAGGCGTTGACCATGTTCTCGCCCGCGGCGCGCATCTCGCCGCGCACGGTCTTGCCAGCCTTGTCCTTGCCTTCCCAGAGGAAAGTGAACTCCTTGGGTCCGCCCTTTGCCGCCGCAGCCGCAGTCGCCATGTGCTACTCCCTCCCGGAACTCGGGGTGAGGAAAGATTCTAGCGCCGATACAAAGGCTTGGCCAAATGTGGGAAAAATCACTTCAGGCCGCATCTTCGAGCGGCACGCTCGCTGGGCGAAACAGCCTGACCGACTTCACGGCGCGGCCTTGGGCGCTCAGGATTTCGATCGGCACGCCGGCGATCTTGAGCGAGACGTTGGCCTCGGGAATGTCCTGCAGGTGCTCGAGAATCAGGCCGTTCAGGGTCTTCGGCCCGTCGGTCGGCAGCTCCAGCCCGAGGGCGCGGTTCACTTCGCGTACGGCGGTTGCGCCGTCCGTGGTCGCGGCACCCTCGTCGTCCCAGGACAGCGCCGGTGCGGCGGAGGGCAGCGAGGTGGTGAACTTGCCGATGATTTCCTCGATGATGCCCTCGAGCGTGACGAGGCCCATCAATTCGCCGTACTCGTCCACCACCAGGCCAATGCGCTCACGCTTGTCCTGGAAATACTGCAGCTGGGCGATCGCGGGCGTGGTGGCGGGCACGAAGTAGGGTTCGTCGAGCACGCCCTCGATCGCCTGCTTGTCGAGTGCGCCCGAGAAAAGCAGGCCGAGGACTTTGCGCAGGTGCAGCACGCCCGCGACCTCGTCGCTCGCGCCGCGGAACACCGGCAGCTCGCGGTGATAGCTGGTGGTGAGCTGGCGCGCGATAGCTTCCATGTCTTCATCGAGCCGGATGGCTTCGATCTTCGCGCGCGGCACCATCACGTCGTGCACTGTGATTTCACCGACGTCGAACAGGTTCATCAGGATCGAGAGGTGCTTTTTTGGCATGAAGCTGGAGGACTCCAGCACCAGGGAGCGGATTTCCGCTGGCGACAACTGGTGCGCTTCCGGGTCGGGCCGGATGCGCAGCAGCTTCAGCATCGGCTGCACGAACAGGTTCACCAGCCAGATGCCGGGGGTCAACAGCCATTGGGCGGGTTTCACGAGCCAGGAGATCGCGAAGCCGATGCGTTCCGGGTAGGTGGCGCCGATCACCTTGGGGGTGATCTCCGCAAATATCACGATTAGAAACGAGGCCGCGATGGTGCTCGCTGTGACCGCCCAGCCCAGGCGACCTTCGCCGAACAGGCGGATCGAAATCAGGCTGGAGAGCGTCGCGACCGCCGTATTGACCAGGTTGTTGCCGATCAGGACGGCGCCGAGAAACCGGTCAGTGTGCTTTAGCAGGTCTGCCGCGCGTATCGCGCCGTGGTGGCCTTCCGCGACCAGGTGCTTAAGGCGGTAGCGGTTCAGCGCCATCATGCTGGTCTCGGCAATCGAAAAGAAGGCCGAAATCGCGAGCAGCACGCAAAGCGCGCCAATCTGCCAGCTTAGCGGGATGTCGTCCACGCGACCTCAGCTGCGCCCTAGGACGACTTCGAGCACGAAGCGGCTGCCCGGATAGGCGAGCATGAGCATGAGGAAGCCGGCCAGCGTCCAGCGCAGGGCGGTGCGGCCGCGCCAGCCGTAGAGCAGGCGGCCGGCGAGCAGCAAGCCGAAGATCAGCCACGACAGCACCACGAACACCGTCTTGTGGTCGAAGCGCAGCGCGCGCCCGAAGATGCTTTCCGAGTAGGCGATGCCGACCGCGAAGGTCAGCGTAAGGACCGCGAAGGCCGCGCCGGTCAGTTTGAAGACCAGCGCCTCGAGCGACAGCAGCGGCGGCACGCCGCGATCGGCCAGCGTGGGGTGCGCATGCAGCTGGCGCTCGACGATCGAAATGAGGAGAGCGTGAAATGTCGCGACCGCGAACAGGCTGTAGGCGAGCATGCCGGCGAACAGATGCAGCTTGAACTGGAGCGAGTACGCATCCGGGGTGGGCCGGCCGGAAAAAAATCCGGGCAGCGGGGCGCACAGCGCCGCGATCGCCAGCACCATCGGCAACAGCGCCTCGATGCGGTAGGCCAGGCCCTCGAGCCAGCAGATCGCGACCGCCAGCCACAGCATTATCGAGAGCGCCTGCGCGAAACCGAAGCGCATCTGCGCCGCGGCGAATATCTCGTCGTAGAGGAGCCAGCCGTGCAGCAGCAGCGGCAGCAGGATCGCGGCGCGCTCCCACCCCCGCAACTCGTTCGAAGCCGGTGTCTCAGTCGTTTGCTGAAGACGCCAGCGCTCAGGTTGAACGCGCCAGCGCGTGTTCCACAGGTGCAACGCAAGCGCGGCATACAGGGCACTCGCGACGACGTGAATTACAATGTCGGGCACGTCTTCAGTTTAGCACCCCATGCTCGATAACCTGACCGCACGCCTCGCGAAGATCGTCAAGACGATCCGCGGCGAAGCGCGCCTCACCGAAACCAACGTGCAGGACGCGCTGCGCGAAGTGCGCATCGCGCTGCTCGAAGCCGACGTCGCGCTGCCGGTGGTGAAGCATTTCATCGACCAGGTGCGCGCGGCGGCGCTCGGCCAGGAAGTGATCGGCAGCCTCACGCCGGGGCAGGCCCTCGTGGGCATCGTGCATCGCGAACTCGCGCGCCTGATGGGCGACGCGAACGCTGGGCTCGATCTCGCCGTGACGCCGCCCGCGGTGATCCTGATGGCCGGCCTGCAGGGTTCGGGCAAGACCACCACCGCCGGCAAGCTCGCGCGGTTCCTCAAGGCGCAGAAAAAGAAGGTGCTGGCGGTTTCCTGCGACGTCTACCGTCCGGCGGCGATCGAGCAACTGAAAACGGTCGCCGCGCAGGCGGGTGTGGATTTTTTCTCCAGTACTTCAGAGCAAAAAGTTTCGGACATAGCAAAGCAGGCCCTTGCATACGCGAAGACCCGTTACTGCGATGTCGTCATCGTCGACACCGCCGGGCGCCTGTCCATCGACGAACCCATGATGCAAGAGATCGCCGCGCTGCACGCGCAGCTGCAGCCGGCGGAAACCCTCTTTGTCGTGGACGCCATGCAGGGCCAGGACGCGGTAAACGTCGCGCGCGTGTTCAACGAGCGCCTGCCGCTCACCGGCATCGTGCTCACGAAGCTGGACGGCGATTCGCGCGGCGGCGCGGCGCTCTCGGTGCGTCACGTCACGGGCAAGCCGATCAAGTTCGCCGGCACCGGCGAAAAGCTCGCCGGCCTCGAACCATTTCACCCCGAGCGCATGGCTTCGCGCATCCTCGGGATGGGCGACATCCTGTCGCTGGTCGAGGAAGCGCACAAGCAGGTCGACGTCGAGCAGGCGCAGAAGCTCGCCGACAAGCTGCGCAAGGGCAAGGGCTTCGACCTCGAGGATTTCAAGGAGCAACTGCAGCAGATGAACAAGATGGGCGGCCTGGCCTCGCTCGTCGACAAGCTGCCGGCGCAGCTCGCCGCGCAGGTCAATCCGGCGCAACTCCAGGACGGCAGGCAGCTCGCGCGCATCGAGGGCATCATCAACTCGATGACGAGAAAGGAGCGGGCCCAGCCCGAGATCATCAAGGCGGCGCGCAAGCGGCGCATCGCCGCCGGCGCGGGCGTGCAGGTGCAGGAAGTGAACCGGCTGCTGAAGCAGTTCGAGCAGATGCAGCAGATGATGAAGCTGATGAAGGGCGGCAACCTGCAGCGCATGATGCGCAACATGAAGGGCATGCTGCCCGGCATGCGCTGAGGAACCGATGCTGGAAAAAGCCCGCGCGCTGCTCTGGATCGTTCTCGCGCTTTGCGCCCTCGGCGCGCATGCCCAGCGAGACCCCGGACAGATCATCCAGGAACTGCAGAAGCTTGCCTGGCAGCGGGCGCCGGGCGACGGAAATATCGGCACTAGGGCGAAAATCCGCATTGCCGAGGGCTACTCGTTCCTCGACGAGCGCAATACGCGGCGCTTTCTCGAACTGATGGGCAACCCGCCGCGCGACGGCCACTACCTGATCGCGCCGGCGAATCTCGACTGGTTCGCGGTGTTCTCCTTCGACCCGGTGGGCTACGTCAAGGACGACGAGAAGATCGACGCCGCGGCGCTGCTCGAGTCGCTGAAGAAAGGCGACGGCCCCGGCAACGACGAGAGAAAACGCCTCGGCATGTCGCCCATCTACACCGACGGCTGGCACGTGCCGCCGCACTACGATTCCGGCACCAAGCGCCTGGAGTGGGGCATGCGGCTGCGCGACGACCAAGGCGGCCTGCACGTCAACTACACCAGCCGGCTGCTGGGCAGGAGCGGCGTGATGAGCGCGATCCTGGTGTCGTCGCCGCAGACGCTGAATGTGGACGTGAAGGCCTTCAACGGCGCGCTGGCCGGCTACCAGTTCGTCGCCGGCGAGAAGTACGCCGAATTCAAGTCCGGCGACAAAATAGCCGAATACGGGCTCGCCGCGCTGGTGGTGGGCGGCGCTGCGGCGGCGGCGGCGAAAGCGGGACTGTTCAAGTCTCTGGGAAAATTCCTCTGGGTCATCATTGGCGGTGCGCTGATGGGCGGCTGGGCGCTGTTGAAAAGGTTCTTCGGCCGCAGGAGGGAAGTGAAACCCGGCCCTCCTCCGTCGCCCGGGCAGCTGTGAACACGGAGGCGGCCGTGATCGCGCTGGCCGCCGCCCTGTACTTGTTCGATTGCGTCGTGCTGCTTGAGCGCGGCCAGGCGTTCTGGTCACACGCCGCTCTGTTCTTCGGCTCAAATAATTATCAGATCCGTGGCAGACCCGTGACATTGCTCAATCCCTTCACGCCCTTTGTTCCCGTTGCAAGGACGCAGCCGCTTTTTGCTGCCCCTGCGGGCCCGAAACTTTCCACTGCCATGCATGCGTTGACGCCGCTCACCTTTCCCGCCGCGGTGCAATTCGTGCTCGTCTTCGTCGCCTTGCCCTGGTGCCTGTATCGCGCGCCGGGCTGGCCGTTCTTTCTTGCGCTCGTGCTCGCGTACCTGAACGCGGTCGCGATGCTCGTTCTGATCTGGTGGCGATTTCGTGCCGCGGGCCTCGCGCGGCGCCCGCTTCTCGCGCTCGGCTTTGCCTGGCTAGCCTGCCTGCCGCTGTCGGTGAATTGCCTGCGCAAGGCCGGGCTCGCATTCGACATTGCGCTCGATGCGCGGCGCGCGCTCCGCTTTCTGCCTGCCAGCGGGCGGCAGCGCGCGCGCGATGAATTCGAGGCACAGATCGCCGAAGCCATGCAGGAAGTGGACGAGGGCGACGAGAGGTACCGCCGCCTGGATGAACTCATGCGCGAACTCAAGCGGCAACCCGCGCCGGAGGCGGGTCATGGACGGGTTTGAGCTCCTCGCCGTGGTGGTGTTCTTCCTTATCGGCTACTGGGTGGTGGATTTTTTCTGGCCGAAGAAGAAATCCGGCGACAATCCGCACAAGCAAGAACCGCCGGGCCCGGCGAATCCCGCATGAAAATCACGTCGATCGACACCTGCGTCCTGACCGTTCCGGCCTCGAAGCAGATGGCGCTCGGCCCGGGCGTGCGCATGATGGTGGACGTAAACCAGAAGCTCGACGTCGAGGGCAACGTCCGCCAGGCGCGCCTACTCGAGGATTTCGATCTCGTCTGGTATGAAGAGCCCGTGAGCTCCGACGATAATTTTTCTTGCGCGTTGGTTTCTCAATCCATCGAAATCCCGGTAGCGACCGGCGAAAACCATTGCAACCGCTATGAATTCAGAGACCTGATCGAGCGCAAGGCTGCGCGCTACCTGATGCCGGACGTGTGCCGCGCCAACGGTTTCAGCGAGACGCTCAGGATCGCGCAGCTGGCCGAGGCCAACGGGTTGCAGGTCTCGCCGCACGTCGTGTACGAAATCTCGATCCATGTCAGCGGCGCGATCCGGAACGGCTTTCTCGTCGAACTCATGGACTGGATGCCACCGGACCTGTTCGAGGAACTTCCCGCCTGCAAGGACGGCCACATTCGAATTTCCGACCGGCCGGGGCATGGCGTGACGCTGCAGCGCGGCGCCGTGAGGAAATACTCGTAAGCCTGAAAAGCTCTTATGCTCGCGCAGGAAGCAACACCTTGCCTGCAGCGCCAATGCCTTCGGCGGTCAATTGCCAGATGCCGCGGCCGGCGGCCCGGTCGATGTAGCCTCGCTGCTTTAGCGCGTTGCGCGCCCAGGTGATGGTGTTCTCCGCCTTGGTTTCGCCGGTGCTGACCAGCTCCTGGTCCGCCGCACCGATATGGCCGTCCTTCATCATGCGTTTCACGATTGCGTGCGTCACATCGCGCTTGTGACCCCGGCCGTCGAATTCCTTGTGCAGGACCAGCAGCAGGTATTGCTCGAAGGTGGTTTGTGGCGTCAACGCGTCCGCTGCGCGGCGCGCGCCTTTCTGCGCTCGCGCCGCCTTGCTCAACACGCCCCGTTCTTCGAGCAGGCGGCGGATCACCATGCTCGGGGAATCGACGAAGGGCTTGGCGAGCTTTTGCAGGCCTTCGAAAACGTCCTGCTCGAGCCGAATGGTGGGCATGAAACATTGTAACATTGTTCCCTTTACTTTAATGTCCCTGAAAAGCGCATTTCATGCGTATAATCCGCTCCCTTTCGCGAGTTGCAGAGGATTTCTCCATGGTGGTTATTCGACTGGCGCGAGGCGGCGCCAACAAGCGGCCTTTCTACCATCTGGTGGTGGCAGATTCGCGCCGCGCGGCAACCGGGCGCTTCATCGAGCGCCTGGGTTTTTACGATCCGAAGGCGCCGGCGGGGCGCGAGTCGCTGCGCATTGACGTCGAGCGCGTCAAGTACTGGACCGGCAAGGGCGCGCAGCCTTCGCCGACGGTGACGCGGCTGGTCAAGCAATTTGGCAAGGCCAAGAAAGCCGCCTGAGTCCCTGATCGAGTACGGCCGCGTCGCCGGTTCCTACGGCGTGCGCGGCTGGCTCCGGGTGGTGGTGGACGAACCCGAATTGCTTGCGGCGGCGCCGATCTGGTGGATCGGCGGCGTGGCGCAGGTGGTGCAGGAATCGAAGCCGCACTCGGGCACGCTGCTGGCGAAGCTGGAGGGCATCGAGAATCCGCAAGCCGCGCAGAAGTTCAGGGGCAAGGCAGTGAAGATACCGCGGCCGGCTCCGGGCGAAGGCCGGTACTACTGGTCCGACCTGATCGGGCTGAAGGTGGTGAATGAGCAGGGAACGATACTCGGCCTGGTAAGGCAGATGTCTTCCAACGGCGCGCACGATGTAATGGAAGTGGCGGGCGAAAGGACCAGACTGCTGCCCTTTGTACCGCTGTACGTGAAGAGGGTGGATCTCAAAGGCAGGCGGATCGAGGTTGAATGGGGAGTGGATTGGTGATCCGCTTCCAGGCAGTAACGCTGTTCCCGGAGATGTTCGCGGCAGTGACGGCGAGCGGCATCAGCGGGCGGGCGCTGGAAGCAGGGTTCTGGTCGCTCGGCTTGTGGAATCCGCGCGATTTCACCAGCGACAACTACCGTACGGTCGATGACCGTCCGTACGGCGGCGGGCCTGGCATGGTGATGCTGGCCGAACCGCTGGAGAAGGCGCTCGATGCGGCAAGGCAGGCCGGCGGAGGCAAGGTGATTTACCTCTCGCCGCAGGGCACGAAGCTCGATCACGCGAAAGTGATGGAGCTTGCGGGCAGGACCGCGATGACGTTTTTGTGCGGGCGGTACGAGGGCGTGGACGAGCGCCTGATCGGGCGGCGGGTGGATGAAGAGCTCTCGATCGGCGACTACGTGCTCTCGGGCGGCGAACTCGCTGCGATGGCGGTGATCGACGCGGTGGTGCGCCAGGTTCCCGGCGCGCTCGGCGGCGAGCAATCGGCGGCCGAGGAGTCTTTTGTCGATGGACTGCTCGATTGCCCGCAGTACACGCGGCCCGAGTCGTACGAGGGCGGCCAGGTGCCGCAGGTCTTGCTCTCCGGGCACCATGAGAACATCCGGCGCTGGCGGTTGCAGCAGGCGCTGGGCAGGACCTGGCTGCGCAGGCCCGATCTGCTCGCAGCGAGGAAGCTGAACGACGACGAACGCAAGTTGCTGGAGGATTTCCAGCGGCAACGAGGAGAAAGCGGAAAATGAACCTGATCCAGAAGCTCGAGCAGGAAGAAATGCAGCGCATGAAGAAGAACGTGCCCGAGTTCTCGCCGGGCGACACGGTCTCGGTGCGCGTCAACGTGGTCGAGGGCGACAAGAAGCGCGAACAATCCTTCGAAGGCGTGGTGATCGCGAAGCGCAATCGCGGCCTGCGTTCGGCCTTCATCGTGCGCAAGATCTCCTCCGGGGAGGGCGTCGAGCGCACCTTCCAGACCTACTCGCCGCTGATCGCCGGCATCGAGGTGAAAAGGAAGGGCGAAGTGCGCCGCTCCAAGCTCTATTACCTGCGCCAGCGCTCCGGCAAGGGCGCGCGCATCAGGGAGAAAATCGGCGACAAGATCGGCGAGCGCGACGAAATGCTCGAGGCCGAAGCCAAGGAGTAATTCCGGGCGCGGCGGGCATATAATCGCCCCATGTAAGGTTCAAACCATGCGCCGCGAAAAAACCGCCATCAGCCCGACCGCCGAGATAATCGCCGATCTGCGCGCCGGCAACATCGTCGTGCTGGTCGACGACGAAGACCGCGAGAACGAGGGCGACCTCATCTTTGCCGCGGATTTCGTCACCCCGGAGAAAGTCAATTTCCTTGCCACCCACGGGCGCGGGCTGATCTGCATGCCGCTCGCCCGTGCGCACGCCGAGCGGCTGGGCCTGAAGCCGATGGTGAGCGAGAACCGCTCGCGCCACGGCACCAACTTTACCAATTCCATCGAGGCTGCCGAAGGCATCGCCACCGGCATTTCGGCGCACGATCGCGCGCTCACGATCCGCGTCGCGTCGGCGCCAAGCGCCGCCGCGGCCGACATCGTCCAGCCCGGGCACGTTTTTCCGCTCATCGCGCAGGATGGTGGCGTGCTGGTGCGCGCCGGACACACCGAAGCCTGCTGCGATCTGGCGCGCCTCGCCGGTCTTACGCCCGCCGCGGTGCTGTGCGAGATCATGCGGGCCGACGGCACCATGGCGCGCCTGCCCGACCTGATGGAATTCGCCGCCGAGCACAAGCTCAGAATCGGCACCATCGCCGAGCTGATCGAGTACCGCAGTCGCAACGAGTCGGTGGTGCAGCGTGCGGGCGAGCGCGAGATCGAAACACCGTGGGGAGATTTCCGCCTTGTGTCCTACAGGGATTCAGCGCTGGGCTCGATCCACCTCGCGCTGGTGCTTGGATCCATTGCTGCGCGCGACGAGACCCTGGTGCGCGTCCACGAGCCGCTTTCGGTGCTCGACCTGCTAGACGCGGGTTCGGGCACGCACTCCTGGAGCGTCGGCGATGCGCTCAAGGCGATTCGCGCCGCCGGCACCGGCGTGATGGTGCTCATGAACTGCAGCCAGTCAGGCGAGGCGCTGCAAACCCAACTCTCCGGCAACCGTCCGGCGCGTCCGGGCCGCAGCATGGATCTGCGCAACTACGGCATCGGTGCGCAGATCCTTCGCGACCTGGGCGTAGGCAAGATGCGCCTGCTCGCCGCACCGCGCAAGATGCCGAGCATGGCGGGCTTTGGCCTCGAGGTAACGGGATACGCCGAACGAGAACGGAAATGAATCCGCCGCGGATCGGCGTCGTTCATTCCCGCTTCAACGAAGATATCTGCAACGCGCTACTGGAGTCGGCGCGAACCGAACTCGCGAGTGCGGGTGCGCAGGCTGAATTCGTGTCGGTGGCCGGCGCGCTCGAAATTCCGCTCGCGCTGCAGTGGCTGGCGCAGTCCGGCCGCTTCGACGCGCTGGTGGCGCTCGGCGCGGTGATCCGCGGCGACACCTACCACTTCGAATTGGTCTCGAACGAATCGGCGCGCGGCATCATGGAGGTCGCGCTTGAATCCGGGCTGCCCGTGGCCAACGGCGTACTCACCACGGACGACGAGGCGCAGGCGCTCGCGCGCAAGGCGAAGGGTGCCGAGGCAGTGCGCGTGGCGCTGGAAATGGCGCGCCTGAAGCTTGCGCTGGCGGCGAAGTGGCGCTGAAGGACGCGCGCACGAGTGCGCGCACCACGGCGCGCCGCCGCGCGCGTGAAATCGCGCTGCAGGCGCTCTACGCCTGGAAGCTTGCCGGCGGTGACATCCTCGCACAGGCGAGGACGCTCGAGGGCTGGGTGCGCTGCGACCAGAAGTTCGCCGAACAGTTGATCGCGCAGGTGGTCGAGAAGAACGATGCACTGGAGAAACTCATCGCGCCGCATCTGGACCGCAGCCTCGCGTCGCTCTCGCCGATCGAGCGCGTGATCCTGATGATCGGCACTTACGAACTCTCGGCGCGGCCGGAGACGCCCTTCCGCGTAGTGCTGAATGAGGCGATCGACCTGGGCCGGAGCTTCGGCGGGACGGATGGCCACAAATTCGTCAACGGCGTGCTGGAGAAGCTGGCCTTCGAGCTGCGCGCCGAGGAAATCACGCGGGTCCGGCAGGCGATGTAGGAGGAAGACAGGGTCCCGTCCCCGTCCAGAATCTTGCCTTCTGAATTCGAACTGATCCGGAAGTATTTCGAACGCGCGCCGCGCGAGATCAGGCCCGGCGACCGGCGCACGCGCCGCGTCGCGCTCGGCATCGGCGACGACGCCGCGCTGCTGCGGCCCAGCGCGGGCATGGAACTCGCGGTGTCCACCGACCTGCTGCTGGAAGGAACACATTTCCGCGCCGGAGCGGACGCGCGCAAGCTCGGCCACAAGGCGCTGGCGGTCAATCTCTCGGACATGGCGGCGATGGGCGCCGCGCCACGCTGGGCCACTCTGGCGCTCGCCCTGCCGGCGGCAAACGAAGCCTGGCTGGCAGGCTTCGCGGGCGGATTCTTTGCGCTGGCGGATCGCTTTGGTGTGGAGCTCATCGGCGGAGACACGACGCGAGCGACCCCGCAAGGCGCAGAGCCTGGCGCCATCGTGATCTGTATCACCATCCTGGGCGAGGTGCCGCGCAGCCTCGCGCTGTTTCGCGCCGGCGCGCAGCCCGGCGACGACATCTGGGTCTCGGGCGAACTCGGCGGCGCTGCGCTTGCGCTAACACAGCCAGGTAATGCCGCAATGGAGAAACGGCTGGAGGAACCCGAGCCGCGCGTCGAGCTGGGTGAGCGCCTGAGGGGACTGGCGAGCGCCGCGATCGACGTCTCGGACGGATTCGCGCAGGACCTCGGCCACATCCTGGAGCGCTCCGGTGCCGGCGCCGTCGTCGAGTACGCGTCCCTGCCCAGGCCGGCGGAGGTGAAGAATATCGCCGATGAGAATCTTCAGGCCGGGCTGGTGCTGTGCGGTGGCGATGACTACGAGCTGGTGTTCGCGGCGCCTCAGGCGCGCCGCGGCGAGCTCGCGGCGCTGTCCGCCGAGCTGAAGCTGCCCCTGTCGCGCGTCGGTGCCATCCAGGGTGCAGACGCAAGGCTGCAGGTGCTCGATGGCCAGGGCAAGCCGATGCGCGTCGGGCACGGCTTCGATCATTTTGCGCCGTGATCATCGCGCGGCCAACGGCGCAGTTCGCGTTCAGCCATCCGGCGCATTTCATCGCACTCGGCTTTGGCGCCGGCCTGTCACGCTTTGCACCCGGCACCGCCGGCACCCTGGTCGCGTTTCCGCTCTGGTGGGCGATCGGCGGCGGCTACGAGCCGATGGTGCTGCTGGGCTTTCTCGCACTGTTGTTCGGCGTCGGTGTCTGGGCCTGCGACCTGACCGGGCGCCACCTCGGCGTCGCCGACCACGGCGCCATGTGCTGGGACGAGGTGGTCGCTTTCCTCCTCATCCTGGCGATCGTGCCGGAGGATCCCTGGTGGCGGGGCGCGGCGTTCTTGCTCTTTCGCGCCTTCGACGTGGTAAAGCCGCCGCCGATCCGCCAGCTGGAAATGCGCTTCAAGGGCGGCTTCGGCGTCATGTTCGACGACCTCCTCGCCGCCGGGTATACGCTATTGGTATTGGCGCTTTGCAAGAGGCTTTTCTTTTGATTGGAAAGATTTCAAGGCGGGTCGGGAAAAAGCTCAAGGCATCCCGTTCGATGCTCGTTACGGCTGAGTCCTGTACCGGAGGCTGGGTGGCGCAGGCGGTGACTTCGGTGGCCGGTTCCTCGGACTGGTTCGAGCGCGGCTACGTCACCTACTCCAATGCGGCCAAGCGCGAAGAGCTGGGCGTGCGCACGGCGACGCTGGCGCGCCACGGTGCCGTCAGCGAGCAGACCGCGCGCGCGATGGCGCGCGGCGCGTTGCAACGCTCGCGCAAAGCGCCCGGTCACGGCCGCGGCAGCATCGCGCTCTCCGTCACGGGCGTCGCCGGCCCCGGCGGCGGCTCGCCGGGCAAGCCGGTCGGCATGGTGTGCTTCGGCTGGGCGCAGGGCCGCAGGCTGCGCAGCGAAACGAAGCGTTTCAAGGGCGGTCGAAACAGCGTTCGACGTCAATCTGTGATGCACGCGTTGCGAGGGATCCTGAAGTGGCTGTGAGTTCGCCTGCGAATGTCCGCCGTGCCGCCGTCGCCGGCATGTTCTACCCGGGCAACGCTTCGCAGCTTGCGTCGGAAGTGGGCGAACTGCTCGACGGCGTCGGCAGCCTGGAGCCGAAGTTCGATTTTCCCAAAGTGCTCATCGTGCCGCACGCCGGGTATGTCTATTCCGGCGCGATTGCGGCGCATGCCTACGACGAGCTTGCCGCTGCGCGCGGCACGGTCAAGCGCGTGGTGCTGTTCGGCCCGGCGCACTACGTTGCGGGCAGAGGCCTCGCGCTGCCCGAATGCGAGGCCTTCGAGACGCCGCTGGGCCGCATACCGCTGGACAAGGCGGGGATCGAATCGCTCGCGGATCTGAAACAGGTGGTGCGAAGCGCCGCGGCGCACGTGCAGGAGCATTCGCTTGAAGTGCAGTTGCCGTTCCTGCAGAAGGTACTGGGCGAGTTCTCCCTCGTCCCGCTTGCCGCCGGCGCGGCGCTTACCGAAGAGGTGGTGGAGGTGATCGAGCGGCTCTGGGGCGGGCCGGAGACGCTGATCGTCATCAGCACGGACCTGTCGCATTATCACGCCTACGACGAGGCGCGGCGCATGGACGGCGCGACGCTCGAGCGCATCGCCGCGTATGCGGGCGACATCAATTACGAAGAGGCCTGCGGCGCAACCGCCCTGAACGGCCTGCTGCAGGTGGCGCAGCGCAGGAAGCTCTCGATCCGGCTGCTCGCAGCCTGCAATTCGGGCGATACCGCGGGCGGCAAGGATCGCGTCGTGGGCTATGCATCGTTCGCACTATACGAGGGCCGCGGCGTCGCCGCGGAAGAAGCCGGGCGCACCCTGGTCGAGATCGCGAAAGGCTCGATCGCAAACGGCCTCGGCCCGAGCTCGGTGCCGGCGAAGAGAAACCACCTGCCCTGGCTGCTGCAGCCCGGTGCGAGCTTCGTCACCCTGACCAGGAACGGCGAACTGCGCGGCTGCGTCGGCAGCCTGTCGGCGACCCGGCCGATCGGCGAGGACGTGGCCGCCAATGCGCGCGCGGCGGCGTTCCAGGATCCGCGTTTTCCGAAATTGAAGCGGGACGAATGGCCGCTGTGCCGCATCGAGGTGTCGCTGCTCTCCGCGCCCAAGCCGATCCTGTTTGCCGACGAGGCCGACCTGCTGTCGCAGCTCAGCCCGGGCGAGGACGGCCTGATCCTCGAAGCCGAGGGCAAGCGCGCCACCTATTTACCGCAAGTGTGGGAGGTGCTGTCCGACAAGCGCCAGCTTTTGCAAGAGCTGAAGAAGAAAGCCGGCTTGCCGGCGGAAACGCGCCTCGCCCGCTGCAAGGTCTGGCGCTACCGGGTGAGGAAGTTCAGTTGAGCAAGGTCCCGGAGAGCGTTTACCCGGGGCGTTGGTGGCATGCGCTGCCCGACGGCCGCGTGCAATGCGACCTTTGCCCGCGCGACTGCAAGCTGCACGAAGGCCAGCGCGGCATGTGCTTCGTGCGCAAGATGGAAGGGGGACGGATGCTGCTCACCACGTATGGCCGCTCCTCCGGCTTCTGCATTGACCCGGTGGAGAAGAAACCGCTCAACCAGTTCTATCCGGGCACCAGCGTCCTTTCCTTCGGCACCGCGGGCTGCAACCTCGCCTGCAAGTTCTGCCAGAACTGGGACATTTCGAAATCGAAGGACATGGACCGCCTCATGGACGCTGCAAGCCCGGAGACGATCGCCTCGGCGGCGGTCAGGCTGGGTTGCAGGTCGGTGGCGTTCACCTACAACGATCCGGTGATCTTCGCCGAGTACGCGATGGATATCGCGGATGCCTGCCATGCGAGCGGCGTGAAAACCGTCGCGGTGACTGCCGGCTACATGCACGCGACGCCACGGCGCGAGTTCTACGCAAAGATGGACGCCGCCAATGTCGATCTCAAGGCGTTTAGCGAGGACTTCTACTACCGTACCTGCGGCGGCAGGCTGCAATCGGTGCTGGAAACCCTCGAGTACCTGGTCAGGGAAACCCGGGTCTGGACGGAAATCACCACGCTCCTCATCCCGGGCAAGAACGACTCCGACGAGGAACTCAGGGCCGAGTGCAAGTGGATCAGGCAACATCTGGGCCCTGACGTGCCGCTGCACTTCACCGCGTTCCATCCGGACTGGAAGATGAACGACATCGCGGCGACGCCGCCCGCGACGCTCACGCGTGCGCGACAGATCGCGCAGCACGCCGGCCTGCACTACGTCTATACCGGCAACGTGCACGACGAGGAGGGCGGCTCGACCAGCTGCCCCGAGTGCGAAAACGTGCAGATCGTGCGCGACTGGTACGAGATCCGCAGCTACCGCCTCACCGAAGATGGCGCCTGCAGCCATTGCGGTGCTCGGCTCGCGGGCCGCTACCAGAAATTCGGCACGCCTTTCGGTTCCCGGCGCATCCCGGTGCGCATCTCGGCCCGCCCGAGCGCGGCGGCGTGAGCTTTCTGCCGGGCTCGACCGCGTGGCTGGCGGCGCTGTGCCTGAGCCGCGTGCTGGGCGCCACCTGGTTCGTCGCCTATGCGGCGGTGCTGCCACTGACCCAGGCAGCCTGGAGACTGACGGGCAAGGAGGCGGGTCTCATCCAGTCGGCCTTCCACCTCGGCTACCTGACATCGCTTTTCATTGTCGGTTTCCTCGCCGACCGATTCTGCTCGGCGTACTGGCTGCACCTGCTTACCGGCCTGTGCGCGGGCGGCACCTATACCCCCGTGCTCGCGCTCATCAACGAGCATGTCGGGCGGGCGCGCCGCGGCCGCGCCATCGGTTTTCTCATCGCGGGTTCGAGCGCCGGCTACGCGGTCTGCCTCGCGCTCGCCGGCCTCGCGCTGAATTTCACCGGCTGGCGCGGCGCGCTTGCCGTGGTGGCCGCAATGCCCGTACTCGCCTGGTTTTTTCGTGTATTTTCATTGAAACACACCCCCAACACAGTGCATCCGCGTCCCGCTGGCGAATCGCTGCTCGCTGCACTTCCCGCGGCGTGGCGCAACCGGCGCGGCATGCTCTCCATCTGGGGCTACACCTTCCATAACTGGGAATTGCTCGGCATGTGGGCATGGCTGCCGGCGTTCATGATCGCGGCGCTTCTCATGCATGGAAGTTCAGTTGAAAACGCACTTCTGTTTACAGCCCTCACCTATACCGCGAACATCGCCGGCAGCATCGTGGGCGGCACGATGGCCGACCGCTGGGGGCGCACGCAGACCATCCTACTGTGGTCCTCGCTCAGCCTCCTGCTCTCGTTCACCATCGGTTGGTTGATGGCGCTGCCGATCGCCCTGCTGGTGGCGCTCGCCTGCCTCTACAACTTCGCCGGCATCGCGGATTCCTCGACGCATTCGACCGTGCTTGCCGAATCGGTGCCACCGCACTACGCCTGCACCGCATGGGGCGCTGACCGCGGGGCGTTAGTTCTTCAGCAGAGACATGATCGCGGTGTTGTCCCAGCGGCCATGGCCGGCGGCGCTGATGCGGCCGAAGTACTGCTCGATCAACGCGGTGACGGGCATGTGGGAGCCGTTCTTCTTCGCTTCCGCCAGCGCGATGTTCAGGTCCTTGCGCATCCAGTCGGAGGCGAAGCCGAAGCCCTCGAACCTGCCTTCCACCATGGTCTTCCAGCGGTTGTCCATCTGCCAGGATTGCGCTGCGCCCTTGGAGATCACCGAGATTACCTTTTCCATATCGAGGCCAGCGCGCATGCCGAAATTGAGCGCCTCCGCCAGGCCCTGCTGCAGTCCGACGATGGCGACCTGGTTGACCATCTTGGTGAGCTGGCCCGCGCCCGCAGAGCCGATCAGCACGCACATCTTGGCGTAGACGTTGAGCACCGGCTGCGCTTTGTCATAGTCGGCCTGGTCCCCGCCGCACATGATGCCGAGCTGGCCGTTTACCGCGCCCGCCTGGCCGCCGGACACGGGAGCGTCGACGAAACCGACGCCCCGTTTCCTGGCTTCTGCATGCAGTTCTCTGGCAACGACCGCAGATGCGGTCGTGTGATCGATGAGGATCGCCCCCTTCTTCAGGCCGGCGAGGGCGCCGCCGTCGCCGAAGGCTACCGAACGCACGTCGTCGTCATTGCCGACGCACATGAGGAGAAAATCGGCGCCCTGCGCCGCCTCTTTCGGCGTGGCGGCGGAGTTGCCGCCGTACTCCTTTACCCACTGCGCCGCCTTGGCCGCGCTGCGGTTGTAGACGGTCACGTCATGGCCGCCCTTCTTCAGGAGGTGGCCTGCCATCGGGTAGCCCATCACGCCCAGGCCGAGGAACGAAACTTTCGCCATCGTCTTGTCTCCAAAGAGGTTTTTCGGATTTTACCGCAGCGCGTTTGACAGCCCGCTGTCAACCGACCACAATACATGTGCATTTATACAGTATCCGGTGTCGGCCCAGGCGCAGGTTCCGAGCGTCCTGCCGTAGATGTCGACAGCCAATAGAAGAGGTACGGGAATGGACGACAACAAACAGAAGGCGCTCGAAGCCGCGCTGGCGCAGATCGAAAAACAGTACGGCAAGGGTTCCATCATGAAGATGGACGACGCCGCGATCAAGGACATCGAGGTGGTGTCGACCGGCTCGCTCGGCCTGGACATCGCCTTGGGCGTCGGCGGCCTGCCGCGCGGCCGGGTGGTCGAGATCTACGGGCCGGAGTCCTCCGGCAAGACCACCCTCACGCTGCAGGTCATCGCCGAGATGCAGAAAATCGGCGGCACCGCGGCCTTCATCGACGCGGAGAACGCGCTCGACATTTCCTACGCCGCCAAGCTCGGCGTCAAGACCGAGGAGCTGCTCATCTCCCAGCCCGACACCGGCGAGCAGGCGCTCGAAATCGCCGACATGCTGGTGCGCTCGGGCGCGGTGGACGTGATCGTGGTCGATTCGGTGGCCGCGCTCACGCCCAAGGCCGAGATCGAAGGCGAAATGGGCGAGCCGCAGATGGGCCTGCAGGCGCGCCTCATGAGCCAGGCGCTGCGCAAGCTCACCGCCAACATCAAGCGCACCAATACGCTGGTGATCTTCATCAACCAGATCCGCATGAAGATCGGCGTCATGTTCGGCAATCCCGAGACCACCACCGGCGGCAATGCGCTCAAGTTCTACGCTTCGGCGCGCCTCGACATCCGCCGCATCGGCGCGATCAAGAAGGGCGACGAGGTGATCGGCTCGGAGACGCGCGTCAAGATCGTCAAGAACAAGGTCGCGCCGCCTTTCCGCACCGCGGAATTCGACATCCTCTACGGCGAGGGCATTTCCTGGGAGGGCGAGCTGCTGGAACTCGGCGTGATCCATGGCGTAGTGGAGAAATCGGGCGCCTGGTACATCTACAACGGCGACCGGCTCGGCCAGGGCAAGGACAACTGCCGCGAATTCCTGAAGGAAAACCAGCCGATGGCGCGCGAGATCGAGCAGAAGATCCGCGAGAAGGCGGGTGTCCTCAAGCCTGTGGTAGAGGCCGCGGCCGAGGCGGCCGATGGCGACAACAAGGTCGAGAAGCTGCCGACGCGCAAGCGGGGTTAACAAACAGGGACAGAGTCTCAAGAAGAGCGAATATGACTTGGTACGTTGGACTAACAGATGATCCGGATCGACGGAAAGCCGAACACGGGAATCCTTCGGATTGGCACCAGACGGGACGATTCAATTCAGAAAATGACGCTCGTGCTTGGGAAGCCAATTACGTTGGAAAACCGGGATACCAAGGTGGTCCAGGGGGAGCAGGCTGGCACATTGGCTACTGGTATACGGTGTCGTCGCAGACTAGGCAGTAGTTTGAGGCCTCTTGAAGCTAGTTAGCATCCGTCGCGAAGATTCGGAAGAAAACCCCGATACAAAGGGCGTGGATTCTCCACAAGAACTTCGGGGGCGAGCATTACGGTTGCTCGCGCGCCGGGAACACTCTCGAGTGGAACTTGAGCGTAAGCTCGGGCCGCATGCCGGATCTTCGGGAGCCATCGCCGGCGTCGTTGATGCGCTGGTGCAGAAGAAGCAGCTTTCAGATGAGCGTTACGCGGAGGAGCGCATTCGCTCCCTTTCGCGTAAGTACGGCGCGGCACGCATCCGCCAGGACCTGAAGGCCAGGGGCGTTAGTCCGGAACTTATCAATAGTGTTTCCACTGAAGGAGAGCTGGAGCGCGCGCGCTCCATCCTCGAACGCAAATACCGAGTGCCCGCCTTCTCGCGCGAGGAGCGCGCAAAGCGCATGCGCTTTTTGCAGTCGCGTGGGTTTTCGAGAGACGTTGTTTCAGCGTTGGTCTTTGGAAAGGATTTTCCGGAATAGCGATGCGCCACCGAATTAGACGAGGCGCTATACTGCGATTCGCGATGTCGACTATTTGTCGTTAACCCCCAAAAACAAAAATGGCACTTTCGGCGATCGATCTCTTCTGCGGCGCGGGCGGTCTTTCGGAAGGCTTTCGCCAAGCAGGCTTCCATGTTCTGGCCGGCAATGACATAGACCATTCTGCCGGACTCACTTTCGTGGTGTCCCACCCTGAAGCCAGGTTTCTGGAGGGACCGATCGAGGAGTACTCTGCACCGGATTTTCTTAGGGCAGGTGGTCTTAAGGTTGGCGAGCTAGATTGTTTGGTCGGTGGACCCCCATGCCAGGGATTTTCTGTTTACAACCATCAACGCGGCGTAGACGACCCTCGTACAGAGCTTCCGCGCGAGTACATGAGATTGGTCCGAGGACTCAGGCCCAAGTGGATTGTCATGGAAAACGTTACTGGCATGACGTCCATCGACAACGGACTTGCGCTTCAAGGATTTGTTCGTGCTATGGCCAAAGAGGGCTATCGCGTCGAGACAATGATCCTGAAAGCGGAGCAGTTCGGTATTCCCCAAGAGAGGCGTCGCCTATTCTTTGTCGGGAATCGCATAGGTTTGCCAATTCCATGGCCCGAAATTACACACGGGGCCGGGAAGACGCCTTACACGACAATTTGGGACGCTGTAGGAGATCTTCCGGTGCTTCGCAATGGGGGTGATTCGCAGACTGTGCAGTATAAGTCCTCACCTCAGAACAGGTACCAACGGGAGCTTCGGAAAGGTTCACGTGAAGTTCGAAATCATAGCTCTCCAAAATTGTCAGATTTGAACCTTGAGCGAATGAAGCATGTGCATCAGGGTGGAAGCTGGCGAGACATTCCCTTTGATTTGCTCCCTGAGGGAATGAAGCGGGCTAAGCGAAGTGACCATACAAAGCGTTACGGTCGAATGAAACCAAATGGGCTGGCGTGCACGATATTGACTAAATGTGACGTGCATTGGGGCGCGTACATTCATCCGTACCAAGATCGTGCTATTTCGGTTCGAGAAGCAGCGAGACTCCAGTCTTTTCCTGACCGTTTTGTCTTCCAAGGATCGCGCACAGACCAATACGTTCAAGTCGGGAATGCGGTTCCCCCTTTACTGGGTCGTCGAGTTGCAGAAGCGATTTTGACGGCGATCGCACGTCCGAATGCAACTGGGTCCAGAGTATTTAGGCCGCGTCAAACTGAGCTGGGCTTGGCGCTTTAAAATTGCTTGTAAGACTTTAGACTGCACTCTGCCCCTGGCCGTCGATTCTGGCCTGAATTGGACTAGATTCCATTCGATCGGGTAGCCTAAATCCATGGCACCCATCAAGAGCACCAAAGAAGCGCCTACTTCCGCGCCTGCGGACATGGCACCCAGATTTGGGATCGCCGAATGGTATGGCCAGTCCTTTGCCGATATCGATGAGTCGACTCGTAAAGCTCTCGCTAGCTTTTCCCCAGAAAAGGGAAATCGCCTCAAGAAAACGGAACGAGAAAGGATTCTCGAGCTTGAGTCATTGGAGGCTGCCGGGCAGCCGTTAACGGCTGCACAATCGAATCGCCTTTCAATACTTCGCGCGAAAAAGAAAGTTGAGTTGGCAACGAATAAGAGGTGTCCATTCCGTGGGCAAGATAAAGACGCGATATGTACCAAGGAAGGGGGAGTGTGTTCGCTGCGGCTGTACGAAAATGCGCCAAGTGGAATAAAACCAGTTCGAGGTGAAAGAGGGGCAATACGCGCACTTTGTCCGGTGAGATTTCACGAGGCTGATGAAATCGTCAAGTGGGTGGGCGATACGATTTTAGGGACAGATTCGCCAACAATTGCGCGAGAAGTCGGTTTCTTGGAGTCAGGGGAAACGGTCGACGGCTCGGAAGGGGAGGATGTCGGTCGGCTCGATATGATCTTGGTAGACGGCGAACTTCCCGAAGACCATCCGATGCACTGGTGTGCGCTAGAGATTCAGGCGGTGTACTTCTCTGGCAAAGAGATGCCGAAAGATTTCGTCGCTATTGCAGCAGATCCAGGGAATGGATTGATTTGGCCGACGGAGGTGCGGAGGCCGGACTACAGGAGTAGTGGCCCGAAGCGCCTCATGCCTCAGCTTCAAATCAAGGTGCCGACTCTGCGACGGTGGGGTAAGAAAATGGCCGTCGTTGTCGATAGGGCATTTTTTGACTCCATGGGATCGATGGACAGAATTGACGAGCCATCGAATGCGGACATCGCATGGTTCATCGCTGATTTCGAGTATGTCCCCGCAAAAAAATCTTTCCGAATCAAAAGAGGGGAAATTGTTTTCACGACATTGGAAGAGGCGGTGGACGGGCTCACGGGAGGCAAACCCGTAAGCAAAGACGAGTTTGAGACGCGCATTCGGGCGCGACTTCGTTCAGGCTAATTTTCGATCACAGTTATCTCTTTCGGCAGGTCAGGCCATTGGATCGAATATCTAAGTCTCAGCGCAGTAGAAACATGCGTGCTATTCCTTCCAGCGATTCTAAGCCTGAGCTCCTTGTTCGAAAGTTTCTGACAGTTAACGGATTTAGATATCGCCTTCAAAGGCATGACCTCCCTGGTCGCCCTGATATCGTATTTCCCGCAATGAAATGCTTAGTTCTAATTCATGGTTGTTTTTGGCATCAGCATAAATCTCGCAAATGCCCCTTGAGTCATCGACCGCTTAGCAATCTTGATTACTGGGGTCCGAAGCTCCGGCGAACAGTTGCCAGGGACAAGAGCAACACTAAGTTATTGAAGGCGCTAGGTTGGAGGACATTGGTTGTTTGGGAATGTGACCTTCCGAGCGGCGGCTTCCAGCAGCGCTTGCTTCGCTTCCTCTCGCAAAAAAATCTTTCCAAAACCTCGCTTAGGGAATCTCTGAATTAGTCGCCTGTTTACTTGTCTGAAGGAGAGCGCATCGGCGCTCAACAAACAAGAACGGGGGACGACGATGAAGAACAAACAAATGACGTTGAGCGGCTCTGGGTTC
>Ga0187893_10002881_pt1 | contig 36502 bp, 50 predicted proteins | sample MA1701074metaG_FD_139574 | JGI IMG/M metagenome (GOLD analysis project Ga0187893, IMG submission 139574) | White microbial mat communities from a basaltic lava cave in the Kipuka Kanohina Cave System on the Island of Hawaii, USA - MA170107-4 metaG ... | reverse complement strand
GCTGCGCTCGGCCTGGACCGGCGCCTCGCGGCTGGCTGCCCGATTCCCTCAGGGCGAAGCCGGCCTGACGAAACCGGGAAAGAAGATAGCGCTTTACAAGCGGGGCATCCTCATGGAAGACGAATTTGTAGCTGGTGGAAGCTCCCTGAAACAGCACAGTTCAACACGTTTCAACGTGCATGACCGCAACTCATTGGATCATAACAAGTTGAAAAATAAGCACTTGCGGCAATGGCCGAAATGTGACTTACAAGTAGGAGGTCCATCGTTCGATCCCAGTACCGCCCGCGAATCGTTCCAATATTCTAGGAGCGACTTCCACATTCGACTGAAGTCCGCTGTAAGCGATTTTGTAGCTCGTGGTTTTCTCAAGGAGGAAGAAGCTTTCGCTACCTGAGGGACCTGCCACTACCAAAGCAGGAGGCATGTACGCCCTCAAACATCGACTTTTCAAGCCTACACGATAGCACTTCAGCCAACCTCTTCGCCGTTGCATAAGGACTCCGGGTGCCGGGGGCCGTGGCGGGTCAAGGCCGAGCGAAGCTCGCCCAACAAAGTTGCCTTGACGCGCCGAGCATAAGGCGCTAGCGAAAGATTTCGACGGCGAAGGGACGTCATCCCCAGGCTTCGATTTTTTGTTTGGCCTCGGCCAGTGTGAGGAACGCTGTCAGACAGAATAGCAGCGCTTCGCTCGGGCGTCGGTCGTGGCCTACTCCATCAGGTCGCCCGGAGCGCTCCGGAAGTTCAAACTTTCGGAACGGACGAAAGATGCCTACGAAATCCTTTGATCTTCGCTGTTCCGGACCCTCTGCCAGGGCACAACTTTCGGGACGGTCCCGAGTCGAATACTGATTCGCCAAATCAGTGGCAACACTGCGACCAACCCCGTCGGCGGCACAAAGGTCTCTCTGAGCGTGCTTCAAGTTGACCTATGCTGGTTACCGACGACGGTTGGCCAAAGTAGTTGCCAGCCAGTCAGTTATCGCACTAGCGGCGAGAGAGGGATTCGAACCCTAACACTCCGGCAACGTTTTGTGTCGAAAGTAATTCTCCCGCAACTTTCTTATTTACAGTGTGTTGAGCGTATTCCATTCCACTGGGTCCGATTGGGGCCGGGTAGTCTCTCTGATTCAATTCTGAAATAGACACCATGAGGACTCTGAATTTGGGTGAGAGTGTTGGGTTCACAGCCCTTCGCAGCCACAGATGGGTTTTCATGGGCACGCTGAAATTCGGGGTATAGGGTTGCCGGGATTCTGCTCTTCGGGTCTCGGGTTCTTGTGGGAAGAGGGTCGCGGATTTCGGTGGTTGGTGTGGGCTCTCGTGTGAGTGTGTCCGCGGAAGGTTGGCTTGGTTGTGCGGTTTTGGGTTTGCATCGCTTGGTGGTTGTCTGGGAAGGCGGTGGGGGTGAAACATTGTACGTCGGATACGTTGCTTTGGGAGCTTCGGGGGTGGTATAGCTCTTCTCTATGGCTGATGTCCTTGAATTGTTGGTTGCGGAGCGTGATCGGATTGATCGCGCGATTGCGGTTCTCCAAGGTACTGCTCCTCGCCGGGGTCGGCCGCCTGGAAGGCGCGGTCCTGGCCGGCCGCCGGGTTCGGGCCGGAAGAAAGCGGCCTCTGTTGCGGCTCCTGCTCGGAGGCGGCGCGGGATGTCTGCATCTGCGCGCAAAGCGGCGTCCTTGCGGATGAAGAAGTATTGGGCCGCGAGGAAGGCGGGGAAGAAATCTGCGAAAAAGTTTTCTTGAGTCCTCTCTCTCTAAACCTGGCTTTTGGCTTCCTTGAGGTGACCGTTGTTTCTGCTGCTTGTGGGCGTGTTCAGTAATTCTTGCGGCAGAGCCATTAGTATCTGCCAAGGTTCAAGTGGTTCGGGTGCGGCATCATAACCGCGTGAGGTATACTGAAGCGCCGCCATGGCCCACAAGATCACCGCGCTGCTCGTGATGCCTGCCGAAAGCCGCCAAGAGCTGCTCGGCTTGCTGGAAAACTGCGGTGTGGATTTAATGGTGGCCCGTTCTTGCAAGGAAGCTGCGCGGCTTATTGAAACCCTTCCAAAGTTGGACGTAGTCCTGACCAGCATCGGGCTTTCAGATGGCACGTGGTGGAATCTTCGGCAGGCAGTGAAGAAGGTTAAGCCGACCGTACAAGTGATCGTCTACGTCCCCCGGCCCGATGGCGGGATCGTGGATCTGCTGGAACGTGGCGCCGATGACGTGCTGGTGCTGCCCTACGAGCGCCAGCACATCCGGCGTATTCTGGATGCGGCAGCCTCGCGAACGTACATGCGGTCGCAGGCGGCAAGGGCCTAAGTTGGGGAGTTGATTGCCTCTTGGTTGCTGCGTCAGCAGGTGACGTGGAGGACGGCGTTGGTCTTTTCCGGGTTTTCGTTTAAGACCTTGATTGCCTCTTCCGTGAGGAGCACCTCGATTTTCACGTTGCGACGCTCGGCCTCTTTCTTGACCTTCTTCATGACCGGCAGCTTGCCGTTGGCGCCGGTGCCGATGACAAGGCGCTCGCACTTCCAGGGGATTTCCTCTTTGATGGAGAGCGGCGTGTGTCCGAAGTCGTCTCGGAATTTCCTAGAGGGCTTCTTCTTCCGCTTGCTTATTTTGCCTCCGTTAATCACCACGTCGTGCTCGTAGGTCGCTCCATCAATTGAGATCTGGCCAACGCTGAAGTTTTCGATCTGCATGGCGGGCCTCCAGCGTTATATTCTTTGTTCGAGAGCCAGTATACCTCCGCGTGATGATGCCATGAAAAATGTTTTGGGGTGATGCATCACGACGAGGGCCTCTCCAGGCGGCTCCGCTCCGGGTTTACATTTGATAGAGTTCGAGCGGAGGTGTTCCATGAAACTCAATGTGAAAGGTATGACCTTGGCATTTGGGCTGATCTGGGGAGGGGCTATGCTCCTTGCGGGAGCCGCACATGTCATTTGGCGGCACGTACGGACAGGCGTTTCTCGATGTTATGGCATCGATCTACCCCGGGTTTCACGCGGCGGGGACTTTTGGGGACGCGATCGTGGGGACGCTTTACGGTGTGGTGGACGGAGCAATCGGCGGGGCGGTTTTTGCGTGGCTCTATAACATTGTTTCGATGTGAACGTGATGGTTCGTTGGGTTCTGCCCGTTCTTTAGTTCAATCCTCCAGGTCTAAACCCACCGCCTTTGAGGCGGTCAGCTTTCAGCGGGTGTTTTAGGACAATGGAGGGATGGCACAGTATCGGCATGGAGCGCACGCGGTCTACGACATCAAGTATCACCTGATCTGGATCACGAAGTATCGGTATAAAGTGCTGCGGGGGCGAGTGGCGGAGCGTGCGCGAGATGTGATGCGGCAGATCTGTGAAGCCCGGGAAGTGGTGATCATTCGCGGAGCGGTGTCGCCGGATCATATTCATATGCTGGTGTCAGCGTCGCCGCAGTTGGCGCCGTCGAAGCTGGTGCAGTACATCAAAGGCCGGTCGTCGCGGCGGCTGCAGGAGGAGTTTGAAGAGTTGCGGAAGCGGTACTGGGGGCAGCACTTGTGGGCGCGCGGGTATTTCTGCGCGACGGTGGGCGTGGTGGACGAAGAGACGATCAAGAAATACATAGAGAGCCAGCATTGGGATGATGACGCCGAAGGATTCAAGATCACCGTGCCCACCAACCCTTGAGCCGGCTCTGCAGCTGGGAACCCTTCAGGCGGCTTCAGCCGCAAGCCGACTTTCAGTCGTAAATCAACCTACCGGCTTCCAGCCGGTAGTTGTTAGCAGTAACACAGTCGCAGATAATCCGGTACTCAGCGCGAATCTCTTCTCGCTTGATGGTCGCCGAAGTTCGACGATAATGCTCAGCTGCTTCTGCGGTTTCCTTGGGGACGGTTGGACTCTGAAATGTGGGGGTGTCGCCCGCCTCGTTAGGCTCGGCTGTGAACTCTCGCGCCTGCTGCTTGGTCGAAATGTCCTCCGTGCGGGTCGGTATACCGACCCGAGTAGACTGGTTCTCCTTTTCATACTGCTTCCCAATAGCCACCACCCTCCGTCGAAGATCACTGCGCCGATTAGCGCAGCAATCAAAAGTGACAGGCGAGGATGCGATGCTCCAAGAACTTCGTATAAGGTCTTCAGAAGGTCCATGTTTCCAATTCACCAAGGACTTTGGCCCAACTCAGGCAGTCTCACTGCACCCGCAAGGGCCCCAATTGTAAAGCGGCCAATGCACGATTCACGACCGCAAGATCAAGCGCCTCCGGATCAAAATTGCCGCCTACCCACTCAAGCATCGCTTGGTGCTCTTCATGAGCCGGATAGCCAATCGCCTCAGGAAACTCCCGGTAGCCCCACGGGCCGCCACAGTCCTCCGGTGGCCTCTGGCGCCTGCCGGCAAGGCACAGCGGCCGTTCACTCCCTGAATTGCCTGCAAGGATCTTCTCCACGACAATCTCGTGCTCCCAGTTGTCCCCGAAGTCGTATATGTAAAGGAAACGCTTGACCGAGGGACCCACAGCCCTGGAGACCGTAATCTGTGCTTCATCCAGCACCTCTTCATCGAAGTCGTCCGGCACGCCAAACCGCCGCACCGCGATCTCAAACTGATGGAGGTGCGTGTCCGTCCAGCCGAAGACCGTCTGCAGCACGTCATGAAGCGCAGCAAGCGTAATGGTTCCCGGCACCTGAATACGCCGCCAAATTGGAGGCCGGATGGCCTTCAGCGTGATCTTGAGCTGGTAAACCCTGCTCGCTGGCGTTTTCTTTTCCGGCATCTCCCTGACACCTCCTACAACGTCAATACGATCCTGGCGCGTATACGCCCCTCCACACCATCACGCCGCCAACGGCCACAAGCACCAGGGGCCACAGACTATAGGAACTGATGTGAACGACGCCGAAGTACGAAAGCTGCAGCCACAGCCCAAGAAACCCAATCGCAAGTAACTCGACCAGCAACCCAATACGCTGGGCGACCATCAGTTCCCAGAGACTCACAAACACAACCGTAAGCGGCCAGTAACGCACCACCTCGGCCGATGGCAAGGCAAAGAGCCCAAGGTTTGAAAGCTGCACCCCGCCGCCCACGATGAGCAAGACCAAGCCCCCCAAACGACCCCTTGGCTCGATAATCCGACTCACGCCAAAGGCCACAACAATCATCGGCCAGAAAAGCTGCACGTCACCCAGCGTCAGCACACCAACGTTTTGCAGGGTAAAAAGGATACCGAGGAGCCCAACGATCACCCCGAGGACAACGTGAAGATTGGAACGAAAGCGCACCACAAATCCCGCCCTTACTCCACCACCTCAATCTTCACCCGAATCCGCTCCGGAAAGGGCTTCGGCAACTCGTATTTGTCCACATACACCATGCCCACCACCGGCCGCCGGCCTTCGGCCTCCTCGGCATACCGCACGGTGTTCTTGGTCTCCTTCTCCAACTTGAACGTCGCTGTAAACGGCTGCTCCTTGGTCATGTGCCACCTCTCGAACTCTCACCAGGCTAGTGTACGCCCGGCACGCCCGCAAAAACGCGCAAAAACTGCCGGAACCCAGCACCTCAAAGCCGCAAAACTCGCGTCCCAACCCTACCGAAAAACGCGAGACTCCAGGCCACGCGTTTCGCCGTCCCAGACCCCGAATCCCTCACGGTCTAGGACCTGAATTTCATCCGATGAAATCCGCGATCTATTCGGCCAGGATTTCTCTCCGCCGGTCAATCGCTACGCAACGCCATGTTATCGCCAAGCGTTGCTTTGCCGGCTGTGCGGCCTTCCCGTCCAACCCCTGATCTTCGGAGGCTCCCCAGGCCGCTCCTTCGGCTCTTCATCTTCTCGTTCCTTGACCACGCTCGAGCGGCGGTAGAAGAACGGTCTCTTGCTTCCTCACTCTGCCTTTGCCGCGCAACTTCGCCGCAAACGGCTTCCAGCAATCGGAGCAGATGTCGTATTCCTTACCGTCGATCTCCTTTTGCAGACACTCGTCTGCTTGGCCGCACAGATTGCACACAATCACGGCTTCCCTCCTGAATCCATTACGACTTCAGCGCCGGAAGGACTTGGCAGACAACGAAGTCGAGGTCAAGCCGCCAGCAGGCCATCCCTGCAAGGTGAGCGGCAGTCTGCTCACCTGGAATCAAAATCCTGACTTCCCCGGACTCGAGAAGCGGTGACGACACACTCATGGCAGTTGGCGTCTGAATTAATGCGTGCGGCAGAACCACGAACCACACTGCTCGCAGTACTCGGTGGCGGGCAGCATACAGGGTTTGTCAACTTCCGAGCCGGCCTCAAAAGACGGTTTGATGGCTTCCAGCGTTTGGATGCCCATATGCGAGCTTCGGTTCAAGATCTCCCCCACGCAGTGTACACCCGCGACGCTCGTCAAAATCCAGTCAATCCGCCCTGTGGACAGATCGGCAACTGGGATTCGCAGACCCAAACATTCTTGCAATCATCTGTTCAGTTAGGTGTCTCGCAAAACTTGATTAGTACATTGAAGGGGAGCTACGATTGGCTTAATGATCCGCCATGAGAAAAACCCCCTTCAAGCAGAAAAAGTGCGCGCTCGTTCACAAAGCGGACGTGAAGATGCGACCTGCGACTGGGAACACCGCGCGCATGACTACTGACAATCCTCGCTGAAGTGGCGGCTTGATACTGGGGCTCGCGATGAGGCCTCATTCCAGTAACAGAAGGCCGACCTGGCGGGGTGTGTAATCTCCGTCCCCGCTGAGTCGGCTCTTTTGCTTTTTGAAACTGGACTGATTGAGAGGAGGTCACCAGGATGTGCGATTATTCGCTCGTAAACTTTCCGAACCGGCTTGCCGAAGAGGGCGAGACGCTCGTTATCCATGTGTTTCCCAGCGGCACGAAGGGTTTCACCTTACCGGCTGATCTCAAACGCGCTGAGAAGCCGCGGGGAGCTTTCGGACTTTTGTTGGGTCTCAGCATGCCGTCGGTTCCCTGCGCGGTGTGCGTTCCGCCGGGGGCTCGTCTTCTTCTTCACGACGTTCCCGAACGTCTACAACAGCGATTGGGAATCCGAGTTGTAGAAGAAGTGACGTTCACGCAGCTTAGCACCGAGGCTTACCGACATCGGGACGCGATCCAGTTTGCCAACGGCCGCCAAGTACTGCTCCAGATCCTGACTGCGGGACAGCGTGTTGAGGTACTCTGCCTCTCCTCAGAGGAGCAGACGCTCGAAGCCGCGATGGCTGGGCTTCGGACATAGGGACCAAGGTCTGGCTCGACACATCGCGCTAGACGGTTGAATCTCCCATCCTGGCGAGGATTTCCGTATAGTTGGGCGGAGGGCGTGAATGTGTGTTCCGCCCAGGTGCAAAGGGCCCATACCGATTCCCACTGGAACGAAGAGTGCAATGGCAAAGCAATGGAAGAAAAATGCTCTGCTCGTGATGGGTCCCGCGTGCAGCGAAGCGCTGGCCGAGATTCTTCAGCAGTGCGGCGCTGACGTTACCCTGGCTCGAAACTGCCGCGAGGCACGGACCGCGCTTCGCCGGTGGCCGGTGGATGTTGTCGTCAGCCAACTCTCGCTGGACGACGGTTCTTGGTGGACGGTCAGGAAAGAGCTGCTCCGGTTGGAATCGCCAGCCGTTCTCGCCGTCTGTTTGCCTCGCTCGGACGGAGGTATCACGGATTTGCTCGAAGTTGGATGTTCCGCTGTGCTAGTTCCGCCGTACGACAAGGATGCAATTCGCCAGATCGTGGAAGCGGCCCCCGATAGGGCTGGCCGCTAGCGGAAGCCCCGCAGATTGCACACTGAACGACGAAAACAGAAGATGGAGGTGATGAAGATATGGCCTATATCATCGCGGAGCCTTGTATTGGCACCAAGGACACGGCGTGTGTGGACGCTTGTCCGGTGGACTGTATTCATCCTAAGAAAGACACCACCTATGAGGATGGACGTCCAACATTCGAGCAGGTGCCGCAACTCTACATCGACCCCACCGAATGTATCGACTGTGGAGCCTGCGTTCCGGTTTGCCCCGTAGCAGCCATTTTCGCCGAAGTAGATTTGCCGGAGAACTGGCGTCAGTACGTGGAAATCAACGCCAGCTATGTCGACGCGGGCCAATTCCTGCCAGACAAGCACAAGACGGCGACTTGAGCCGGCAATTTGCCAACGTCCCTGGCATCGCAAGACAGGCTCGGAGAAGAGCACATGATGAGCACAACACTACAGCCGGGGTTCCTGCGAAACCTAAGCCACGGCCGGTCTCGGGTCCGCGGCCCGATCGAGGCCCCAGAAGAGCATGTCTTGCTCCCACGCGCCCAAAGCCCGTCCTGGGGCCTTGCGGTTAATTGGGCTACCGTTCCGGCTCGCGAGACGTTTAGCCCGTCAAAAGCACGCTGGCCCCGCACAAGAAGTCCGCGCTCTTTTGCGCGTCTATCGGCACGCTCCGAGGCCCGCAAATCCTGAAAAATTGAGGGCTTGAAGCCCTGCACCGTACCTGGAAAATCCGAGCCTCCCAGGCCTCGAATCGTGCGCGCAAAGCTCGGGACCCACTCCACACCATCCCGCCCACCCCGGCCAATTTACGACGACAATGGTGCTGTATACAATCCATATCACCTGCCGAGCGACGGGCAGTCCCCCGTGACCGGAGGATCAAGCTTGTTGGACTGACATCCAAGGGGTTGAAGATGAGAACGGGCCTGCTGGACGCCAGGCCTTTCGTGCGGTGCCGTTCTGTACGCATCAGCAGGTCGAACATCAGTCGCCGCCGTGTCCGCGTAGAAAGGACTGCGTCCCCCTGAATAGTCGTTCTCTGGGCCTTGTTGTCGATGAACTCTTTTCTGCCCGAGCTGCGGATTCACGTACGGTTCGATGAGGGGGTGCTGGAAACGGAGCTATGGAACGGATTGAGACACCGGCATTTGTGGCGAAAGCCGCCGGTAACCGAAATCCCGTTCCTGTGGCCGCCGCGCCAGCGCCCTACTCCGCCACTGCGCGACGTGCTCGGACGGCTTCCGCGCGAGCAGCAGGCGCAGACCGCATCGTTGATGCGCGCGGCTTGGTGTGCCGCTCGCGTCCGGGGATGCCCGCGCGCTGGTCCGCAGCGGCGTTCTTGGAAATCGAAAGGAGGTTCCGCAAAATCATGGGCTATCGAGATCTGTGGGCTTTGAAAGCGATCCTCGATGGACCGCAGCAAGCCAGCCGGCAGGCCGTGGCGTAGAATAACCATGAACCGCCCCGATCAACTTCCCACTGCGGTCAGGACGCCATCGCGGTGGAATCGAATCGGACTTCTTCTGATCTTTCGAGGACAGCCGACGGGAGAGCCCGTGAACTCATATTGTCCCGTTGCAGGAGCACTTTATGAAACTAATCCCGTTCGGAAAAGTATCTTGGATCCTCCTTATTCTGGCACTGATCTCGACAGCGCCGCCGGCCTCCGCTGCGCCAGTAATTACCGGCGGTCCGGTGAACGCGGCCAGTTACACGCTGAATGGATTGCCCAGCTCTGGCATCGCGCAAGGGAGCATTTTCATTCTCTTCGGCTCTGGCCTCGGTCCCGGTCAGCTTTTGCAGGTTAGCGCCTTCCCCATCCCTCCAGATTTGGGGGGCACCTCCATCAAGGTCACAGTGGGGGCAACCACTGTGGATTGTCCAATGCTCTACACACTGGACAGGCAGGTGGCGGCCATTCTTCCATCCAACACCCCAGTGGGTAACGGAACTGCTCGCGTAACGTTTAACAACCAGACAAGCGCCGACGCCCCGATTCGCGTGGTGCAGCGAAGTCTGGGCATCTTCACCCGCAACGCGGCCGGAAGCGGTCCTGCGATCATCCAAAATTTCACGACCGAGACCGATCAGCTGCCCGTCAATAGCATTTTGGACGCTGCCACCCCCGGCCAGGTCGAGATTCTGTGGGGCGGAATCGGTCCGGTTGCCGGCAATGAAGCCGGCGGGCCCCTGCCTGGAGACATGCCTAGCCTTCCGGTTGAGATATTCGTAAGAGGCCAGCCGGCGGCCGTGACCTACCGGGGCCGCTCGGGGTGCTGCGCGGGGATTGACCAGATTGTGTTTACCGTGCCCGAGGGAGTGCAGGGATGTTACGTCAGTGTGGCCGTGCTGATTGGGGGTGTCATGAGTAACTCCCCGACCATGGCCATCGCTCCCCAGCCGCGGACCATGTTCCGACCCGATCCACTTCAATTCCACAGACATCACGCAGCTGCAAGGGGGCGGCAATCTGAATCTAGCGGAGATTAGCCTGCTGCGCATCGCGGGAAAGCTTTCCATCGTGGGCCAAGGTCCAATCCAGGGAAACGTGGACATTGGCCAAGGTCAATTCAGGCGCATCAACGCCGCCGATCTGCTCGCATCCACGGGTGTACAGACTGCTCCCTCCCTGGGATCCTGCACCCTGCAGCAATTCCAGTACGAAGACTTCTTCAACAGCGTCTTTAGCGACAGTGGAAATCCCATTCCACAGCAGGGCATCGACGCCGGCCCTGCTTTGAGGGTGATGGGACCGCGAGGCAGCAAGCAGATACCGAGATCATCCCCCCAGTCTGTGGGAGCCTACGAGGCAATGTTGGGGGGCATCGAAATCGGCGGTCCTTCCTTGCCGGATTTCTTAGACCCAGGAGTCTACACCTTCGACAACGGCGCCGGGGGCACCGACGTGGGGCCTTTCAACACGCAGTTGATCTTGCCGAGCAATCTGATGTGGACCAATCGGGATACACTCCCCGGCATCATCCCCCGAAACCAACCTCTCCATATCACCTGGGGTGGCGCAGACGGCGCTAAGGAGTTTGTATTCATCCTCGGCACCTCGGCCAATCCCGCTTCGGGTTCCGGAGTGTCCTTCAGTTGTGGAGTGAATGCGGGCTTGGGCTCCTTCAATGTGCCAGCGCGCATTCTCAGCGCTCTTCCGGCCAGCGGGCAAGCCCCTGAGGGTCCGGTCGGATTTCTGTTGGTTGGCAAAGGTCCCCTGCGCACAGCATCAAGTACAGCCATCACGAACGTGCACATCGCCTACCAATCTTATCTCTTTGGGAATTTGATCAATACGAATTACCAATGAAGCGTCATCCCCGGTGTTTCGAGCAGGGGCATGAACGGCAGGAAGCGTGAGAGAATGGTCGAGATCCGCCGCCGTAAGCGGTCCTATAAGGCGCAAGCCGAAGTGGTCCGCGGCGCCTCGTGGGAAGTCGGCAGAGGCCATAGGGTAGCAAAGGATGGCGTGGACAGCAAAACCCGCCGGAGCGGAGGGCCTCTACTCGAGCCGTGCTTTTGAAGAAGGAGGGACTCGAAAGCACATTCCCCTCGTGCCTGCCTCAGCCATTTGTCGGAAGTCCTCCTTTCCTTGGCCTTTTCCGGGGAGCCGTTCCGCCTTCCGCGCGGTATCCGGGTGTTGGCTGGCAGTCTGCTCTTACGTCGCACGACAGTGTGCCAATCGCATGCTAACAACTTTAGGAACACTCCCTCAGCGTCCTTGCGACCGTCCCCAGCCCGATTCCCATTTCCTCTGCGATGGCCTGCAAAGAACGCCCTTGCTGCCTCAACTTGGCTACTTGTTCCCGGTCAAAGACCTTCTTAGGCCGATGGGGTGGAAGGTCCCTGCCAGACCTACTGTGAACAGTCTTCCCGACCTTGCCAGCCTCATGGTCTCGCCGGTAGCGCTTTTCCCGGCTTGGCTGCGCTCCACAGAATCAGCGGCCGCTCGAACTCAGCAGCCACATCTAACACTTGGAGTATGAACTTGCAACACATTGTCACAGCGAGATTTACAGGCTCGTCACCCCGTCCTGTAATTTTCTGAAAGGGTTCCAGTACTGGACTGTAATTTTGCGGTGCACGTTTTTCCTTGCTGAGGCATGCTTCTCCCTGCTGCTGAATCCCGAGTTGGTCCGAGGACCCTGGATCGCGCATCAGGTTTTCCTGGGCCACGAAACGAAGTGGTCGGCCCCGCAAGATTGGCTGCCCGGAGGCGACGGGTTCGGGCAGACTGACGAGCTGAAACCTGAAGCTGGGGCTTGACACGCCCTAGAGAGGAGCGTGCGCATCTCCCAACATCGATCGAAAACAGTCTCTGGTCGTGGCCGGTAGATCGTCTGATGGCCAATCTAACCGTTCACCAATGACCGAAGAATGCCCGCGGTCCCTTTGCTGATTGCCTGCATGTGTTAACTCTCCATTCCTATGTTGGTGGCCAACGTAGATGCGTTAGTAGGGGATCGGTCCCGAAAAACACCGTAGAGTACTGCTACGGCTACAAAAGTGCCCCAAAAGTTCTTGAGTCGAGATTGGATGAGGTTTAGCGTTGACGTGTGGAAGGGCATTCCACCCCTTCGAGCTTGTGGCTGCCCTGGTTCCGGGTGTTGCGCTGGTGGCCGAGTTCGGCCTGTCACCCTGGGTCCTGTTGCTGTACGAGATCCTGGACACGGCGGTCACCTCGTTCTCACACGCGAACATTCGCTTGCCAGGCCGGCGTGGAGCGAATACTGCGTTATGTGATTGTCACACCGGACCTGCATCGGGTGCACCACTCATCCTGGCAGCCCGAGACAGACAGCAACTTCAGCGCGGTGTTCCCGATCTGGGACATGATCTTTGGAACCTTCCGCACAGAAACCCGCTTGCCTCAGGAAAGTATGGAACTGGGACTCGAGGAGGTTCGCGATAAACGGACGAATCGATTCCTGTGGTTGCTCGGATCGCCGTTTCTCAGCCGATTCACCCATGAACCTCGAAGAATTCCGGCTGAAAGGAAAGCCTACCATGAACGGAGCTGATGGAGTACTTGAATCGACACCACCATCCAGACTGCTTCCCCCGAAAGCGTTGCTGCCGAGTTTGTTGGCGCAAATCCCACTGGTGATGTGGTCGTGGCCGCATCAGCTGCCACGTGTCCCTGCTCTGCTAGGCATTGCGATGCTGGTTACTGGGATTGCTGTGAATATCTGGGCGGATCGACTCTTTCGTAAGAATGGAGTGGGCGTGTGCCCGTTCAGTCCAGTACCGAGTCTGGTGAACAAGGGTCCGTACCGGTTTACACGCAATCCGATGTATATCGGTCTGGTGCAGGCGAGCAGCAGCGTAATACGGAGCCGTACCCGACACTTGCAGCATGAACTTGCAATCCATTGCCACAGCGAGATTTACAGGCCCCCTCACCCGGTGTCCTGCAATTTGCTGAATGCCGAGTTGGTCGAGGACCCTGGATCGTGAATCCGGCGCCCTGGGCCACGAAACGAAGTCGTCGGCCCCGAACCGTTGGTTGCCGGGGTGGCGACGGGTTCGAGCAAGCGAACGAGCTGAGACGTAAACCTGGGGTGGGTGTCACGGGCCCGAGGCACCTCCCGACCTCGATCGAAAACAGTTTCTGGTCGTCGCCGGTGGACTGTCTGATCGCCAATCGAGCCGTTAACCAAATGAAGGAAGAATGCCCGCGGTCCCTTGGCTGATTGCCTGCACGTGTTAACTCTGCATTCCTGTGCTAGCGGCCAAACTAGATGCTGTAGTAGGGCCGGGGTCGGCGGAAAACACCGTAGAGTACTGCTACAGCTGCAAAAGGGCCCCAAGAGTTCTTGAGGCGGGACTCAATGGGGTTTAGCGTTGACCTGTGGGCTTTCGATCGAGTCGAGAGTTCACGAGACCGAGGCGCGCGGGGACGGTGAGTCGAGGGTGCGGCCGCAGCTGCGGGAACAAGGCGATGGGGTTGAAAAAGATGACAGAACGACCAAAATTCGCTAAGACTGAGAGGGTCGGTAAGCGGCTCCTGACAGTGCCGGAGGCAGCCGCGTATCTGGGCCTGCAGGTGGACACGATCTACAAGAAGGCCCGGTTGCGCGAGTTGCCTTCCGTCAAGGTAGGTCGGTCGTTGCGGTTCGATGTGCAAGCGCTAGAGCGCTATGTCGAACAACACACGATCGCAACCTTGGAATGAAAAGGAGACCGCAAACAGTGTCAATTCACAAAGAAGGAGACGGCATATGGAAAGTACGCTGGAGAGAAGCAGGGCGTCACCGCAGTCTGCTGGTGAACGGCCCGTATGAGTTAGCGAAGAAGATCGAGCGCAAGAAGTTGTCGGCGCGGGATGAAAACCGGCATTTGGAGATCCGCAAGGAAGTGTATTTCCCAATGAAGAAACTGATTGACCAATACGAGGAGGAGTACGCGAGGAAGAAGAAATCCTACGATCGGGAGAGAAGTGTTCTCCAGGGCATCCGCAAGGAGCTGGGGAACCAGTTTGTTGGGGAAGTAGATGGAACGGCGATTCAGCGCTGGTATCGACGGTTGGTCGAAGCGCAGGGTCTTTCGCCGGGCACAGCAGTGCGGCACTTCAACGTGCTGCATCACATGCTGGGCCGGGCGGCGACCATCTGGTCGAAGGAAACCGGCATCGACCGCAATCCTGCTGATCAGATCGAGATCCAACGTGTCGATGACCAACGGGATCGTTTTCTGAACCACGAGGAGATTCAGCGGCTCAGGAAGGCTCTGGACGGACGAGTGCTCAGGAACGGCCCGCAAGGCAGTTCATCGCCTCGGAAGATCGCCTGGGCCTTCTATCGGCTTCGACTGGTGGTTTTAACGGCCCTCTCAACGGGGATGAGGATCGCTGAGATCTTCGCACTGCAGTGGTCCGACCTCGACTACTCGCACGGGGTCATCGCCGTGCGCTCACGACTCAAACAAGGCAAGGTCCGCTATGTGCCGATGACGCCAGAGCTCGCCGAGCAGTTTCGTCGCTATCCGGCGGTGATCGGCGAGGATCGGATCTTCCCTCCGAAACCAGGAGCCAAGCGTGGCCGGCAGCGAGTGGAACGGAGTTTCGAGACCGTGCTGCAGCAAGCCGGGATTCGAGATTTCCGTTTTCACGATCTGCGGCACACCTTCGCATCCTGGTACATGATGAACGGCGGGGATCTGTATGAACTCGCCAAGATTCTCGGTCATTCGAACATCAAGATGACTGAACGGTACGCCAAACTCTCCAAGCAGCACATCACCAAGACGGGCAACACAGCTCGTGAGATGTGGAGGCTGATGGAGGAAACGGGAACAGCAGCAGGTACAAAGGAAGCGAGCTGACTAATTTCGATGTACCTTTTATGTGCCCCGGAGAGAAGTGAGAATCGCTGGCCGCCCGTAAGTGATTGATTCTATGGTGGCCAGGGACGGAATCGAACCGCCGACGCCAGCCTTTTCAGGGCTGACATCTCCCATCGCAGCTTGAGAAATGCCCTCCGACCTCCTCCAACCCGTACTGTCTTCCGCCCGCAGTATCGTGTTCCAACTGCAAGCACACAAACGGCACACAACGAGTCACAGAGGAGGCCGGACACGGGTGATCCAGAAGCACGGATCACTGATCGGGCGAATCAGTCACCCTGTGTGAAGCTGACAGCGCTATAGGAAACACAAAGAGCCTGTCGAGGCCGCTGGCCTGACGCGCGCCTACTTGGCCGACATCAGGGAGACTACGACTCCCGCGTAGTGTACAATGCCTTCGACATGACATAATTACAATAACATCTAACTTTTAGTTGACAATGTCATCACACAATGCTATCGTGTAGGGTAGAGGCTGAAAAAATGCCCGACGGTGATAGCCTGAACTGGAAAATCCGCGGGAAGGGTTCTCGGCGCGTGCTGAGCTTGGTGCGCACGGGTGCTGACTCGAAATTAATCGGGCAGGAAGCCTGCCGAATGCTCGTGGCACAGGCGCGATCCGGGGGCTGGAAGGGACCGATTCGAGAAGTCGCCCAGATACTTGAGCGTGGATTAGAGTCGACGTTCGGTGCGGCGACGATTAAAGGGTTGCGAGACCAGGCTCGTCAGGTGGTCCGGGAACACCATGGCGACAGGATCGACTGGATCATTCCAGCCGTGGACCGAGCGCTATGCAAGTTGGAAAGCTTGCCCGAGAATCCAAACCGCGCCGACATTCAACGAGAGCTGATGTCCGCCGTCTGTCAAGGCCTAGTGGATCACAGGGTTCTCCAACCTGCGCGACAAGAAATCACCACGGAAGCCAGTCGCGAGAGAAGCGAACAAATGATCTTCGAATCGGAGATCCTCGACGCCGTAGGGCGCGAGGGCCGACGGCTAGTCGATACGTTCCTCAACGCCGAAGAAGATTCTGTCGTGCGCGCACCGCGGCGAACGATTCAAAAAAGAGAAACTGACGCCGCCCGCCTCAACGAGCCCTTGACGGTGATCGGGGGTGCAATGTGACCGGGATTCCGTTGTTTCGATTCCGTTTTGACGGCCAGACGGCGCTTGGCGCTATTCCCGGCGTCTCGGACGAGAAGCAGATGTATTTCTATGTCGATGACAGCCCAATCGCTAATTTGCTTGGTGCCGTCTTGAATCCGTTACATGCGGATCTGGTGGATGTAGCAGCGGCCGTTCATATTGCCGATCGCCTAGCGAAGCGGCCGGTTAAGACCGAAGTGTGGCAGCGGCGCTTCGTCATCGAGGTCCCTGTTCGGTCAAGGGATGTATGGCAGCGCCGGAGCGTGTCTGATAGCCTAACGGATCTCTTGAATTTCCTTACCGGAGATGATTGGACGATCAGGTTCTCATCGCGACACAGTGAGCGTCGGCCTGCGGAACTTCAGGGCGTGCTCTTCACTCCGCCGGACGATGCACCTGTTTCAGTTGGACTTTTTAGTGGGGGCTTGGATGCCTTCGCCGGGACTGTATCGGCGATTTCCCAAGATGCGGATCAGCACTTCGTCTGCGTCTCCGGAACTCCGAATAGGCGGCAAGAGCACCACCAGCGTGAGCAGGTGGCGGCACTACGCGACGGACTTAAACCACGGTCCATCACGAGCATTCGTGTACCATGTTGGCTTCGCTCCGCCGACGAGACCATTCAGGAGCGCTCGCGCCGAACCCGCGGGTTCCTCTTTCTGGCACTAGGGACGGTCGCGGCGATCGCTGTCGGCACGCGACGCCTCTCGGTCTATGAGAACGGGATCGGCGCGATAAACCTGTCATATGAGCGTGTCCCCGCCGGCATTCCGAACTCTCGTGCTGTCCATCCACGCAGCCTACTCCTGTATTCCAATCTCGTTCAAGCGCTCACCGATGAGCATTTTGTGACCGACAATCCATGTACGTTCCAAACCAAGACTGAGATGTGTCAGCACCCTTCGGTCCAGAACCTGCGAACGGTCGTTTCTCAGACTTTCTCTTGTGATGGGTTCCCTGTCCATCGTGCGCGGAAGCCTCAGTGTGGGGTCTGCACCTCGTGTCTGCTGAGAAGGCTAGCTCTTTTCGGAGCGGACATGGGTCAGGTTGATCAAGCCACGTACGGGTGCGACTTGCTCAACCCGGGTACTGTCCCCGCCTCACGCCTGCGTGGGCTGTTCGCGATGGACTGGCAGGTGGGTCGCATCGAGAGGAACCTGGGAAATAGCTCCCCCTGGCCCAATCTCCTTGTGGAGTTCCCGGAGTTGCGCGACGCGTGTGATGCCTTCTCCACCCTTAAGAGAGAATCTTTGGACGCGATCCAAGCGAAGATAATTCGGTTGTATTCGAAGCATTGCGTTGAGTGGGCTTGCTTCCCGGCGCGAAGTCGGCTCCATATTCAACGAAAGGTGGCCTAGCCGTGGAAAACCCTATTCTGGATCAGATCGATCCACGTGTGTTGGGTCTTCGGCTGCAAGAGGCTCGTCGTGCTGCTGGGCTTACGCAGCAAGCAGTCGCCGACCAAATGGAGATGGCACGCACGACGGTTGTGGCTATCGAGAAGGGCGAGCGGCGCGTCACTCCCGCCGAAGTAATCCGCTTTGCGAACATCTTCGGCAGATCCGTTTCGGACTTCGTCGGACGGCAGACGGTAACGCAAGGTTTCGTGACGCAATTCCGCTCATCCGAACGCCAGGTGATTGAAGCTCACGCAGAGTATGAGCAGGTGGCCTTTGATCTCCAACGCCGATCGGAAGACTACGTCGAGTTGGAGCGAATCGTTGGGGCGCCACTAGTCAGGAGCTACCCGCCGCTATATGAGGCGACGGGCACCAGCGTCGTGCAGGTCGCTAGCGACATTGCCGCTGCTGAACGGAATCGTCTAGGTTTGGGCGACGGCCCAATTGGCAGTCTCAGAGAAAGGTTGGAGGCGGAGGTAGGACTGCGGATCTTTTACTTCCCAATGCCATCCAAGATTGCTGGTGTCTTTGCCTACAACGAAGATCTCGGCGCATGTGTGGGAATCAACGCGAAGCATCCTCGCGATCGTCGGCATTGGTCTCTCGCGCATGAGTATGGACACTTCTTGATGCACCGCTATCAGGCTGAAATCACGATTCTCGAGGTCCGCCGCCGAAGTGCTGCCAAGGAACGCGTGACGGACTCGTTCACCGAGAACTTCCTAATGCCGGCCGCTGGGTTGAATCGTCGCTTTTCTGAGATCCATCGGGCTTCGCCGAGGGGCGCGACCCTTTCTGACATTGTCAGTCTTGCCAACCTCTATCGTGTTTCTGTCCAGGCGTTGGTGCTTCGCCTTGAGACCCTCCACCGCTTGCCACCTGGCACTTGGGACCGCTTAGTGACAGAGGGTTTCGAGGTCCAGAAAGCGCAAAGACTGCTTGGCATTGATGGGAATCCGCCTGTGGAGGATTTCCCTCAGCGGTATATCGCGCTGGCCATCACGGCTTTCCGGAAGGGAGACCTCAGCGAGGGGCAGTTGGCGAAGTACCTTCATACGGACCGTTTGTCGGCCCGGTCGGTTGCCGAGTCATTCCAGCATCGTATTCACAGTGAGCGCGACGGCGACTTCCAGGAGATCGACATGGATCTGTTGCAACCACTCGGGAGCCGTTAGTCGCCAAAGCCAGAGCCACTCGCGCAATGATCAACCGGCCCGTCACCCTGGATGCATCCACACTCCTCAACTTGCTTGCTACGGGAGAGGCTGAATCGATTCTGCGCGCTTTGGTCGTCAGCAAGTTCGTGTGCTCTGCCGTGGCCGGGGAAGTACTCTACCTTAGGAGCACTAACCCGGACGATGCGCCTGAACAGGTTTCGATTGATCCGCTGATTGAGGCAGGGTTGCTCACCGCCGCCAAGCCAGAATCTCCGGAGGAGGAGGCACAATTCGTCGACTTTGCAGCGACACTGGATGACGGCGAGGCAATGTCGCTGGCGATTTGCGTCTGCCGCGGCTATGTGTTGGCAACTGATGACCGCAAGGCGCGCCGGATCGCAGAAGCGCTTTCCACGCCAGTCCCACTCCTCGCGACGTCGGAACTTGTCTCGCAATGGGCCCAGAAGAACTCAGTTGTTTCCACCAGGATTCAAGAGGTTCTCACTGCGGTTGATCTGCGAGCCAGGTTCCACCCATGGCAAGGATATCCACTTCGGGACTGGTGGCTGAAGATACTCCAAGGGCCTCTCTAGCTGCATTCACCTCCTGGCTGAATGCCCCCGTCACACGTAGCCTGACTATAAGCGCATCAATCGGTCATCCCTACCGGGTACAAGATAAGGATCGACGTCGTACGCAAGTTTACATTGCACTGCGCTATATAGTCCGGGAAGAGGTGTCTAGTGCGGGTATCGTGCGACAGTCCTGCAATAGGCATTTTGAGACCTTGCCATCACGTCGGTACCAGGACCTGACACTAAGGTGATGAGTCCAGCGATCACCTCTGTTGTTTCCCGCCGAGTTGTACATCTTTCTCTGGACAGTTTCCGACCTGCTGGTCCTGTTTGCATTCGAAGGTGCCCATCTTCGGGTCCGCTCGCTGAACCATGATTCAATGGATCCCGCGAGGCGTGTCGGATCGAATCTATTCCACACAACCCTGGGCAAACCGGGGCCGATCTGCAAAGGAGGCACTCGTGGTGTTGTTGATCCTTGCCGTAGTCGTAGGTGTCGCGCTCGGCGTGGGCATCACGACGTGGCAGCTCTCCCGCCAGGATGGAAACAGGTACGTCTGGGCCGTTGATGCCGCCACCGATTTGTCTGAGCTCGAAAAGAGCCTCAATCATTTCTCAGACGAAGGTTTTGGGATTCACCGTATCCTCTCGACACAACTTGGAACGGAGCGTCCAGCATTTGTGGTCATCGGTCGTCGAGCGTAGCACCGGGCGCCGGCGGCAAAAAGGGACGACCTTACTGCCGCCTCTACGCGCGCTAGCTACATTCAATAGCTGTAGTGCAACGCTCCGGATCTTTCGTAGTAGCCATCTTAAGAATGTTGCCGCCCAAAACGCACCGGAACGATGTTGTACTGGCGTGCCAAACCGGGCGACCAGCCGGTACCGCTGATGCTCCCATGGAGAGCATCACAACCAGACGCTGTCTTGCCCGCCGTGCCAGGACACAGCAGGGCAATCCGGGTTTGTTCTATGCGGGTTTGACCAGCTTGGGGCCCACTTCGCCCCAGCTCTTTCGCACGTCTTCTTCCAGTTTCTCTTGGCGCGTCCTGACCCACGGCGCGTAGTGTTTCTCGGTAATCTTCACCGACGCATGTCCGAGCAGCACGGACACCTGCTCAATGGGAACGCCAGCCAGTAAGAGTTCAACAGCGAACGTGTCTCGAAATCGATGGGGATGTCCGTTGGGGATCTTGGCATTCTTGAAAACGCGGGCAAGCTGGCGGCGCCAGAGATCCGTGCATGTTTCCAGACGAGTTGATTCGCCTCGCAGAAAAAGATAACCAGCAACCGGGCGGATCGAGGCCAGCGCGTTGGCCACGAACTCCGGGATGGGCACGTAGACAGGGACGCCGGTCTTGTGCGTGTAAAGGAACACCTTGTTTCCGTTCAACGCCATTGCCTGGAACATGGCCGTGTCGCTGATCCGCATCCCGGTGTAGCGCATCGTCAGGATGAACAAGCGGTTATCGCCCGCATGCTCGACAATCCGGGCCATATCTTCACGACTGAAGGGCAAGGTGGGCGTATCTTTCACGATCGGCGGCTTGAGATATTTCGCGGGCGATTCTTCGATCCAGCCATTTTCCATGGCGAAGCGGAAGAAGGCACGAAGACGCTCCAGCTTCTTGCCGGCCGCCCGCGGGCCATCCTTCCAGGATGAACGGAACTCGCGGGCGGACTCCGTCGTGAACTCGTGCAGGTCGACGAGCCGGGTGCTGGCGAATTCCCGGATCTGCTTGGCGAGCGTGCGGTACTTCCGCATGGTGGCCTCGCCGAGCCTTCTGGCTTCGCATTCCTTGCAGAACTTCTCCGTGGCCTCCTGAACCGTGATCCGTTGCGGTGCGGCAGGCTGCTCGGCGTGGCTGGTCTCAGAAACGGGACCCGTTTCCAGTTGCCGCTTCTTCTCCTCGCCGCGCTCCCAGGACGTCAGCTTGAGGGAGTGGCGAATGTAGTTGCCGGCGTTGGTGGTTCCTTCCACCCAGACCGGGCACTTGCAGCGGCGGTAGTAGCGGTCTTTCTGTCCGCAGGAGCGGGTGTGGCGTCGGTAGAGTGTCAGCATTTTCTCGCCCTCCATGGGCGAGACTATCGTACACCTATCGTACGCGAAAACCTAACGAGTTGTAACTGGTTGATTCTGAGCTAGAAAGGTTGGCGGTGAGGGTGGGATTCGAACCCACGGAACCCGCAAAGGTTCAACGGTTTTCGAGACCGCCCGATTCAACCACTCTCGCACCTCACCGGGCTTGAACTGCCTGAGTTCCACGGACTTGCGCCCACTGTCACTACGACGATTTTAGCATCTTGCGCGCCGCAGGGGCGATTGTCACTACTTTGTCACTCCATTGCGTTTTTTGTCACTCTTTGCGTTCGCCAGCGCGCGGACGGCTCGCCTCTTTGCCTCGCGGCTGGTGTGAGCGTAGCGCATGGTCAGAGAGACTTCGGAATGGCCGAGCAGCTCTTTGATGGTCACGAGGTCCGTACCGTTTCGGTTCAGGCGACTAGCGAACGTGTGGCGGAATGTGTGCCAGTTGACATCTTCGAGCCCAGCCTTGCGACACGCTTTCTTCAGGCCGAGCCAGAGGTCCTTGAAGCGATCCCCGGTTTCGGGGTTGTAGAAGACGTAACCGCACTTCCTGATGCCCCACCAAGCTCGAACGACACGCTCGGCATCGTCGTTCAGCGGGACTTCGAGCTGCCTACGGTTCTTCCGCACTTTCGGGTTCACAATTCCTTGTTCGAGATCCACCTCCTCCCACGTGAGATTCAGGATGTCGCCGGCGCGAAGTCCGGTATTGACAGCGAATACGATCAGGTCCTGTAGGTACGGGGCACAGTGCTGGAGCAGCCGCTCCTGTTCCTCGGGGCTGAGGACGCGAAGCACGTCGTTGTCCTCGTCAAAGAACTTTACCAGGAGCACAGGGTTTTTGCCCTGGAATGAGCCCCACTTCGCAGCGAGGTTGAATAGGTGCCTGAGGAGGGCAACTTCACGGTTCACGGTCGCGGGACTCACGCGTTTGATCCGAGCCTGTTTGTACTGCTCGACCTGGAGCGGCCCGATGTCCCTCAGCAAGGCGCTGCCAAAGAACTCGTTGAGGTGGACCAAGATCTGTTTATCCCGGACCCAAGATCGTTTGTTGACCTTGGCGAAGGCGAGGTACTGCTCGCCGAATTCCGAAAGCGGCACCTTGCGTGGTTTTACATATTCACCACGGTCCGCCTCGGCCAAACGAAGCGCGAAGAACTTCTGGGCTTTGCGCTCGTTGGCCGTTCCCGTGCTTATCTGCACTCGCTTTCCTTGAACGTAGTAGTCTGCGTACCAGATTCGGCCGCGTTGGTAGAGTGCCATCTTGGCTCCTTCTACCTCTTTCCGGCCATACCCATTTTACGACGGGATAGGAACTCTTCGAGTTCTTGCGGATCGAAACGCAAGGACCGGCCGAGCTTTACATAGGGCAGGCGGCCCAAGCTGACCCAGTTGTAGAGAGTGGACTTCGGCACTCGCCAGAGCTCGGCAAGCTGCTCCACGTCCATGAGTTGCCGCGACAGTTCGAAAGGTGCACTGGTTGACGCGGGTAACTTGCGCCTTCCAATATCAGCGTCGCCATTCAAATGAGCTTTCATTGGCTTGACTCCTCAGGCTTCCAAGCTTCCAGTGGACCCTCTCCGTCGGCCAGGTCCTCTGTGTCGTTCCCTCTCGTGGATTCCGACCTTGCTCGCTCCATCCTATTTGTAAGGCAAGCGTGGTGTTTGCGCCAAAACTCTGGGTGGGCGCGCCAAGGAAAGTCAAGTGCTGGAGTCTTCACCCAGGGCGCGAAAAAACATGCCCTGAACGCTCAGCACCCAGCCGCTGGGCGGTGCAGCTAATGGCATGAGCAGTCACCGGTTAGGGCCCCGGCCTGCTCTAAGGTGACAGTTCCTGCTTCAATGCTTTCCGGCGCATACTACCTGGGCGGAAGAATGCGCACTATCGGAGAGGCTTCGGCGTGGACATTGCGAGGGTTATGTCAGGGCTGCATGAAAGATTGAGGGCCAATCAAGGCCCCACTGGAACCTGGGGATATCACGGCGATCAGGATTCCCTCGAGGCCACCTGCTTCGCGATCGTTGTCGCCCAGGTTGCGATATGCACGTTGTTGCTGGTGGGGGCGGCACTTCTTGTGCGGACGCTCGACGAGATGCGCTCAATGGAGGCAGGCTTCGATCGCGATCAGATCGTGACTTTCACGATCGATCCGCGGATGAGGGGTTATCAATCGGAGCAAGCCCTTCGTCTGGCCCAGGGGTTGCAGGACAGGAGTCGCTCTCTGCCCTCCGTCGCCGCCGCGAGCATCGCCAGCCGGGCTCTCATGCGCGGCACGGGCATGAAGGGTACTTTCGCTCCGGCCGGGGAGCCAATCAGCGGGGCTGACTTCCTCAATTGCAGCATCAACGTCGTGACACCGGGCTACTTCGAGACGGTGGGCATGCGCCTGATCACGGGTCGTGATTTCACCCGCTTCGACAAGGACGAGGAGAAGCCCCGGAAAGTGATCGTCAACCAAGCGTTGGTGCGACGCTTTTTCCCAAACGAGGATCCGATAGACAGGCTGTTAGGGATCGGTACTCCGGATAGCGTTGCCGCTCCCAGCATGGAAATCATCGGTGTGGTGAGCGACGCCAAATACCGCTCCCTAAGGGAAGAGATTCATCCGGCCGTGTACAATCCTTTTGTCCGCGAGTTCGAGTACGGGTTCGTTCTTCACCTGCGCACACACCAGCATCCTGAGGCGGTAATCGAACCTGTGCGGAACATCTTGCGGTCGTTGGACCCAGAACTGCCTTTTGTTGAGGTACATACGCTGCGCCATGAAGTCGAGGCATCGTTGTGGCAGGAGCGATTGCTCGCGGCGCTGTCGTCGATCTTCGGGGCGATTGCGGTACTGCTGGCGAGCATTGGCCTGTACGGCGCGCTCGACTACGCCGTGAAAGCTCGCACGCGTGAGATCGGGGTGCGCGCAGCCCTCGGGGCTGAACCTGCCCGCATCGTCCGGCTCCTCGGGGGCGAGACGCTTTTGCTGGTCGGCGCCGGCATCGCGCTGGGCCTTGCCGCCCACGCTGCTGCGGCTGCATGGCTTCGCCAGGTGCTCTACGATGTGCAACCTTCCAATCCTTTCGCTATCGGCTCGGCTCTGCTGCTCGTCGTAGTGGCCGCGGGTTTGGCCATGCTGCCTCCGGTGCTACGAGCTGTTCGCATCGATCCTGCTTCAGCGCTGCGCCAGGAGTGAGCGGTCGAAATCTAGACAGGGACGCAACGGGAGACAGGTAGCTCATCAGTCGGTGTGCGAACCTGCCTTCCGAATACATCAAGGTCAAATCACGAGCCGTTCACAATACTGAGAGGATGCGATGGCCCGCTCCTACAGTTGATACTACGCCAGACCCGATGACGTATTGACCTTCAGAGACCGTAAGAAATGTTCATGGAGCTATTCGGGCTGGCCCGACGCGCCGATGCACGCTTCGGCCGTAAGAAATGCTCGCATACCTATCTGGGCGCCGGTTTACTACCCAACCAGTGCAAAGAATGTTCCTGGACCTATCGGGACTCTCACCGGCCAGCCAACCCTGACTCCAGCGGGGCCTTTCGCCGCTTTGACTTTGGTCGGGATCGCCATGACGACTCATCTGTGCTTTTGAAGACTTGCGAACTCCGGCAGCACGTCGAACGGAACCGGTTGTGGCGGTAGCTCTTCTGCGAGCAAGTCAATGCGGTTGCGCGAACCGTTTCCCAGGAACCGTGCGGCGCGGTCGAGATGCCATACACCATCTGGATTGAGCCCCATGAGGCGCGCACAAGTGAAGTCGGCGGCGACTGGATCGTCAGCGAGCACGATCTTTCCTAGATGTCGGTGAGTTCCGTGAAGGGGGCCGTTTCCCTCCATGGCTACAATGCCATCTGCGATTACGAATTGAATCGGCGCCGTCGCGCAGATGTCGAGGATGCTCCGGTGGATTCCCTTCCAATGAAGGACATTCTTGGGCCAGCCGTACCTCGCCCCTGGTATCACGCCGAACATATTTTTCATGGACAGCGTGACGCCTGCCCAGTGGTGGGTTTTGATTTTGGGCATCGAGACCACGAAGCCCGAAGTGAGCAGAGTTTTTGGAAGCCACAGATGACCCAAGCCCGTGTAGGTGGCCTTCGTTGGCACTGCAAACAGCCCGTCACGGTTCAGATCGACGAAGCGGATCTTTCGGCTGCGCAGTTCAATGTCGAACCCGCTGTCGGCGAGTACCAGATAGGTGTCTCGCTGATGGCCTGGTCCCTCGCCCACCACAACGCTCTTCGCACCCAGCTTGAGAAATGCCTCGGCCGCCGCGCCTACCAGCAGAGGATTCGTATTGACCTCCACGCCGGAGATGAACTCGACGAGATTCGGTTTGAGCAGCACGGACTTACCTTGCAGGTTGAGTCGAAATAGCCGAAGCCCGGACAGAAGAACATCCTCGATCTCTGCCGAGTAGTTGTTTGCGGAGATGATCGCTACACGCGACCGGCGCGGCCGGCGGTCTCGAAGAAGCGTTTCTTCGGGTAGAAGTCGCGCTGTGACGAATCCGCCGGCGACAAGCCCAGCGGCACCCAACGCCGCTTGTCGTCGATCCAACTTCCTCATAGCCTCACCTCGAAGACGTTCTCGCCTTCGATCGCCTCGAGAGCAAGTGCGCTGACCGCGAGAGTGCAGTTGTCAGCGACCATCGTCACCTCCTGGACCAGCCGCATCAATTGTTCTGCCCGACTCCGCAGGCCCTCCGTGGCTCTTAGGCTAAGGTCTCGATACGCCGCCATTGCCAGGACACCCCATGCCAAGCTGTACGGCGACGGACATCTGGGAAGGCGATTCAACAACCACCGCAGGGACCTCTTAACAACCTCCTCGTTCCAATGAGGTCTCAGGGCCAGAAGAGCGAGTGCTGTGGCGTCGATGTGCGGGCCCAGCGGCACACCGAATGCGACTCCATTGCCCGAGTTCCATCCGCCGCCTGGGCACGTGCGGTCGAGCAGCATGCTGCGGCCGAGATCAACCCGCTGAGCAAGTTCCTCGCTGTTGTTGAAGCCAACACTCCTAGCCTGTTCAAGCGCGATGATCGCAAACGATGTAGGAATCACCCAGCTTGTCGTGCCCGGCGTCCAACTCCAACCGAACTTCTCGGGATCAAACTTCACCTTGTTGTCGACAGTACGGAACTTCCAGCGCCACAACCAATGCGCTTCGCGGCCGCGCGCGGACAGCAACCACTGAATCGCCGAAGGCAGACATCTCGTTCCACGCCCAATCCGCAACAGGCTCAGAGCGGCCAGCGCCGTGGTCCAGCAACCCTCCGGTTCATCGCCGGCGAACGCCGGCCAACTCCCGTCCTCATTCTGAAGACCTTGGAGCGTCCGCAAGGCCCGTCCAAGCTCGATGCTGGACTGCTGGCGCAATGCCAACATCACCTTATGAACCGACAGGCGCCTCGTCATAGTTCGGCCAGACCGCAGGGCGAGGACCACTTGCGTGCGCGCTCCCGCCAGCGCGGGCGAGAGGCCGAATAACACGGTGCTCAGCAGAGTCACGGCGACTGCGAACGCGAGAACCCGTAGATCGACATCGATGTGAACCGCCAGGGGCTGAAGGACCGCCATGCGGTCGCGAATCGGGGGAAGAGCGCCGACGAGCAGAGGCAGGCAAGAGTAGGTGAGCAGTATCCCGGCGAGACCGCCGAGCAAGGCGAGCGGCAGGCTTTCGGCGAGAAGCTGTCGAGCCACACGCCAGCGGCTGGCACCCAGCGCCAACCGAATGCCCATCTCAGGCGTGCGTACCGCTGAACGCGCCAGCAGCAGGCCCGCCACGTTGGCGCAAACCATGATCAGCAGCAGACCGACACCGGCCATCAGCGCACGGAGCCCGCGCTGGAACTGCTCGCGCAGAGCCGAGACTCCGTTTGTGATCGCCTCCAAGCGGAAGCGCGTGTCGAAGACCCACTTGGCGTCGATCGAGGAGCTATCCGGAGACTGCCGGAGCAAGTCCGCGTAGGCAGACTTCACAAGAGGTTCGGTCTCGCCTTCCGCACGTTCGAGAGTCACACCAGGCCGTAGCCGGCCAAAGATCTGCGCGTAGATGGGAGGCTCCTCACTTGGGGTTGTGCTATCGCCCGACTCTTTTGCGAACCACCGATCCGCTGTCGCTGGAACGCGGATATCCGGACTGGTTTCGACGGTGAGGCCGTTGAATCCTTCGGGCGAAACTCCAACAACCACGAAAAGGTAGCCACGCAAAGTGATATTCCGGCCGATCACCGCCGGGTCGCCCTGAAATCGCCGTTTCCAAAAATTGTGGCTCAGCACAGCGGGCATGAGCTCGGCGCGCTCGTCTTCGGGCACGAGCACACGCCCGAGCTGTGCCCCGACGCCCAGCCCGGAAAAGAAGTTTGAAGAGACTAAATGCACCCTCACGCGCTCCGTGCTTTCGCGGTCACGGAGAGCCACGTCTGCCTGGGCCTGGCAGAGTACCTGCGAAAAGGCCGATGTTCTCCCGGCCAGTGCCTCACAGAGTTCATTGGGAAAATCCCAGATGACGAAGCCGCTGGGCTGCGTCTGAACGACGCGAACCAACTCTCCCGGTCGATGGACCGGAAGTTGCCGCAGCAAGAGGGCATCAACGGCGCTGAAGATGAGCGTGTTAGCACTGATGCCGATAGCCAGCAGCAGCACCGAGGTCACGGTGAAAACAGGACTCCGAGCCAGAAGACGGACGCCAAAGCGCAGATCGTGTAGTAGTCCGCTCACGAGCTTTTCCCTAGCTTACAGTAAATGCCTTGTTGCCCCATGCCACCTAGGAGCTTGCTGAAAAATCGATCAAAGTGAGGATGGAATCTCCTCGTGAGACTCGAGCCTAAGGGGGAAGCGGGAGCAACAGCGGTTCTGCGGCGCCGTTTTGAAGCCAGCAGAGGCCTTCCGGAGGCCGTTTCAACAGGTTGCCGCCTGCAGTTTGGGAAGCCGCCATAGATTGAACGCCGCCGCGGTGAAGGTGAACAACCATCGCAGCTTGTCGCGGCCTCGTAACTTCACTTTCCGCAAAGGCCCCACCGTCTTCAGCCACCCAAAGGGTTTCTCCACCCAGTAGCGCTTCGCTTGACTGATCTGATAACTGCCGTGCCGTGTGGTTCGGCCATCGATCGCGCTCTGGCGATTCCGATCGTTCTGCGCCACATGCGGCACGATCTTCATCTCACGCAAGGCCTTCACAAAATCCTGGGTATCATAGCCCTTGTCCGCGCCCAGGGTCATGCGCTGGCGACTCTTCTTGCGCTTCTCGTAGAGCATCAACAAGGCCGCGTCCCGTTCGGCGTAACCATCGGCCTGGGTCAGGTAGGTCCCCACGATCAGCCCGCTGCGATTCTCCACCAGCGTATGCCCCAGATAGCTCAACCGCGCCTCGCTGCCCGCACTCTTGCGGTACAACTTCGCCTCCGGGTCGGTCTTCGATTCGTGCGTCTGGTTGCGGCGCTGCTCCCCGTGAAAGTTCTGTCCGTCTCCCGAACCGCCCTCCCTGCGCTGAAAACTCTTCTGCGACGCCCAGGCTTCGATCAGCGTGCCGTCCACGCTGAAGTGTTCCTCCGACAGATACGGCTGCGCCCGCTGCAACACCCGCCGAAAGAAGCTCTCGGCGATCGAGTGTTGCAACAGCCGCTCGCGGTTCTTCGTGAACACCGTCGGCACCCACACCGCCTCGTCCATGTTCATCCCCACGAACCAGCGAAACAACAGGTTGTAGTCCAGTTGCTCCAGCAGCAGCCGTTCACTGCGCACCGAATAGAAGATTTGCAGCAGCAGCGCCCGCAGCAGCCGCTCCGGCGCGATCGAAGGCCGCCCCACCCGCGCATAGAGTTTGCCGAACTGCGGCGACATCTCTTTCAGAATGCCGTCTACCAGCGTGCGGATCTCCCGCAAAGGATGGTCCGCCGGCACACGCTGCTCCGGCGACAGGTAGCTGAACAGTCCATCTTGTTTCTCGTCAGGTCCTCTCATAGACAACATGACGACTCAACATTGTTTCAGGCTACAGAGGCCCAGAGTTTTTCAGCAAGCTCCTAGGACCGGGAAGCTGAACCTCCAAACTCCCCCGGCGAGAGTCACATAGATCCCGGAACGTTCTTTGCCGTGACCGGATGTAGCCGACGCCGGAAGAACTCAGATAGGTCCTCGAACCTTTCTCACAGCCGCCGGGTGCGTCGATGGGTCGAACCAGCTCCGATAGGTCCATGAACATTTCTTACACCGGCAGGCGCGCCACAGCGCCACCGGCCGGTCGGATCGATAGGTCCGGGAATAGTCTTCCCAGGGGCAAGATATGATCGGCGCGTCCGATGAACTCGGTTAGGTCCGCGAACGTTTCTGTCAGCACTCCTCAGCCCTTGTTCGGCTGAGCAAGACCCTTCCCTACGTGCCCCCGAACCCGCCCTCCAGATAGGCCACGACCGACGATTGCTGTCCAAAAGGGGCGAGCAACTCCCTTGGTCCGAAACGAGTGCTGGGATCTATGGAAAGGCTGATCGAAAGTATGGACCGAATCGGGTTTGCCCATACAATCGGGCGAAGAGCAAAAACGGTGTTCTCATCCACCGAAGATCTCGGGCACCGATTGGAAGCGGCGCGGTATGTCATCGACCCGGTCACCTTGCAGGTGGTGTACCTTGCCGTCCGCATGCAAAAACCCGTAATTGTGGAAGGTCCGCCAGGTTGTGGAAAGACGGCTCTGGCCCAGGCAGTCGCCGCGGCCGGGAACACCGTGATCGAACGGCTGCAATGCTATGAGGGCATCAACGAGGAGAAAGCGATCGGGAAGTTCGACACCGCATTGCAGAAGCTGTTCCTCGAAACGCAGGGGGACCGGCTCGAAAAGGATTGGGACTCGATCCGAAGCAACCTGCATACATTGGATTTCTTCGTTCAGGGGCCGCTGCTCCGATCGTTGCTCCATGAGCGGCCGTGTGTGCTGCTCATCGACGAGGTCGACAAGGTGGACGAGGGATTTGAGGCGCTGCTGCTGGAGATCCTCTCGGAATGGCAGATCTCGGTCCCGAAGCTGGGGACGATCACCCACAGGACGATTCCGTTTGTAGTCCTCACCTCCAACGAAGTCCGCCGGCTGGGCGACCCGTTGCGGCGGCGCAGCTTTTATCTGAGGGTCGAGTTTCCGGCTGTCGAGACGGAAGCCGAAATCCTGCGGGTCCGAAGCACGACAAGGAATACCCGGCTGCAGTGTCTGATCGCGGGCCTGGCGCACGCGCTACGCGGGTGGCAGATGGAGAAGGCGGTGTCGATCGCGGAGATGCTCGATCTGGCACAGGCGCTGGAGATCCTGGGGCTTAACGACATTACGCCGGAGATGCGAGACGTCCTGCTGCCCCTTCTCGCGAAGACGGACTCCGACCGAAGGCGGCTCTTGCTACGCGATGGTTTCGCTTCGCTCGTCTTCGATGCGAACAAATACGCCCAGGCGGTTGCCGTGGGCGGACTGGAGGCAGAGCTGTCGGAGGTGAGCGGGACGCTCTAGTTGGACGAACTATGGCGATGAAAGACTGGGCAGGGTTGTTCTGTCTGGCGGCAGCAGGCACGGTTTTGTGCGGGGCTCAAGAAGATCCACGAGCGGTCGCCACGCGATGGGCGGATCACTACGCCGCGGTTTACGGCGTACCCGCGGAGCTCGTCCACGCAATCATCGAGGTTGAGTCGGCGTGGCAGCCCCATGCCGTGTCGAGTAAGGGGGCGGTGGGGTTGATGCAGCTCATGCCCACAACCGCCGCTATGTTCGGCGTCAGCAACCGCTTCGACACCGAACAGAATATCCGTGGAGGCGTGGCCTACCTGGCCCGGCTTCTGAGACTGTTCGACGGGGACCTGCGGTTGGTAGCGGCGGCATACCTGACTGGTGAGAGACGGATTTTGTCCGCCGGGCTGCGGTATTCAAACGCCGAGGTTTACCAGTATGTCAGCAAGGTGGCGAGACTGTACCGGACGAAGCGTCTGGAAGGACTCCAGGCACTGGGCGTCTTGCGGAGCAGAGCGGAAGGAGGTGGTCAGCCGTGACTGTCATGAAGTGGATGTTCTGGATTCTCCCGGTGCTCGCGAGCACGCCAGCGGTTGGAGAGCAAGCGGCGGGACAGCCCCAGATACAGCCGCAAGTTGTGGGGCGGGCGATTCGAGACGGTCAGGTGACAACAATATTCCTGGCGCCTCGCTACGCGACGGCGATTCGGATGCCGGAGCCGATCAACTCTGTCGTGGTGGGCGACCCGGCTGCGTTCTCGGCGGAGCATTCGGATCGCGAACCGAATCTGGTGTTCGTGAAACCGATCACAGTCGAACCTGCACAGACGAACCTGCTCATTTCAACGACTCGAGGGCTGCAGGCGACTCTACTGTTAGTGAGCCGCGGCGAGCCGAAGGAGGACGGCCAGCAGCAAGTGGACTTCCTGATGCGGTACAGGCCAGCCGGGCAGTTCATCATCCAGCCGGCTGCCTTTCCATCGGTGATGATCCCACAGACCGTGAGCGTCAACGGGACCGCAACTGCAACTGACATGTCGAGTTCGCCAGTTCCCCTTCGGACAACGTCACTGGCAGGCCGTGGCGAATCAGAGGAAGAAACAACAGTCGAACCAGCGGTTGCGGGGGACAAAATGGAGGCCCAGCGCACGCCACTCGACGATCTGCTTGACCGGCAACGGCGGGCGCCTCTGCCCGTCCTTTACGGCCGGAAGCCGGGCACTTCGCCGCCGGGCAAGGAACTGGTAAAGACCGGAGTGAGCGAGGTGATAGATCGCGGCAAGGAGGTCGTGGTTCTGTACTCAGTTGTGAATGTTCAGGACCATGCGGTCGAGCTGATGCCTCCGCAGGTCCAGTTGGGCGGCAAGAAAAAAAGCGGGTGGATTATCCGGCGCTCACGCTGGGCGACGTCCGAACAGTTGCCCGTCATGGCCTTTCGGATGAGCCGGCGGCGGCTCGGCCCGGGTGAACGAGCCGATGGCGTGGTCGTGTTCCAGCGCCCGTCATTCAAGCAGTCCAACGAGACCCTGTTCCTTCAGATGGCCGAATCGGGTGCGGTGGATCGGCCGGCGCTGGCGCCGATTGGATTTGGGATCAGCAGTCTTCGCGAGGAGGTGTCCCTTGAACCCTGACCATGAGCATGATAACGGCTTAGAGCACGAGGCTATCGTGGAGGAAACAGAAACCACGTCGGCAAACCCCTTGAGCGAAGCTAGCGCGGATGAAGAACCCGATCCACCCAAGCCACAGGGTGTCGCTGCTGTTCTGCGGGAAGCGTGGAATCGAGCGAGAGCCAGACGACCCAAACGGAAGACCAGCGTAGTGAACTCTCGCGCGCAAGTGAATGATCGCAGCAAAGTGTTTCTGCTGCTCGCGTCGGCGGTAGTGGTCACCGGATTCGTCTTCCTGGCCATGTTCTCGACGCCCAGCGCCGAGCAACGCTCTCGGGAGCGGCGAACCACACCGCGCCTTGGGCGGCCGGAAGCCGCGTCGGAACCATCCGGGCAACGCTCGGGTTCGGCGGTGCCTTTGCTGAGCGCCGAGCAAAACATCGGGGATCCGAACGCGGACCAGCTTGGGCCGGATGACATTCTGGCCACTTCGCGCAGGACCCAGGCTCCGCCGCAGCCCGACCAGCGGAATCCTGCAAGCGAGTATGCGCTCAGCAACGTGCAGCCGTTCGGAGACCCTGTATTGGAGGCGTACCGCCGGCAGAGCAACTTCCAGCCCCCGCCGCCTCCTGCCCCGGCTGCCCCCCGAGCGCCAGCAGAGCAGCCTTTAGATGAGTCGGAGAATCTGAAGAAAGCTTCCATGGTTTTCGTCCGGAACGTCGTTTCAGCCAACGCGGTCAACCCCAGCCATACTCCGTCACAACCGGCGTTCGTTGAGCCGAATGGGATCTCGACATTGCTGCCGACCGGGACCCGCCTGGTAGCACGACTTCAAACCGCCGTCAGCAGTGCCGTGAAAACACCGGCTATCGCCGTGATCGAATACAACTACGAGCATGACGGAGAGATCGTTGTCCCGGCTGGCACGAAGGCAATTGGACAGTTGCAGCAGATAAATCAACACGGCCAGATTGGGATCGGATTTACGATGCTGCAGATGCCGGATGGGACTACCGAAGCCATAGCGGGGACCGGCATCGGCTTGGACTACGGTCCACTGAAGGGATTGGTGAACGGCCGGAACCGGGTAAAGCGCGCGCTGGTTCGGTCTCTAACGGGCATTGGGACGATGGCGGCGTACTTGGTCGGTGGCCGTGGCTACGGCGGACTGTCCGGCCCGATCGACCAGAGTGTTCTGCTGCGGGAGCGCATTGCGTCCAACATTGGTCTCGCCGGCGAACAAGAGCTGATGGCGATGGCCTATTCGCAAAACATCGTCATCACCGTCCCTGGGAACACCCGGTTCTACATCGTCCTTCAGGAACCCGTCACCGCGCCGAACAGACCGGATACGATTCCGGGCGCGCCTTCTGGCCGCCAGGCGAATCTTGTCAATGCAGAGGGGCAGGTTCTGCCGACGGCCGCCGATCTGCGGGAGCTAGTGGCGCTGAAGAACGAACTGAACCGGATGTATCGTGAGGTGGCCGCCACAAGGACGGCGGAGCAGATCTCCCCACAGCAATGACGGAGCCCCACTGGAAACCCCTGGAGACGAGGCTTGGCGTCGCTCGGTGCGCCGGTTTCATGTACATGGGCAGTCTTAACGGCATCCACCAATACAAACATGGAGTCAGCCGGCGCTACCTGTTCCTCGATGACGAGGGCCGGGCCTACGAGGCGGTGGGCAGGGATCGCTTTCGCGAGATCCCGTTTGAGAAGGCTCTGGCCCGAGTGGAGGAGCCGCTTCACGAGATGGGCGAAACACTCGAAACGGCGTACGACGACGCATACATCAGGAGAAAAGAAGCTGTGTTGAGGGCCTCGGGGATCGAGATGCTGCGAATTGTCGTAAAGCCAGAAGAGAGGAAAGCCTGAAGCCACACACCAACCCTACCCACACAAGCTCGGAATGGGGTAAAGTAGACGCCAAGACAGGTGTCAGCATGGGCTCCCTGCTGATCCAGTTCCCCGTGTGGCTGATCGCTCACCTGGGCCGCTTCCTCAAAGCTGGTTACAGCGAGGTCCGTGGACTACTCGCATCCTCAACCGCGCACCGCGTAAAGCGCGCGTTTACGGGAAGTCTGGTTGCCTTGCTCCTGGCTCTCGGCGTCGTGATCTTCCTGGGGTCACAGATCCGTCCCCTGGCCGTCGCTCTGGCGGTCACCTGCGTGTTCCTGATTGCGTACCAGCGCCGTCTGTTCGGAAGGATCGGTCTGTTCCTCGGCTATTTTCTGGCCGGATTTCTGATCTTTGTTCTCGCCGGTTTGATCCTCGTCGTGCCGCTGGAGAAGAGCTACCCGCTTCTTGCGAATGCTATTGGCGCCGCCTTGTTTATCCTGTTCTGTATTCTGATTCCCGGCCTGTTGGCGGTTCGCCGAGGCGCCGTGGGCTATGGCGGCTCGATCGGGAGCGGAGACGACGGAGTGCGAGTGCCCACGGTTCGCTTCGCGGACGTGGGGGGGCTGGAGGAGGCCAAGAAGCAGATCCGGGACCTAGTACGCGCCAACCTGAATTCGAGGCGCTCAAACGCGTACGGTGTCCTCAGGAACGGGATACTGCTGCACGGACCACGCGGAACCGGGAAGACGTTCTTAGCGGAAGCCTCAGCAGGCGAGTTCAGACTCAACTACTTGAATGTGTCCGCAGCTAGTCTCATCGGACGGTATGGAGGCACTACCGAAGCGAATATCCAAGCAACATTCGAGAAGGCGAAGGCCAATACACCCGCTTTGCTGTTCATCGACGAAATCGACGCCGTGGGAGCGAAGAGACAGCACCTTGGTGATGGTGACGATACTGGCGGCGCAGCCCGCATGTTCAACTCAGTGGCAATTCGACTGATGGAGTGCGTGAGTGCGTACCGAAAATCACCCGGCCTCATCATCATGGCGGCGACAAACTTCTATGATGGTCTGGACCGCGCGCTCATCCGCGAAGGACGATTCGACCTTCCGATTCGATTGGACCTGCCGAATGAAGAAGAGCGGGAGAAAATCTTCGAGGCCCAACTGACCAAAAGACCGTGGAGGCGATTCCAACTGAAGGCTTTCGCAAGGAGAACCCCCGGCTGGAGCGCGGCCAAGATCCGGACGCTCGTGGATCGCGCCGCAACCTTGGCCTCGGACCAGCATCGGCGGATCGAGGAACAAGACCTGGACCGGGCGCTCAAAGACACTGGCGGCAAAGACCGGCCGCATTTTAGGCCGGTGGAGTGGAACGACATCGTTCTGTCTCCCTCGACCGAGGCGGATCTGCGGAACTTGATTCGGCTCATGGATCCCCCCTTCGCGGAGAAGCTCGGCGTGCCCATGCCCAGCGGACTACTGCTCTTGGGTCCACCCGGGACGGGCAAAAGCATGGTCGCCAGGCTAATCGCGACACAGACCGTACGCAGCTTCTATCCGATCACCGCCGCGGATGTATTGGGAAGCGCGACGGGAGCGTCGGTCAAGAAACTGACTGAACTGTTCGCCAGAGCCAAGGACAACAGCCCATCCATCATTTTTCTGGATGAGATGGACGGCCTGCTGCCACGGAACACCGGCTATCAGGCACAGCATGATATTCAGTTCGTGGAGCAAGCTCGGACTCTGATCAGCGACCTGGAGCCCCACCACAATGTCTTCCTCATCGGAACAACGAACCACGTTGACAACATCGATCCGGCGATTCTCCGCGGAGGGCGATTCTCCGAGAAAATCGAGATCAGTGTTCCCGACAAGGCCGGTTACGGCCGCTTGATGGACAAACACCTGGGTGCTATCTCTCTGGACCAGAGCCTGTCGTTTGACGAGCTGGTCGAACGGTTGAACGGCGTCTCCCCAGCCGATCTTGAGGCCATCTGCAACTCCGCAATGAGGGTTTCCATGAACCGGATGGCGGAAGGAACCGAGCAGCTCCCTCCGCTGATCTGGGATGATTTTGCCGAGGCCATGCGCCGAGTCCAGGTGCGCTTCAGCTAGCCGATCT
>Ga0187893_10002880_pt1 | contig 36511 bp, 28 predicted proteins | sample MA1701074metaG_FD_139574 | JGI IMG/M metagenome (GOLD analysis project Ga0187893, IMG submission 139574) | White microbial mat communities from a basaltic lava cave in the Kipuka Kanohina Cave System on the Island of Hawaii, USA - MA170107-4 metaG ... | reverse complement strand
GGGTCGAGAGCAGGCAGAGATCGGGAACAGGGAAGTTGAGGACGTTGCCGTTCCGCCCTATGTTGCCGCCTTCGAAGACCACGTCCGGCTTGATGGGCCACGTATCCTGGAAGAGAACTGACGTCGTGCTCCACGGTGAGAGGTCGCCGGGCGATGCGACTGGAGACCACCCGTCCCACCTAGGGTCATTGATCACCGCTTTCTCGGTGAAGGCACCGACGGTCAGCGCGTTCCACGCTTGCGCTGGATCGTGCACGGGCTCGAGATCACTCCGATCAAGGTGTCCAGCGTCGAGCCTGTCGCCTGCCACGTTACCGGCACTTACGACGAAGAGCCGGCGCGCTCGCTCCTCAGCCGCGTCGAGGTACACGAGCCCATGGGTTGTTGGGTCGAACGTGCGACCTGCCGCCAGCGCGTCAATCGCCGCGGACCAAGACGTCGGCTGACCGCGGTCGCGCTCGTCGGTCGCCGTAACCGCTAGGGAGAAGGTTCGCCGCCGATCGGGTGCGGTCACCTCCGGCCGCATCACTGCCTGCGCCGTGATCGCGCCATAGAGCTCGGGAGGATTCGTACCCCTCGGAGGGAGGATCTTCACCGACTCTAGCCGATGCTGGAGGTGCAGCGGCGCGTGGGACGCAAGAAGAGGTGTGAGGTCGCCGTAGCCAGCCAGCCCGGCCATCTCCGTACCGTGCCCCATGTTGCCGTGCCCTCCGCCATCATCATGCGGGCCCCACGCCGGGTCCACAGCCATTGCGTCGGTTGGAGCAATCAGGTTCTGAAGCAACGGGTGGCCGCGCGTGACACCGGTGTCGAGGACACATACGACTGGCGCTTCGGGCGGCGGCATGGTCGTTCTGCGCGTCAGGTCGTCCACCCACGCGGGCTGCTCGTCTGGAGGCACATCATCGACGAAGAACGTGGCGGTGTCCTTCGCCCGCCGGATCTCCGCCACGTCGTTCAGGACGTCGATGGAACCTGAGAGCTGTCCGGCGGTTCCTCTCACCAGCACGATGATCCGGTCGTCGAAGGCCAACCGGTGCTCTCCAACCGTCAGCCCCACGAGGGCCGCGAACTCAGACAGCCGCTCGAGTTCCTTGCCATCATGTCGCCGGAGCCAGACCTCCACCAAATGGGCTCATCTTCTCTCGGGTAGACGGCGAGGTCGTCTGTCCAGAGCGCACGAAGCGTAGCCCGCCGGAGAGCTGCGATCCGGTCAACCATATCCTTGTGACGCGGCTCGCCTTTCTTCGTCCGCTCAGTCGCATACTGTTGGAAGCGCGTGATGAAATGCTTCAGCGCTCCGTCCGGAACGAATACCGTCGCGAGCTGAATGGGTTGTTGCTCAGGCCGGTCCACGTTCTGAACCGCGACGAGCTCGATACCTTTGCGTCGATCCTCGATCGATTCGAGCTTGAGCTCGACGTCGGGCGGACTCTCGAACTGGATATACAGACCTGGTTCAGCGCCGTGAACGGATAAACCAAGCATGTCCCGGCTCTGTCTTGTCTCACGCTCGGCTAGTACGAGCGCCTGCTTCAGGGCAACGGCGTGCCTTCGTCGGTCCCTGGGCCTCGGAAAGATCGGAGGCTCAATCCTCCGTCCATGAGGCGTGTATCCCTCGGTCGACGGAGGTGTCGGAACCAGGAGGTGCCTTCGGTTACGAGGAGCCAACGTCGTTCACCAACTGGACTAACTAATCCTGCGCAGCACGCCGCTCGTTGAGCGCTTCGATGAGGTCGGTTGTCTTGACGCGCGTCCGGTGGCTCAGGATTGCCTTCTTGGCCGCTTGTTCGCATGCGCGGGTCAGATCCGCGTGGCTGAGGCCCTCCGCCGCGCAAAGCGCCTTTGGCCACTCTATGAGCGACGTGTCGAGGAGTGCGAGCCTCGTCCGCATGACCTCCTCTGCGATCTCGCGAGACGGCAGCACGTACTCGACCACCCCATCGAACCGACGAAAAAGAGCCCTATCTAACAGCTTTGGATGGTTCGTTGCTGCGACAATGATGCTCTCCGATTCGTCCTGTTCCAAGAACTGGAGGAAGGAGTTCAGTACGCGACGGATCTCTCCGACTTCGTTCCTCGTGGTGCGTTCGCCCCCGAGAGCGTCGAACTCGTCGAAGAGGTATACAGCCCGTGTCTGCTGGATCGTGTCAAAAATAATTCGCAGCTTGGCGGCGGTCTCACCAAGGTACTTCGTGATGAGTCCGTCGAGTTGTATCGTGAAGAGCGGTAGCCCCAACTCGCCCGCAAGCGCAGCCCCCGTCATGGTCTTGCCGGTTCCCGGTGGTCCTATGAGGAGGAGCTTGCGGAGCGGCGCGAAACCATGTTCCCGAATGCGTTCACCCTGACGTTGCTCGAGGAGCACGCGATCGATCCGTGAACGTACCGATTCGCTCAGGGATAGGTCGGCGAGGCGAGCCTTTGGATAGGCTGCGGTCAGCAACCCAGCGAGCTCGCCGCGTGGCCGGACCATCGGGACTGGCTTGGTTTGCTGTCCGGCTAACATGGCTTTAGTTCGGGCCTTGGCCTGGTCAACAAGGTCACGGAGTTCCTGTGCGAACTTGGTGTGCCCGTTGCGTGCCGCCTGTGCCGCGACTTGCATCGCTATCGAGTAGAAGCGCTCGTCTTCGCCTTCAGCGTGGCTTCGGATAAGCGCCTTGACCTGGTCTGCGGTCGCCATCGTGTCCTCAGTGTTTCTTCGAACCGTCAGGCTCCGAGCGAACCCGCGATTACTCCTCGATCTTCCTTCCGTCTGTTGGTCCTGGTACCTTTCTGAGCTGCCCCTGCAGTGACATCGCAATTGCCCTGCTGTTGTTGGGCTCGCCGCACGCCCAGCACAGCTAACTTCGCGTCATGGGAATCACAGAGCTCGAAGGAACCCGCTCAAGTCTTCGAGTTCATATCACTGGCTGCCATCACTCGTTCTCAAGCCACGCTGCAACTCGCCGCCAGCTTCTCTGCCGGGAGATCGGGGACCTATGCGGCCACCAGCGAAGGCCTCCGACACTGATGGTAAGCGTTCCGAGCTTCTTCCTCTTCCTCTTCTTCCACTTCCACTTATCCCACACTTCGAACGTCACGCCAGGCTTGCCAACATCCACGACCTCGTGGACAGTGGCGCTGACCCACTTGGTGGGGCGACCTTCTTCCCTTCCGGCCAATCTAGTCACCTCCAATAGCTGCCGCGCACGCGGCGGACCACTACTCCCTCCCTAGAAGGACATATACTCCCACGGCACGCTTGCTACTGCTACGCTTCCATCGCCACAGTCATGCCAGCCCCTTCTAACGGCAGGAGTACATCCAAGTGTCGTGCAGGAACGCCTGGGGCACAGTACGCCCGCCTTTACCCTCTAGGTTTACAGCCACGTCATGCCAGGAATGCAGGAAGAGGCGGCTGGGACGCTGGAGCTGCGACTCCTTGGCGAGGCGGAGCGCATGCGTTAGCGGCTAATTCGCGAAACCGACCCTTGCAGACTGAAGTGCCATACCATCGCCACCATGGATGGGAACCGTCACCCATAAGTAAGTGCGAACACCGTGTCCGTCAGCCACTTGCGGAAGGACTCGTTGTCGCTGAACTGCTTGAATAGCTCGGTGTCATCCTTGAGCACAGCGGTCATGACCCGCGTCAGCGCCTTATCGTGCTCGATCCGGGCATTCTGCTTGTCCGAGTTCTTGCGTGCGTTCTGGTAGGCTCTGTCGGCGCCGACTCTGGCGGGAATTTCCTGCGTGATCAATTGGTGAACACGATCTGCGTCGGTCCACTGGATGTTCCCGAACTGATCGTTGAAGGTCTTGAGGATGTTCGAGAGCCGGTCGAGCTCGGGCTCAGGCTTGCGGCCGCCACCGGAGGTCGGCACAGGCTCGATCTCGGCGTCGGCATCCGGCAGCTGGATCTTCATCGCTGCCTTCTTCTCGACGCGGTAACTGTCCATGTCGATAGCTTCGAGGATGCCCTTCGACAGGTCTTCTTCCTTCGGCGCGGGCAACTTGGGCACCAGGAAGTTCAGGAAGATCGAGAGCTTCTCCCAGTTGGCGTTGGTGTACGGCAGAATCGACGCCAGGAAGCCATAGGTGCGGGTAAAGGTCTTGGCCTTGCCTTTGAAGTCCACTTGCCCGTCCTCGTCCAAATGCTCCTTGTAGGTCGCGACGCAGGCGTCGAGGATCGGGTCGAGCCGATCACGGTCGGCGCCGGATAGGTACAGATCGACCAGCGTGTCTACCTGCTCCGGCGCATAGACCTGGTACCCGTTTAGTGCAGCCTTGAGGTCGTGCACTTTGTTCGGGTCGGTCTCCTCGCTGAGGATGGTTGTGCGGTAGTAGTCGGCGAAAGCGGTCTCGATCGTCGCGGCGTCGTTCATGAAGTCGAGCACGAACACGTCGTGTTTCTGTGGGTGGGCACGATTGAGGCGAGAGAGAGTCTGCACCGCCTTGACACCCGAGAGCACCTTGTCAACATACATCGTGTGCAGTAGCGGTTCGTCATAGCCGGTCTGGAACTTGTCGGCGCAGATCAGGAAGCGATACGGGTCCTCGGCGATCCGGTCCGCGATCAGGCTCGACGGGAAGCCGTTGAGCGATGATTCGGAGACCTTGGCCCCGCCGTACTCGTGCTCGCCCGAGAAGGCGACGATGGCCTGATACCGGCTCTTGCGCTCCTTCAGGTAGTCGCGGAAGGCATGGAAGTACTGGATGGCGCGCTCGATGCCGGTGGTCACCACCATCGCCCGCGCCTGCCCTCCGATCCTGTTGAGGGCGAGCACCTGCTCGTGGAAGTGGTCCACCATGATTTCGGCCTTGAGCTGGATGGCGTGGTCGTGGCTCTCGACGTAGCGGCGCAGCTTCTTCTTCGCCCGCTTGGTATCGAACTCCGGGTCGCTCTCCACCGTCTTGACCAGCTTGTAGTAGCTATTCACCGGCGTGTACTGTTTGAGGACATCGAGGATGAAGCCCTCCTGGATCGCCTGCTTCATTGTGTAGCTGTGGAAGGGCCAGTGCTTGACCTGCCCGCCCTCCGGCACCGCCTTGCCGAAGATCTCCAGCGTCTTGTTCTTGGGCGTGGCAGTGAAGGCGAAATAGCTGGCGTTCGGTAGCATCTTCCGCGCTTCCATGATGCGGTTGATGCGGTCCTCGGGCGTCTCGTCCTCCTCCGCCGCGCCGCCTTCGGCGAGCGCCATCGCCATCGCGGCCGAAGTGCGCCCGCCCTGGCTCGAGTGCGCCTCATCAATGATGATCGCGAACTTTCTCCCGCGGTGCTCGGTTCCGATCTCGTCGAGGATGAACGGGAACTTCTGCACGGTGGAGATAATGATCTTCTTACCGCTCTCGATGAATCCTCGCAGGTCGCCCGAGTGCTCGGCGTGGCCCACTGTCGCGCCTACCTGCGCGAACTGTTTGATGGTATCGCGGATCTGCTTATCGAGGATGCGCCGGTCGGTGACGACGATAATGGAGTCGAATACCGCCGCGTCGTCTTTCTTGAGCCCGATGAGCTGGTGCGCCAGCCAGGCGATGGAGTTTGACTTGCCGCTACCCGCCGAGTGCTGGATCAGGTAGCGCGCGCCCACCCCGTGCTGAGCAGCGTCCGACAGGAGCTTTCGCACCACCTCGAGCTGTTGGTAGCGCGGGAAGATTTGCACCGCTTCCTTCTTGCCGGTCTTTTCATTCTTCTCCTCCACTACCTGCGCGTAGTTCTCGAGGATGTCGGTCAGCCCGCGCTGCGTGAGGATGCGTTTCCACAGGTAGTCGGTCTTGAGACCATCGGGATTGGGCGGGTTGCCGGCACCATCGCTCCAGCCTTTGTTGAAAGGCAGGAACCAGGAAGCCTTGCCCTTCAGCTGCGTGGAGAAGCGCACCTCGTGCTCGTCGACAGCGAAGTGGGCAACACAGCGGCCAAACTGGAACAAGAGCTCGCGTGGGTCGCGGTCGCGCTTGTATTGATCCGCCGCGTCCTCCACCGTCTGCTTCGTAAGGTTGTTCTTGAGCTCGAAGGTCGCTACCGGAAGGCCGTTAATGAACAGGCAGAGGTCGAGCGCGAGCTGTGTCTCGTCGCGGCTGTACTTGAGCTGCCGAGTGACGCTGAATCGGTTCTGAGCGTAGCGCTCGGCGGCCGCTGGGTTGCCAGGCGAGGGCGTGCCGTATAAGAGGTCGATGTGGTGCGGCCCATGCTTCACGCCGTGGCGCAGTACATCGATCACCCCGCGCTTGCTCACCTCGCCCTGGAGGCGGGCCAGGAACTTCCGACGCGTGGGACCGTCCTGGCCGACGTCGAAGGCGTCAGCCACCTCCGGCTGCGTCGCCCGCAGGAAGGCGCGGAGCTGTGCGAGGTCCACCGCGTACTCGCGGTCGTAGTCGTTGGCCTCGCCGCAGACCCAGCCCGTGTTGCCGTAGGTCGCGGCCGGCTCGCGCACCTCGCCCGGCTGAGACGCCTCGGTGCATGGACTCCCAGTCATCGCCATGCTGATCAGGCTCTCGAGGCCCTTCTCGCCGGTGTCCGTCTTCATGCCTCGGCCTCTTCGAGGGCGGCCTCGAGATCAGCGTCGTCGGCTTCCTCCCTACTGTCCGCCAACCTGTCCGCGCCTTCGAGAGGTTCCCTCAGCTCGGCCTCGTCCGGAAGCTTTGCAGCCGCCTCGCGCACGTCGGCTTTGCCTGTAACTATATCGGCGACAAGTCGAGTGCGATACTCGCGCAGGAGGTCGATCTCTCTTTCCGTCCGAGTTATCGCAGCATCAAGGCTAGAAGTCTGTCTCAGGATCTGATCAAGAATCGCCTGTTGCTCTGGAACTGGAGGAAGCAGAACCGGGAAAGCGCGCAGGGTGCTGCTGTTCGTGGAGGCGAGATTAGTAGTCTGCTTCGCGGTCAGTTGAAAATATGCTCGCCCGTGCTGCGAAACCATTAACCCAACCAAGAACTCTGGGGTCAGGATTTCTCGTCGGCAACGCACCGCGAAAACATGATTCTGATGCAAGCAGCCGGGGATGTCGTCGCGCCACACACAGCCGCGCCCGAGTTTGTCGATGTCGCCGCCCTCTGTCATCAAGACATCGCCCGCTCGAAGAGTCGCACCGGCTGCCTCGTCGAGTGGAACATCGAGGTACTTCACCTCGCTGAGGTCAAGCCGACCGTGCTGTACGTTTGCAACTCTCAGGTACGGCCGAGATTCCGTCACCACTCCCTGGTAGTTCTTGCCCAACGTCAGGCCTGTTTGCACTACGGCCGCATCTTTGAGTCTCGCGATCTTCCAATGCTTCGGCACGTCTCTCAGCCACTCCATGCCTGAGGGTTTGAGCCGGACATTGGGGTCGAGGCCGCGGGTCACGACGCGGTGGATGATGACCTGCTTCTGCTCCTCCAGTAGCTTGATCAGCCTCTGCTTGGTGCGGATGTAGCGCCGGATCCGCTGGTCGGCGTAGTCAAGGAACCGGACGATGGCGGATTGTTCGTCCCTAGATGGGAGCGAGCAGTAGATCATCTTGAAGTGCTCAGGCCGCAAGCTCCACATGTCCGACGTGATGCCATAAGACCAGCGCTCGGCCTCCTTGGCGAACTGCGGCGTTCGGAACAGGTGATGAAAGTATCGAGGGTCATTGTCTTCCCTTAGTCGCACAACCACGTAGGCCGGGCTAACGATACCTCGAAGGTCGGAGACACCAATTGCACCCTGCCAAGTGCGCATCTTGTTGTAGGCGATATCGCGAGGGCAGACGAGCTTGTAGGCCGACTTGTCCTGATTAGAACTGTCTTTCTTTGAACTAGCCTCCAGTAGCGTCCTCTGACGAATGACGCCTTGGGTGATCGTTACCGACAGCATCTGTTCTTCGGGATGTTCACGCTCCTTCACTTCCGCGAACAGTGCCCGATTGGGCAAGATCTCCCAATGCGCCGGCACCTCCCCTAGCCACGGCACGCCGGAGTCCTTCATCGCGGGATAGGGCTTGAGCCCGTGGTGCATTTCTCACAGCCCCTCAAAGTAGGTCTTGATCTTCTGCGCCATCAGCCTGCGGCGAAGTTCCAGAAAGTCGTCGAACCCGGGAATCTCTCCGTCGAGCAGCGACACTGGCACGGAGTGGGTTCGCAGATTGGCGCGCATCTCGGCCTGATCGGTGATGCCCCCGTACTTCTTCCTGCCGCCGTTGCACTGCTCTGCGAGCTCCCTGAAATACACCTCAGGTGCCTTGTCGCCGATAGCGATGTTGATCTCATTCTGTGCCACTACGAAGTTGGCGATCTGGTTGTAACGCCCCCTCGGGAGGCCCTGCTTCTTCAAGTGATTGCGCGGAAACACGTGGTGCACGTCACTCCGATTGAGGACAAGGTCGCGCACAGTGATGTCGCGTGAAAGGAAACCACGATCGGCAAGCTTGACTTGCGCGGCCTGATAGACGAGGAAGTAAGGGCTCCTTGAGGCCGACGTGTCCATCTCCTGGGGTAGAAGCGTCGACCAGAAGCTTTCAGGAAGCTCGGCACCGATGACCGCCTGCGCGTAGGCGACAAGCCCGCGCGCCTCGACCTGGCGGATGTCCACGTCGAAGGCAGTTTCAGGGCTGCCCGCATACCGTCCGCTTAGCACAGACATGACATACCAGCGCCGGACGACTCGCTCTAGATCGGCAGCAGGCACGCCCTTGGCGCGCCCATGTAGGTAGAGGATGTAGGCGAAGTTGACTGCGTTCTGGCCCCCAAACAGATCTCGGCTCGCGAACCCCGCCGAACGTAGGATCATCGTGAACCTATCGAAATGTGTCTTGCTGATGAAGGCGGACACGCCCTGCTTCAGTCGCGCGAACGATTCCTCGGCGACCACCTCTTCGTACTGCTTTGTCTCAAAGTTGCGGCCCGAGAGCAAAGCGACGAGGTCCGCGAGCTTTCCCCGACCGAATTGCGAGGTGAAGGCAACCCGGAGCATGTCAGTATAGGACGGATCGTAGATGTCGTCGGTCACATCCTTAAGCCAGCTCATCTTCTGGAGGAACTCGGACGCCGCGAACGATGGATCGTTCTTTTCGATGCGAGCGTAGAAATCGGGGGCAACGGCCAAGTGGCAGAAATAGTCAATGGCCTTGCGGAGCTGGTTGCCACCGTATGTTTCGTTGGCCGCGATCTTCGACATAGCGAAGTCAGCCTGGCTTAGCGTCGCGCCGGCGGAGTTCACACGAATGAAGATCTCGGTCACCGTTTCAATGTCGAGGTCTTCCGCAAGGTCGATGACCCCTACGTGGTTGTTGATGATCTTGCGAAGATTCTCGAGGACGCGGGAGACACGCTTTCGGTCCGGCAGTGGGTTCCTCTCGGCGTACATATCGGTGAGCTCTGTCAGGCTCGCCTCAGGAGCGAAAACCTCTGCCACGTCCGCGATCCAGGCCACATCTTTGCGGATCGCGGGGTTTGCGACCTCGAACCGTTCCTCTAGCGGATGGAAGGCGATTCGAATGCGAACTGTCTCGTAGTCCTGCGTCAGCACCTCATGACCGAGCAGAGCTGCCATGAGCGCCGTTACCCGCTGCTGGCCGTCGATGAGGATGCGCTTCCCGGCGGAGTGCGTGCCATCCTTGAGCCTGACAGTCGGGTTGCGCCACGCGATGAGGTAGCCTATCGGGTACCCGTGATAGAGAGAATCAAGGAGGTTGCGAACCTTGGCAGCATCCCAGACAAACGGTCGCTGAATCTCGGGGATGGCAATCTCGCCCGACTTGACCCAGGTGAGAAGGGTCTCGACGGGGTGCGGCGTGACGGAATAGCGCTGCGTGGCCATCCTCAGTCCCCTCCGCCAACTATCTGCCCGAATAAGCTCTCCGTCTCCCTTTCCAGCGCCAGAATGTCGGCCCGTATCTCCTCCAGCGAGCGCAGCGGCTGCCGCTTGTAGAAGTAGCGGGTGAAGCTGACCTCGTAGCCGGTCTTGACGCTCTCCGGGTCGTACCAGGCATCGGCGGCGTGGGGCAACACCTCGCGGCAGATGAAGGCCTCGATGCCGCCCGGCTCCAGCAGCGGCACCTGCTCGGTGTCGCGCAGTTCACTGTCGGGCTCGTACTCTACCACTGCGCGCTTGCCGTTCAAGGTGGTCTCAAATAGGCCGCGGAGCGGGTCTGGCTCAGCACCCCGCCTGTGGATCTTCCGGATGAGCGGCGGCATGATCTCGTCGCGTTCGGCACTCTCCCTGACCGCCCTGATCTCTTTCGGCGTATAGGCGCGCTCTGGGTCGATGCCCCTGATTCGCAGCGCGCGCTCCACCGTGACCTTCCAGTAACCGAAGGCCGCATTCGGGAAGATCTTCGACTCCTCGGTTTCCTTGAAGGCAAGGAACGTGTCGCAGATTTTCTGGATGTCGTTGTCCGAGAGCTCGCAGTTCTTCTTGCCCAGGTTCTTCCGCAACGGCCTGAACCATTCAGTCGCGTTGATGAGTTGCACCTTGCCGCGCCGGTGCTTGGGCTTGCGGTTCGCGAGTACCCAGATGTACGTCGCGATGCCCGTGTTGTAGAACATGTTGAGCGGCAAAGCGACGATGGCCTCGAGCCAGTCGTTCTCGATGATCCAGCGGCGGATGTTGCTTTCGCCCTGGCCAGCGTCTCCTGTGAAAAGCGACGAGCCGTTGTGCACCTCGGCGATGCGGCTGCCGAGCGTTGTGCCGTGCTTCATCTTGCTGAGCATGTTGACCAGGAAGAGCATCTGGCCGTCGCTGGAGCGGGTGACCAGCGAGTACTCCGGGTCGCCCGCGTGTTCGATCATGAAGCGTGGGTCCTTGATCCCATCCTTGCCTCCCATGCGCTCGAGGTCGCTCTTCCAGCTCTTGCCGTAGGGCGGGTTGGAGAGCATGAAGTCGAACTCCCGCGACGGGAACGCGTCGTTGGAGAGAGTGGAGTACTCCGGCCCGCCCACGATGTTGTCTGCGGCTTCGCCTTCGCCTTTCAGCAACAAGTCCGCCTTGGCGATCGCGTAGGTCTCCGAGTTGATCTCCTGGCCGTAGAGGTGGGTGGCCACCTGTTTGCCGTGCTGCTCGGCGAGCTGCTTTAGGGTCTCCTCCGCTACGGTCAGCATCCCGCCCGTGCCGCAGGCACCATCGTAGAGCAGGTAGGTGCCTGACTTGATCTGCTCGGCGACGGGCAAGAAGATCAGCTTCGCCATGAGCTTCACGGCGTCGCGCGGCGTCCAGTGCTCGCCCGCCTCTTCGTTGTTCTCCTCATTGAAGCGACGGACGAGCTCCTCGAAGATCGTGCCCATCGCGTGGTTGTCGAGGCCGGGGTGCTTGACCGACCCATCCCCATTCGGAACGGGGTTCGGACTGAGGTTGATGTCTGGCGACAAGAACTTCTCAATGAGCGTCCCGAGCGCGTCTGCCCTCGAGAGCCGTGGAATCTGGTTGCGGAACTCGAACTTCTCGAGAATATCCTGGACGTTGGGAGAGAAGCCGTCCAAGTAGGCTTCGAAGTCCGCCTTCAGCTGGTGTTGGCTGACGCGAGCCCGCAGGTCACGCAGTGTGAACTTCGATGTGTTGTAGAAATCTTGCCCAGCGGCCTGCCGGAGCGCTCGGTCCTGGTGAACGATGCCCGCCTTATCGAGCGAGGCCTTCAGGTCGAGCACGGCCTGTTTGCTTGGCTCGAGGAGGGAGTCGAGCCGCCGCAGAACGGTCATGGGGAGGATCACATCGCGATACTTGCCACGCACGTAGAGGTCGCGCAAGACGTCGTCGGCGATTTCCCCAGATGAAATTGGCTACCCAGTTGAGTTGGCTTCGCTCCATGGCACACGTTTAGTGGCCGACGTGGTGTGCAGGCATCTCATAAGGCGCCATTTCTGCACGGCATTTCTGGGACGGGACGACCCCGTCCTGCCGTGCCTCAGGCCCCGAGCCGTCTTCGTCCCTCCGGGGACCGTGCCCACTTGCCTCGGCAGCTAGTCTGCTGCTGAGCGAAGTTGCCCGGGTGGTCGCGCTGGCCATTCACCGCACCGTTCTCCCGGATGCAACACAAGACGTGCTCGTCGTCGCCGGTATGGTGCAGCACTCACAACTCCCCAAACGCGCGCCCAGATGAACCGGTGATTCCGGCCCAACGCAACCAGTTCGCTAGAAGGCTAGGTACAGGCCGACAGCTGCAATCCTCTACGCCCGCCCGACCGTCTCTCGTTAACTCCTTCTCGGAACAGAAATGTCGCGCAGCCGTGTTCGGCTTTGCGCAACGTAGCGTAGAAACTGGGGCGGTTCGAGTCTACCAAGAGCAATCCTAAACCAGGCGCATCCGTTCAATGGCTCCAGCCTTCTTGTGTGCACGCTGAAGGTCCATTCCGACGAGGTTGCTATAACGCAGCGTCGTGCTGAGGTTCTCGTGCCCCAATAGTCGTCGCACCTCGTCGAGTCCGACCCCGCTGCGGAGCCAACTAGTAGCCGCGAAGTGACGGAGTGCATGAGGATGCAGGCGCCGCTGCGGCGCCAGCCCAGCTTTCGCACTGAGCCGGTGAAGAATCTGGACAAGATGGCGAGGCTTCAAAGGTCTGCCCTGCCGATCGGTGAACAGGAAGGATTCTTGCGACGGTAACGGATGTCGAGCCAGCCACGTCTTGAGGGCGCGCGTCGTTGTCGGCCCAACGAACACAACCCGGTCCTTTCGGCCCTTGCCCGAGCGAACGAACAAGCCACGATTCGCCGGCCGCCAATCCTCGATTAGCAGGTGGAGCGCCTCGCTGGCCCGCAGCCCCGAATCGGCAAGGGTGAGTATTATGGTCCTGTTTCTCATGCCCTCCAGGGTTCCGACACAAAGCGCGAGTACCACCCGGAGTTCATCCTCCGTGGGCACCGAGGGCAACGTCTTCGGCGCGCGCATTGAGAAACCACGCAGCGGGTCCTCGCTGAGCACTCGAGTATCGACACACCAACGAAAGAAAGTCTTGAGGGTGCGGTACGCCTGATGCCGGTGACTTGTGCTTCGGTGCTGTAAGCTAACGAAGAATCCCTGGACGGCTAGCGGGGTGACCTCGGGGACGGCTGACACGAACCGCTCCAGCCACCATCGATACGTTGCAATCGTGGCCTGGGTGCAGCCGCCTACCCGCTTGGTCAGTAGAAACGACTCGACGGTTTCCCGTAGGTGAGCGTTGGCTTTTTCTTGAGGTTTTGAAGGGGTCTCAATGGCTGAAACCCGCATGGGGATTGAGTTGGCGCGCCCGGCGGGATTTGAACCCACGACCTTTGGCTCCGCAGGCCAACGCTCTATCCGCTGAGCTACGGGCGCGCAATACGCGTCATATTAGAAGCCGGCGGCGAGTGCCGGCCCCGTTATTCTAGCAGGGTGGCCCGGCTCCCCGCCACCGAGGCACCGGGCCGCCCAGACGACCTATCCGGCCTTCGGATCCTCCTGCCAGATCGCAAAGACGTTCCGCTGCGGATCCGTCAGGATCGCAAACCACCCCATCTTTGGCACAGGGGACTTGGGCCGGTTGACCTTTGCGCCCAGACTCTGCGCCTGCTTGACCGTCTCGTCGATCGACGCGACGGTGACATAGTTGAGCCAGGCGAGCGCTGGGGCATCCGGCATCGGTCGCTTCATCATCCCACCATTGACCCCGGGCTCAGTGGGCCTGCCTTTCTCATCGGTCGGGACGGTACGGACCATCCAGTAGTCGGGAAACTCCTGGGCCGGCTCGATCTTCCAGCCGAAGAGGCCCTTGTAGAACTCGGCCAGTTTCGGCGGGTCATCGCCGTAGATCTCGAAATGCTGAATCGTGTTCCTCACAGATACTTCCTCGCGAGTCTTTGCATCTGCCATGACATTCCCTCCGTGCTGGATTGTCGTGCGCGCTCACGAAATCAAGTTAGGCGGCGTTCGAGTCATCTTGCCAGATCCCGAAGGCATTCTGCTCCGGGTCCATCGCCACCACGAACCATCCCATCTTCGGCACTGCCGTCTTCGGCCGCATAACGGTGCCACCCATCTTACGCACCTGCGCCGCCGCCTCGTCGACCGATGGCACCGTAACATAGTTCAACCAAGCCCGCGCTTCCGGGGTTGGGCGCTTCATCAACCCGCCGTTGATGCCGCCGGGCGCGGTAGGCATGCCCTTCCCATCGGTGGGGACCGTCCCGATCATCCAGTAGTCCATGCCGGGGTTGGGCACCTTCTCGATCTTCCAGCCGAAGAGTCCCTTATAGAACTCCGCGAGCTTTTCGGGATTGTCACCGTAAATTTCGAAATGCGCAACGGTTTTGTTCATCACCAGCCTCCTTGTTGAGTGATCCCTCTGATGAAAATCGCGGTGAGGGTCAGGATCTTTCCGAAAAGTCCTCGGGGCGAAAGGCGCGGCAGGAGGAAGATGGCGGAGGAGGCGGGATTCGAACCCGCGAGACGGACTCATCACCCGTCCACCCGCTTAGCAGGCGGGCCGGTTACCGGGCTACCGTACTCCTCCAGTGCAGCGGATCAAGGCCAGTTAAGCGTAACATGCTCCCTTGGAGTGTCAAGGCGAACACTTGCGGATGCGCATGAGTGTCTTGCGCATGCAAACGCTAGAGCCTCATTCGCGGATCGAGTACATCGCGAATCCCATCCCCGAACAGGTTGAGGCCGAGGATGGTGACGCTCAGCGCCAGGCTGGGAAACACTATCGTCCAGGGTGCATCGCGCATGACGGCCCTTGCGTCGGCCAGGATGTTGCCCAGGCTCGGCGCCGGTGGGGGCGTGCCCAGTCCGACGAAGCTCAACGCCGCCTCGCCCAGGATCGCGTAAGCGAACGTGAAGGTTCCCTGTACGATGACCGGCGCCAGCGCATTCGGAATGATGTGCCGGAACAGGATGCGTCCCTGCCGCGCGCCCAGTGCCCGCACGGCTTCGATGAAATCGCGGCTGCGCACGGTGAGCACGGCGGCGCGCGCCAGCCGGGCCATGCGCGGCGAGTACGCGATGCCGAGCGCGAGCACCACGTTGATCATGGCCGGCCCCGCGATGGCCATGACGGCAAGTGCCAGGAGGATCGCGGGAAAGGCCATCAGCGCGTCCATAATCCGCATGACGACGGCATCGGCCAGGCGAAAATAGCCCGAGGCCATCCCCGACAAGCCGCCAATAGCGAGGGTGACGAGCAGCACCGAGAATCCGATCTGCAGCGACAGACGGGTGCCGTGCAGGACGCGCGAGAGCAGGTCGCGGCCGAAATCGTCGGTTCCCAGCCAGTGATCGGCAGACGGCGGGGCGAGAATCTGCTCGACATCAATCGTCGTGGGATCCGCGCGCAGCAGCACAGGCGAGGCCAGGGCTATTGCCACCATGACCAGCGTGATCGTTCCCCCCGCGACCGCCAGCCGGTGGCGGCGCAGGCGCCGCCACAACGACCGGCCCGGACTCGAACGCACGACGTCGGCCGGCGGGCGAGAGGCTTCGGTAGCCGACAGACCGTCAGCCATAGTGAATCTGAGGATCGACGTACGCGTAGAGGACATCGACGACGAGGTTCACGACGATCACGATCGTCGAGATCAACAGGATGCAGCCCTGCACGAGCGGGTAGTCGCGGCGCTTTACGGCCATCACGACCAGGTTGCCGACACCCGGGAGGTTGAACACGGTCTCGATCACGAACGCCCCTCCGAGCAGGATGACCGCGGCGTTGCCGACGACGGTGAGCACCTGGATCAGGGCGTTGCGGAAGGCGTGGCCGAGTACCACAGATCGCTCGACGAGGCCTTTGGCGCGGGCGGTCCGGATGTAGTCCATTCCCAGGACTTCCAGCATGCTGCTGCGCGTGATGCGCGCGATGAGCGCCGCTTGGACGAGACCCAACGAAACCGCGGGCATGAGGAGATGCAGCGCCCACGCGCCGGGATCCTGGCTCAGCGCGACGTAGCCGCTGATGGGAAACCAATGCAGCGCGACGCCAAACAGGAAGATCAGAATCAGCCCCAACGCGAAGTCCGGGATCGACAGGCCGACGACCGACAGCCCCATGATCGCGAGGTCGGCCGGCGAGTTGGGGCGGGTCGCGGCCCGCACACCGGCGGGTATGCCGATCAGCATCGCGGTCGCCAGCGCGAGACCGGCCAAGCTGAGCGTGACCGGTAATCTGCCGACGATGGCCTGGAGAACCGGCTCTCCCAAAAAGAACGACCTGCCAAGCTCGCCTTGCATCACCTGGGAGAGCCAGATCCCAAACTGCACGACTAGCGGTTTGTCGAGCCCCAGCCGCTCGCGCAGCCGCTCGACGGCATCGGGTGTGGCCTCGAGCCCGAGGAGAACCGCCGCCGGGTCTCCGGGGATCAGCCGGATCAGCGTAAAGGCAATGATCCCCATGATGAACCAGGCGGGCACGAGCAGCATGAGCCGGCGGACGATATGCTGCCCCATGTCTAGATCTCGATCGGGACCTTCGAAACGACGGTGCGATGCTTGCCGCCCACGGTCTGCTCGAGGCTCTCACAGACCTGGATGGAAACGTGCAGCCGCCCAGCGAGTTCGTCATCCAGTTCGCGGCGCAGGGCTTCGAGATCCTCGGAGGTACAGGGGTCGGGAAGCCGGATCTCTGCAATCCGATGGCCAAAGCGGATGCCGTGCCAACCCCGGAACCGCCAGATGGCCGCATTGCCCATATCGATCGCGTCCCGATCCACAACGAGCATCAACTTCGGCCCAGTGCTGCCGGATGTGTACCCCTTCTCCGGTCGAAACCGTTTGGCGTTACTCGCCGAAATCTCTGAAAAGCTTTCCGCGACCGCCTTTCGGGAGAATACGGGCAACCTGGCAAGATCATTCAGATTCCGAATCTCGGTCGGGTGGATGCCGCGATCGTCCATCTGCCGCCTGTAATACGCGCAGCGGTCGTACGCGTGGACGATGAGCTTTCGCAACCGTTTTTCCTGGAACTCGCGGAGCCGCTCAGGGGACCGCCACTGCGTGTAACGAAGCAACGCCTGCTTGCGCAAGAAGTTCCAATTCATCGGCGTCCGTCCTTGCGCAGTGCTCTACACGCAATGATCACGTGCGACTCCTGTCATGAAGGAGCTCGCAGCGAGGCGATTCGCTACGAGCTCCCCTACCCGGCGAACCGCTACTTGGTGACGTTCCAGAAGCGGCGGAGGAAGAACACCCTGTACCCCCGGACGCCCTTGTTCACCCCATCCAGCGAGAACATGTCCCCCACTTTGACAAACGGCACGCTCTCATAGAACTCCCGCTGGGCCATCGCGTAGGCCTGCGCCCGGCGCTCCGGATCCCGCACCCGCAGACCCACGATCAACCATTTGTCCATCTCGTTATCGCAGTAGCCGTAGGTCTCATAGGACGCGTTGCACTGGAACAGGTAGTTGAAACCGGTCGGTTCCGGCCGGGTGCTCACGCCGTTGGTCGCCATGTCGAAGTTGAGCTCGCGCTGCTGGGCGATCTGGCCTGGCCAGTCGCGCACAACCAGATCGACGCGGAATCCGATCGCCTCGAGCTGGGGCTTCACAGGCACAGAGGCACGGAACAGCCACTCGATGTCCCTGTTGGACAAGAAGGTGATCGGCCGCCCGTCGTATCCAGATTCCCGCAGGAGCCGGCGGGCAACCTCGAGATTCTTGCCGTTGTAGACCTCCCTGCCTTCCATGTTGTGCCAGACGCGCTGCTCGGGGAAGAAGAAGCTCGGCTGCAGTCGGTAGAACGCGGCCTGGTTGCCGGTGACCCCGCGCATGATCGCTTCCATATCGAGCCCGCGCGAAACGGCCTGGCGCGCCTTTACGTTGTTGAAGGGCGCGCGGTTGGCGTTGAGCTGCAGAATGACCTGGGTGAACGGCCTGATGACGATTGGCGACAAGGCCGCCGACGCCTGCAGGCGGTCGTAGGACGCCGGAGCTACCGACATCGCATAGTCTATGTCGCCGCGTTCGAGTGCGGCCAGGCGCGTGGCGCTCTCCAGGATCGAGATGACGTGGACCTCCTCCACGGTGGCCTGCCGGTCGCCGCCGAGGCCCGATCCGGGGGTACGCCGATCGCGCGTATAGTCGGGGAATCGGCGCAGGGTGATCTGACGGTCGCGCTGCCATTCGACCAGCCGGAACGGCCCGGTGCCGATGAGGTTGGGCGGTTGGATCGGATCCCTGGCGCCCTCGACAAACTCTTTCGGCATGATCGCGAGCAGGGCGACGGGGTTGGCCATCGCACCAATGAAGGACCCTTGCGGCTCCTTCAGGGTAATACGTACCGTCAGCGGATCGACCACGGTGACACGTTCGACCGCCGCGAGATCGCCGCGCCGCGCGCTGTACTGCACGAAACGGTCGAGCGACGCCTTTACATCGTCGGCCGTCATGGTTTTGCCGTTGTGGAACTTGACGCCCGACCGAAGCCTGAACGTGTAGTCTATCCCCGTGGGGCTGACGGTCCAGCTCTCCGCCAGTTGGGGAATGACCCCATAGTCTTCGCCGATCGTGACCAGTCCTTCGAAGATATGGGCGGACAACTCGCGAAGTGAGAACGCCGTACCCATGTGCGGATCGAGCCACGGCAGATTCGTGTCGGTCGCAACACGCAGGGCTCTGGGAGCCTGCGCCATGGCCGGGAACACACCGGCCGCCAACACCAGCAAAATGGCTACCACGCCTAACCTGCGGTACATCTGGGTCCCCCCTCTCAACTTGTCATCGGAGACACGCGGGTCTCAAGAGACCCGCGTTCCCGATGTCTCCGCGCTGACGCCGTTCTCGATGCTCCAGCCTCTAAATGCTATAAGCAATTGCTCCAGCCTGCCGACGGCGGCTTCAAAGAAGCGCCGCCCCTTCTCGGGTGTGGCGAGCGTGGGATCACCCACTACACCCCTCCGCGTGATGTCCTCGAAGCGCGTCCCGATCTTGACCGGGCCGCTGCCCTGCGTCATGTCGATTACGAACCACCCCGGGATCGATGGCGGGTACTCGGCCTGGATGCGGTCGGCGCGGACCAGCGCGCCCTCGAGGTGCATCACGCCGGCGGTCTCCCACTCGCACGCATGGCCCATGCCCCCGGCGGGCGATTCCCGGATGCGGTTGAACTCGTCGCGCGCCAAATCCCAGTAGTCGGCCGTCGCGACCAGCACTTTGTGGCGATCCCGAACTCGGGTGACGGTGAGGTGGAGCGGATCGGTGTTGCCGCCGTGGCCGTTGATGATGAGCAGCCGGCGGAAGCCAGTGCGAATGAAGCTCTCGAGGATCTCGGTGATGACCTGCTGGTACGTATCGAAGGAGAGGGTCAGGGAGAAGTAGCCGGTATGGTGCGTCGAGAGGCCCATCCAGACCGTCGGGGCCAGCAGGACATCGACCTTCGCGCTGGCCCGGCGCACGGCTTCTTCACAAACAGAAGAGACCAACAAGGTGTCGGTTTTCACGGGAAGATGGGGACCGTGCTGCTCGAGCGAGCCGGTCGGGAGCACGACGACCGGATCTCCGGCCACCCGAGCCCGGACCTCTTCCCACGTCAGGTCTGCCACGCGGAACATGGCATATCGTTCTTCGCGACCGCAATCCGTTCCTTGCGCGATGTCTTGACAGCCTGTCGTCGTGGTGGCTAGTCTGAGCTCGAGTAAAACCTTCGTTCTACAGGGTGAAACATGCCCGGCCCGGCTCCCGCGCGAAATCTCGACCGCTATGCGGTGGAGGCGGTGGACCGCGCCTTCATCATTCTAGAGCTGCTCCGGGATGCGAGCAGGCCGCTGGGCCTTCAGGAGATTGCGCGGCGGCTCGGGATGGTGAAGAGCTCCGGGTTTCGCCTTCTGTGTACCCTGGAGCGCCGCGGGTACGTCGAGCGTGTGGATGGCGATGGGCGCTATCAACTGGGCTCGAGCTGGCTGTCTTTTGGTCGCGGCACGCTGCCGCATCGCCCCCTGACCGAACTGGCTCTTCCTTATATGCGCACCCTGCTGGACCGCTTCGGGGAGACCCTTAACCTCGGCGTGCTGCGGGATGGCGAGGTGCTCTACCTCGAGATGCTCGAAAGCCCCCATTCGTTCCGCATGGCCGCGCGGACCGGGGCGCGCTCGCCGGTACACTCGAGCGCGCTCGGCAAGGCGATCGTGGCGTACCTTCCCGAAGGTGAGGTCGACGCGATCGTCCGGACGCGAGGGCTCCCCGTGCTGACCTCACGGACGATTACGTCCCCAGCGGCCTGGCGCCGCGAGCTCACGCGCACACGCGGCAGGGGCTACGCGGAAGACAATGCAGAAACCGAGCCGGAAGCCAGCTGCATCGGTGCGCCCATCTTTGCGGCCGATGGAACCGTTGTGGGAGCCATCAGTTTGTCCGGGCCGACCAGCCGGGTGCGCGCGCTGAAGCGCCAGGCGGTTCGCGCGCTCGTCGAAGCGTGTGAACGGATCTCACGCGCACTGGGGCACAACGCCCCCGTGCGCAAAGGAGGGGAGAGACACCGAAAGTCTGCCACTCGCATGCGGCCAGTGCCAGCCCGAAGGAGGGGGTGAAGAGATGAGAGGAAAAGGCCTTGCCCTGTTCGCCGTCGCTGCCCTGATGGCGAGTCTCCTGTTCGTCCTGCCCGGCGCCAGCGCCGGCCCCACGCGATTGACCGTGAGCTTCACTGTTTGGACGTTCGCCGTCGATCTCATCAAGGAAAACATCCGGCGGTTCGAACAACGATATCCCAACGTCGAGATAAAGCTGAACGACCACAACTGGGGGCAGTACAACGACACCGTCGTAAGCCGGTTCGTCGGCGGCTCCGATGCTCCCGACGTCCTGTACAGCTCCGACCACTGGCTGCAGCAATGGGCCGCGGCCGGGTGGATCGTGCCCCTAGAGGACCATTTCCCACAGGTCAAGGAGATGGCCAAATCGTTTGCGCCTTACGCCGTCGATGGCATGACCTACAAGGGCAAGATCTACGGGTTACCCTACTATGCCGATCCGATGGGATTCTTTTATAACGAAGCGATCTTGAAGAAGGCGGGGTTCACCCTGCCACCCGCGACCTGGGAGGAGCTGCTGGCCCAATCCAAGGTCATCAAAGAGAAGGGCCTGGTGAAGTACCCGATCGGATTCGGCTTCTCGCTGCAGGAGCCGTTTTCCATCGAGGTATTCATCTCGATGGTGTACTCGCGCGGCGGGGACCTGTTTGACAAGGACGGCAACCCGGTGTTCGACCGGCCTGGCAGCGCGACGATCAAGTCCATCCAGTGGGTGCGCGATGCGCTGAAGGCAGGGGTCTTGAATCCCGAATCGCTGTCGTGGGATGTCCAGGCAGGCGCCGCCATGCGCGCCGCCACGCAGGTCTACAGCATCAGCCGCGCCTCGGCGCTGTGGGCGTTTAACGATCCCAGGCAATCCAAGGAGGCGGGGAACTTCAAGATCGCGCTGATGCCCGGCTCGACGCATCAGACGGTCGGCTTCGTTCGCTTCTACGCGATGTCCAGTCAGGTGCCGAAGCGCGGGAAGGAGGCGCTCGACGCGGCCTGGGCGTTCTTGAATTATTTTGGCGGCCCGGGACCCGACAACTCCTATCCCGTGGTCCGCAAATGGGCGACAGACTTCGGCCTGGGCTTCGCCCAAATGCCGCTGTTCCGGGATACCGAGATTCTGTTGAGCTTCGGCAAGTGGGTCGATGTCCCGCTGCTCCAGCGGATCGGCCAGCGGTACTCCAAGGTCAAGCAGGGACTGACGCCTCAGTTCGCCCAGTGGGATGTCTTCACGCGCACCGAGCTTCACAAAGCGTACCTCGAGCAGCAGACGCCCGAACAGACCGTCAAGAACATGGCTGCGAAGTGGAATGAGCTGAGGCGGAAGTAGCGCCGCAGGCTGCCCGACCTCTCGTGGCCAGGCTGCACGAACACGGCACGATGACCGAACTCGCCCTGGGCCGGGCCGCCGCCCGGCCCAGGAGGCGCGCCCACGTCTATCCATACTTGTCGATCCTGCCGGCCCTGCTGGTGGTCGGCCTGATCTCGATCTATCCATTGCTGTTTGCGCTCGATCTCAGCCTGTATCGAAACGTGCTCACCGAGCCCCTCGACCACCCATTCGTCGGCTTACGCAACTTCACCGAAGCCTTCGGGTCGTACTATTTTCTTCGCTCGCTCCAGACGACGGTGAAGTTCACTGCGCTGATCATCTTCGGGACGATCACCTTCGGCGTGCTGGTGGGTCTCTACCTCAACCGAGCCGGGCGGCTGGCCGGATTCCTTCGGGTGGCGATCTTGCTTCCGTGGGCGATCCCGACCGTCATGGCCGCGATCATCTGGCGTTGGATCTTCAACGGCAACTACGGCATCCTCAATGCGCTGCTGGTACAGGTCGGGATCATTCCGGAGTACATCTCCTGGCTGGCCAACCCGTATCTCGCCCCGCTGACGCTCGTGGTGACCCATGTGTGGAAGTGGGGACCGCTGGCGGCGATCATGTGCCTGGCGACGCTGCAGGTCATCCCCCGCGATCTCTATGAGGCCACCCACATCGACGGCGGCGGCGGCTGGACGACCTTCCGGTTCATCACGCTGCCATTTCTGCGGCCCACGATCCTGCTGCTCCTCATTCTGGAGACGATCGCGGGCTTCGTCACCTTCGACCTCATCTACGTGCTGACCGGCGGCGGGCCGGGGGATGCGACGACGATGCTGGCGTGGTTCGCCTATGCGGAAATCTTTCGCTTTCTGAACCTCGGGAAGGGCGCGGCCATGGCGTTCGTCATTGCGGCGCTCACACTCGGCATGGCGCTCATCTATGTCCGCCTCCTGCGGTCGGAGGAATACACGACGTGACGGCCCGCAGCACGCTGCCGCTGCAGGCGGCTACGCTCGGCGTGGGCATCATCCTTGCCCTGTTCCTGCTCGGCCCGATCCTCTGGATGGTGAGCTCGAGCTTTCAGTTCGACTCAGATCTGTTCACGGTCCCGCCCCAGTTGATCCCGCGACAGCCGACGCTGGACAACTATCGCTACATTCTCACGCGCGAGGCGCCGGCCAGCTACTCGGGACAGATCACCGGACGCCGCGCCAGCGGCGAGGCCCTGAGTTTGGTCCCGGCCCTGAAAAACAGTTTCATCGTCGCGACGGTGGTCACACTCTTCAATCTGCTGTTCAGCACGCTGGCGGCGTACACGTATGCACGCCTGCGGTTTCGGGGGCGCGACCTGACCTATGCATTCATCTTGACGAGCCGGCTCATCCCGGCGATCTCTGTCGCCATCCCGATCTCTGTACTCATCACCAGGCTCAAGCTCCTCGACACCCACTGGGCCTTGATCACAGTCTACGTGGCGTTCACGCTGCCGTTTACGATGTGGTTCTTGATGAAGTACTTCGCGTTCTTGCCGCCCGAGATAGAGGAGGCGGCGCTCATCGATGGCTGCACACGGTTCGGCGCGCTCCGCCGCGTCGTCGCGCCCATGGCGGCTCCCGGGCTGGCCGCCGCGGCGGCGTTTGCGTTCATGGGGGCATACAGCGAGTTCCTCTTTGCCCTGTTCCTCACGCGGACGATGGCGGCGAAGACCGTGCCGGTGATACTGGTGGCGACGGCGATCAACCACGACGTGAGCTTTGCGCTCTCGTTTGCGGCGCTCATCGTGGCCATGATCCCCGCGATGGCGTTCGCCCTCATCTTTCGCTCGTACATCACACGCGGGTTTGTCAGCGCCTTCGGACGGTAGGTCAGATGACGCAGATCAAACCATTCGTCATGGACGTGGGAGTACAACCATGCAGGTGAATCTGCGCAGTGGACTCCGCCTGTGGGAACGGGCTCGCCGTGTCCTTCCCGGCGGGGTGAGCAGCAACGTGAAAGCGGAAGAGTTGCCTCAACCGCTGTTCTTCTCGCGCGCCTCGGGCAGCAGACTGTACGACTACGACGGCAACACATACATCGATTACACGTGCGGCTACGGCCCAATCATCCTGGGGCACGCCTATCCGCCGGTTGTCGCGGCGGTGCAACAGGCCGCCGCCCGCGGTTTTCTCTTTGGCGGTCAGCACGAAGGCGAGATCACGCTGGCCGAGCGACTGGTTGAAACCGTGCCGTGTATCGAGATGGTCCGATACAACTCCACAGGCTCCGAGGCCGTAGCCGCGGCGGTGCGCGTGGCGCGCGCGTATACCGGGCGATCGGAGATCGTCCGCTTCGCGGGGCACTATCACGGATGGTTGGACGAACAGCTCATCAGCACCCACCCTTCAGTGGACGGCGATGGCCCGCCCCTCCTCGAGAGCGTCGGGCAATCGCCGTCGGCCGCCGCGCACGTCCTCGTCGCCACGTGGAATGAAATCGACGCCTTGGAAGGGCTGCTGACGGCGCGCGGTTCTGAGGTTGCCGCTGTGTTGATGGAGCCGATCATGTGCAACAGCGGCGTCATCATGCCCGCCAATGGGTACCTTGAACGCGTCCGGTCGTTGTGCACCGCACACGGCAGTGTCTTGATCTTCGACGAGGTCATCACCGGCTTTCGCGTGCACCTGGGCGGCGCGCAGGGGCTGTTGGGGGTCACGCCCGACCTGGCCGTCTTCGCCAAGGCGATGGCCAACGGGTTTCCGCTGAGCTGTGTTGGCGGCCGGCGCGACCTCATGGCACTGATCGCCTCCGGTGGCGTCGTGCATGCCGGCACCTTCAACGGCAATCCTGTGGGAGTCGCCGCCGCGCTGGCAACCATCGAGGAGCTGGCGCGGGACGGCGGCGCGGCCTATGGTCGCCTGACGAGCATCGGCCGGCGCCTGATGGATGGTATTCGCGACGCCGCCGCCGCCAAAGGCGTTTCCGTGCTGCTGCAAGGTCCCGGACCCGTATTCTACATGTGGTTCACCGACCTTCCCAGCATTCGGGGGTATACGTCGTCGGCCAGAGTGGATCGCGCGCCGTATGCCAAGTTTGCCGCGGCGCTGCTGAGCCAGGGGATCCGGGTGATTCCCGGGGGCCGGTGGTATGTATCGTGCAGTCACACCGACGACGACGTCGACCGCACGCTGGCCGCGGTGGACCGAGCGCTCGCCGAGTTCGCCCAGAGCCCCAAGGCATAGGCCTGCCCGCCGTGACTCGGGTCGCCGCCTTAGGGATGTCGCACGAAACGAACACGTTCGTCGACGCCCCCACCGACTACAAGGCGTTCGAACAGGGTGGCATTCTCCGCGCAGACGAGATCGTCCACGCCTTCAAGGACGCGCATTCAACAATGGCAGGGTATCTCGAAGCCGGCGAGCGGCCCGGGGTTGAGATCACTCCGTTGATCTTCGCCCACGCCACGCCGTCTGGGATGATCACGCGCGATGCGTTCGAGCGGATCGCCGATGAGATGATTCGGCTGCTGCGCGAGCGCGGGCCGTGGGATGGGGCGCTGCTTGCGCAGCACGGCGCGGCCGTTTCCGAAGACTATCCAGATGCCGATGGAGAGATTGTCGCACGCGTGCGATCGCTCGTGGGCGATCGCACGCCTGTTGGCCTGAGCCTGGATATGCACGCAAACGTGTCGCAAAAGATGGTCGAGCATGCTACCATCACCGCGCTCTATCGGACCAATCCGCACGTGGATCCCCGCCCGCGCGCCCTGGAGTGCGCGCAACTCATTCTGCGCACGATCCGAGGCGAGATCCGCCCCGTCCAGGCGCTCGAGACGCCGCCCGTCGTGATCAATATCCTGCGGCAACACACGGGTTCCGAGCCCATGCGGGCCATCATGCAAGACCTCGAACAGGTCCTCCGCCAGCCGGGTATGCTCTCGGCGAGCGTGGCCATGGGATATCCGTACGCGGATGTTCGGGAGATGGGCATGGCATTTCTCGCGATTCACGACGGCGATGCGGGGGCGGCCGGCGATGCGGCCCGGCGGATGGCTCGACGGGCCTGGGACCAACGCGCCGAGTTCCGAGGCGATGCGCCCCTTCCCGAGGACGCGCTGCGCCGCGCCGCTGACGCTTCAACGCACCCCGTCGTCCTCATGGACGTCGGCGACAATGTCGGAGGGGGCGGGCCTGGAGACTCGACGATCCTGCTCGCCGCCGCAAAGAAGCTGGGTGTGCGGGGGCTGCTGTATGTTCTGTATGATCCCGACGCCGTGGCGGCGTGTGTCGCGGCGGGTGTACGGCGAGACATCGCCCTTCGTGCGGGGGCCAAAACCGATGACCGCCATGGTGAGCCTGTGGAGGTGACCGGCACCATTCGCACGATCGGCGACGGGCGCTTCGAGGAGCCCGCGCCCCGCCACGGGGGACACCGGTTCTTCGATGCGGGGATCACCGCGGTGCTGCACACGGTGGATGATCACACCCTCGTGTTAACGAGTAAGCGTACCATGCCCACGAGCTTGCAGCAGTTGTACTCCCTTGGCATTCAGCCTGAGACGAGGCGTGTCATCGTGGCGAAGGGTGTTGTGGCCCCGCGCGCGGCCTACGAGCCGATCGCCGCTCAGATTATTCTCGTGGATACCCCGGGGGTCACCACGGCCGACCTGTCACGCTTTGCCTATTCTCGCCGGCGCCGCCCGTTGTATCCATTCGAGCCCGACGCAGTATACTGACTTCATGTCTCTGCCTACCGGCACGGTCACGTTTCTCTTTACAGATATTGAGGGCTCCACCGCGCTCCTCCAACGATTGGGTGAGGCCTATCAGGGTCTCCTGGAGGAACACAACCACCTGCTGAGGACTGCTTTTCAGGCGTGTGGCGGGCGCGAGGTCGGGACGCAGGGGGGCGCCTTTTTTGTGGCATTTCTCCGCGCGAGGGACGCGGTGGGCGCCGCCACCGCCGCACAACAGGCGGTGCTCGAGCACCCATGGCCTGAAGGCGAACGCGTGCTCATCCGAATGGGCCTGCATACCGGGGAGCCCGCCGTCTCGCAGGAAGGCTACGTCGGGCTGGACGTGCATCGGGCCGCGCGCATTTGCTCCGCCGGTCACGGCGGCCAGATCTTGTTATCGGGTACCACACGCGAGCTGGTCGAGCACGACCTGTCTCAAGACGTGGCCCTCCGAGACCTTGGGCGACACCGGCTCAAGGACCTGGCGCAAGCGGAGCACCTCTACCAGGTGTTGCATCCAAGCCTGCCGTCAGATTTTCCTCCACTCCGTTCGGTGGCTACGCGCTCGATAGGCCTGCCGCGGCGGCTCACGAGTTTCATCGGCCGCGAAAGCGAGATCGAGGAGGTCAGACGCCTGCTAGGCACCACACACCTTCTGACCGTCGTCGGCATCGGTGGGGCAGGCAAGACGCGTCTTGCCCTGCAGGTCGCAGATCGAATGGTCGATGAGTTCCCTCACGGCGTCCACCTGGTGGAGCTCGCGCAGGTGACGGATCCGGATCTCGTTATGCACGCGGTTGCCTCGTCGCTTGGTGTCCGCGAGGATCCGGACCGCCCTCTGATCGAGTCGCTTACCGGCTATCTGCAGGCCAGGCGGCTGCTGCTGGTCCTGGATAACTGTGAACATCTCATAGACGCTGTCGCCGGGCTCGCCACCGAGCTCCTCGGCGCGGCCCCGGGCGTGAAGCTCTTCTGCACGAGCCGCGAGTCCCTGGCGATCGCGGGTGAAGCAGCCTGGCGGATTCCTTCCCTTTCGGTACCCGACCCGCTCCGCGTGTTCGATCGAAGCGCGCTGGAAAGCTTCGAAGCGGTGCGTCTGTTCGTAGAACGAGCCGCTGAGGTTGCGCCCGGGTTCGTCCTCACGGAGCAGAATGCCCCGGCGGTCGTGCAGATCTGTCGGCGGCTCGACGGCATTCCTCTGGCGATAGAACTAGCCGCGTCTCGTGTCAGGGTGCTGACACCAGATCAGATCGCCGCGCGCCTCGACGATCGGTTCCGGTTGCTGGCCGGCGGGAGCCGCACCGCCATGCCGCGTCAGCAAACGCTCAAAGCGGCTATGGACTGGAGCTATGACCTGTTGACTTCGAATGAAGCGGCGCTCCTCCGTCGCCTCTCCGTGTTCAGCAGGGGCTGCACGCTAGATGCCGCGGAGGCGGTGTGCGCTGCAGACGATATTGGCGGCTACGAGGTCCTCGATCTGCTCATGCGCTTGGTAGACAAATCGCTCGTTGTGGCCGAGGAAGAGGAGCGCGAGATTCGATATCGCCTGCTGGAAACGGTCAGGCAGTACGGCCGCGACAAGCTCGTCGAGGCCGGTGAGGCGCCTGCGGTTCGACACCGCCACCTGGACTGGTTCCTGGCGCTCGCGGAGCGCGCCGGACCAAAACTTCACACGGCGGATCAACTAGTGTGGCTGCGCCAGCTGGATGCCGATCATGACAACATCCGCGGCGCGCTCGAATGGGCGCTTGAAAGCGCCGACGGAGAGATCCCGGCGCGGATGGCATCATCGTTATGGTGGTTCTGGACCCTGCGAGGGCACACCAGTGAAGGCAGCGAGTGGCTGTACAAAGCGCTGGCCCGTGCAACGGAGCCAGGCAGCATCCGCGCACTCACCCTCGCCTCCGCCGGGATGCTGGCATTCTTTGCCGCCGATTAGGCGGCGGCGACTGCGCTGGGCAAAGAGGGGCTGGCAATTGCACGGAGCCTGGGCGACCGCGATGCCGCCGGCTACGCGCTCGTCGTCCTCGCGCAGGTTGCCGGCGCCCGGGGCGAACACGAGCGTGCAAACGAGCTGGCAGAGGAGTCGCTGGGCCTCACGAAAGCCGCTGGCAACCTCTGGGAGAGAGGTGCCGTCTTGTCGGTGATGGGCACGTTCGGGTTCCAAGCCGGAGACTTTGCGCAGGCCGAGCGACGTCTTCAGGAAGGCCTGTCGGTCTTCGAAGCCCTCGGCGACCGATGGGGGATCGCATTTGCTCTGCAAGGGTTGGGGTTGGTAGCGCGTTATCGGGGGGATTTCGCGCAGGCGGCCGCGTTGCAGGAGAAGAGCCTGGCGCTCAACCGTGAGCTGGGGCATCCCTGGGGCATCGCGTCCACGCTGCTCACGATGGCGCTCATTTCTCTGCGGCAGGGCGACTACCCGCGGGCGGTGTCCTATCTCAAGGAGAGTCTTGCTCTGTTTGAGGAACTGGGCGACGCGGCTTCTCAGGCGCGCGTGCGCCACTATCTCGGGCTGATAGCCTACTATCAGGGCGACGATCAGCGGGCGCGAACGCTTCTGGAAGGGAGCCTCACGCTCGCGCGCCAGATTGGTTTAAAGGACGCCGTCTCGCAGATCCTTGCGGTGCTGGGCCGCCTTGCGTTGCGGCAAGGCGACAGCGATAAGGCGATGCAATTGGGCCGAGAAGCGCTGGCTTTAAGCGAAGAAACCCACGCGCAATGGCCACGCGCCTATGCTCTGCGGCTGCTCGCAGCGTCGACGCTCCACCAGCGGGACTTCGAGGGCGCGGAGTCACTGGCGAGAGAGAGCCTGGAGATCTACCGCGCCATTGGCGATGCCTGGGCGGTGGCGTGGGCGCTGCAGTTGCTCGGCGAAATCGCCCTGTCCCGAGGCGACCACGATGGCGCGAGGGCACGATTCGCCGAGGCGCTCGACGCTCGTCAGCGTCAGGGCGACCGATTGGGCATCGCGGAATCCATCGAAGGAATTGCCGCGTCTGCCGCGCGCGATGCGGCTCCGGAGCGGATCGTGCGCCTTCTCGGTGCGGCGGCGGCGCAACGTGAAGCGATCAAGGCCCCGCTGCCCCGCACCGATCACGGGTGGTACGCTCCAGCGTTGTCCATGGCGAAAGCGCAGCTTTCGCCGGAAGCCTTTGAGACCGCATGGACGCATGGGCGCACCATGTCACTCGCCGACACTGCCGCGGAAGCACTGGACATGGTTCATGCCGTGGGCAACGTGGCGCACAGCCGTTAGACCACGGGTGACAGAAGGTGCGCGCGCAAGGCCCTCGTGATGCTCTCCACCCGTGGATTCCGTCGGGCTCGGGAATGGCACGATACCTGTCGGCACTTCCTGTAGATACGCTGTCGGCGTCCATGGGCGAGGGAGGTACGCCGCTGGTTGAAAGCCGGCGACTCGGCCCGACGCTGGGCATCCGGCTTCTCTTCAAACTGGAATCGCTGAACCCGACCGGCTCGTACAAGGATCGGATTGCCAGCGTCGGCGCCGCGCTGGCGGCCGCCGCGGGCCGCAGCGGGGTGATCGCCACATCCTCGGGCAACGCGGGTGCGGCGATCGCGGCATATGCCGCCAGGGCAGCGCTTGGAGCCGTGCTAGTCGTTCCCGATCGGATCCCGAGCGCGAAGCTCACGCAGATTCGCGCGTACGGCGCGGTGGTCATCACCGTCCGTCGAATCCTCGACCGACCCGACGGGTCCGCCGTCATGTTCGACGCCGTCATGCGGGCGGCGGAGCGATCCGGATGGCTCCCGATGATCACCGCGCACCGCTACGCGCCCGCGGCCATGGAGGGCGTGAAGACCATCGCCTTCGAGATCGTTGAGACGCTGCATCGTGCGCCGGAGCGTGTTTACGTGCCGGTGGGCGGCGGCGGGCTGCTGGCCGCCACCTGGCGTGGCTTCGCAGAGGCCCGCGCGCTCGGGTGGGCCAACGCGGTCCCTCGGATGGTCGCCGTCCAGCCGGAAGGCTGCTCGCCGCTCGTGCGCGCGTTCGACGGCCGGCCGGCGAGCGCTGAGGCCGTGAGCACCGCAATCTCGGGGCTTCAGGTCTCCGTCCCGCCGGACGCCGATCTCGCGCTGCAGGCCCTGACCGATTCGCGGGGCCGCGCGATCGCCGTCTCCGACGAGGCGATCTATGATGCGCAGCGGCGCCTGGCGCGCGAGGAAGCGATCTTCGCCGAGCCTGCGGGCGCTGCCCCGACGGCGGGACTGTTGGCGGATTCGGCCTCGGGCGAAAACCAGGCGGGGGAAACGGTCGTCTGCCTCATCACCGGCACGGGGTTCAAAGACCCGGCGCCGCTCGAAAGCGGCGAGCCGCATTCGGCCCTCGATGTCGACGAACTCGATCAACTCCCCGAGGTCGCCGCGCGGCTGCTCGACCGCTTTCCGCACAACCGCTCGACGGGAGCACACCGATGACGCACGACGCCGAGCGGTGGCTCGTCGAAACGTTTCAGCTCGCGCGGGTTGCTCCCGGCACCAGACGGCGGTTTGAGCTCATCATCGACCACTTGCCCGACGGGCAGCGCCTGTCATTCCCCGCGGTCGTCGCGAGGGGAGCGCACCCCGGCAAAACGCTGCTGGCCAGCGGCGCCGTGCACGGCGACGAGTACGAGGGCACGGTGGCGATTCAGAACGTCTTCAATGAACTCGACCCTGCCGCGATGCGCGGGACGTTCATTGGGATCCCGGTAACGAATGCTCCGGCGTTCGCCGCGGCGCAGCGAGAAGGGCATTGGGACCAGTTGAATCTGGCACGCATCTTTCCTGGCAGCGCCTCGGGCAGTCCGACGATGCGCATCGCGCATGCCTTTCGCGAGCACCTGCTGCCGCAGGCCGACCTGTTGCTCGACCTTCACAGCGGCGGCAACGCATACGCCATCCGATACCTCGCTGGGTATCAGCTACGCGAAGGCGAGGTGGGCCGCATCCAGCGCGAGGCGGCCATCGCCGTTGGCGCCGATCTGGTCTGGGGCACGGGCGGCCAACCCGGCCGGACGCTGTCGGCCGCGGGCGAGCTCGGCATCCCCGCCATCTACGTCGAGATGCGCGGCGAAGGCCGCTGCCGGCCCGACGATCTGGCGCGGGCGAGCGAAGGCCTCCGCAATGTGCTTGCCTACCTTGGGATCGTCGAGGGTACCTTCCCGACTGAACGGCCCCGGTACTTCGTCGAAATGCCCGCTGCGGGATCCGGGCATCTTCAAGTTGATCATCCCAGTCCCACCTCAGGCATCTTCGTTCCGCGCGTTGACCTCTGGGAGAGCGTAAAAGCCGGCCAGCCGCTCGGCCAGGTGCGGCACCCGGACGGTACGGTCCTGGCGGAGGTGGCGTCTGCGCGCGACGGGCGCGTGCTCTTCCTCCGGACGCTTCCACGCGTGTTCGCCGGCGACACGCTGGCTTTTGTGCTGCCGGTACCGGGAGATGATACAGAAGGACGGTAAGAGGATATACTCGGAGGGTAAGGAAAGACTACTAAATCCAGTCGAGTGCGCATCATAGATCCAACCTTTGGGGGGATCAATATGTGGAGGACGCGCGTGCAGGCGTGGACCGTTTGCCTGGTCGTCGCGGTTATTGCGTTTGCCTTTGTCGGGCAGTCGCCTGCTGGGCCCGCGGCGCGTCGCGGGGGTACCCTGCGGATTGCCAACGTCGGCGACCCACCGACCCTGGACATGGCGGCAACCACCGTCGGGGTTACGTCGATTGTCGGCAACGCCATCTACGAGACGTTGTTCGCGTTCGACGCGAACTGGCGGCCGCAGCCCCACTTGGCGGAATCGTACACGACCAGCGGCGATGGAATGACCTACACCATTCGCCTCCGCCGGGCGGTGCCGTTCCACAGCGGGAAAGAGATGACGGCGGAGGACGTCGTTGCTTCTCTCAACCACTGGGGCAAGGTCGGCTCGCGCGGGGTCACGACTTTTAGGGCAGTTGACACCGTTACTGCGCCTGACAAGTACACCGTCGTCATCAGACTCAAAGAGCCGTTCGCGCCGCTGCTGGCGTTTCTCGCCTTGCCAAGCTCGGCGGCGATCATCATGCCCAAAGAAGTTGCCGACGCGGCTCCTGCGGGACCTGCAAGAGACTACATCGGGACCGGTCCATACCGGTTTTCCGAGTGGCTTCCGAACCGCCATATCAGACTAACCCGCTTCATCGGGTACGCGCCGCGCTCCGAGGCGCCGAGTCGCTACGTAGGCAAGCGCGAGGCGCTGGCAGATGAGATCATCTTCTACCCGGTCGGCGCGGTGGCCACGCGTATAGCCGGAGTTCAGAGCGGAGAGTTCGATATCGCGGACGCCATCAACACCGATTCATACGCCGCACTCAAGAATGACCCACGTGTCGTTCCGGAGATCGTCCCCAGCGGCACATGGCTTGTGTTCTTCTTCAATAAGCAGAGCGGCCTGATGGCCAATATGAAGCTCCGGCAGGCGGTGCTGGCCGCCCTCGACATGGGCCCAATCATGCAGGCCACTATAGGAAATCCGGACCTCTACGCCCTGGTGCCCAACCTCTATCCCAAGGACACGCCGTGGTTCTCGGAAGGCGGCAAGCAATTCTACAATCAGCGCAATCCCGAGCGGGCCAAGCAGTTGATGGCAGAAGCCGGCTACAAGGGTGAAACGGTCCGCTGGATCACCACCCAGCAGTTCGACTACATGTTCAAATCCAGCACCGTGGCCGTCGACCAGCTCCAGAAGGTCGGATTCAAGATGGACATGCAGCTCTATGAGTGGGCAGGCGTCATTGAACGTCGGGCCAAGCCCGCGGAATGGGAGATCTTCACGACCGGGCACGGGTTCGTTCCAGATCCGGCGCTCATCGACGTCTTCAGCCCGACCTACCCGGGATGGTGGAATACACCCGCGAAGCAGCGGCTCTTCGCGGATTTCAACCGAGCGACCGACCCGGAGGTGCGCCAGCGGATTTGGCAAAGGCTGCACGAGCTTGTGTTCACGGAAGGCGGCTGGGTGAAAGCCGGGGAGTTCTTCCCTTTGCTGCTCCGATCCCGGGAAGTGACGGGCTTCAGGCCCGGGGCACTCGCCCCAATTTTCTGGAATGTGCAGGCGGTGAAATAGCCGCGCGGCGGTCGGGACTAGCTTTGAAGTGGGGAGGGGGTGCCACACGGCACCCCCTCTACGGTCTACGTGACTCCTCTCGCTTTGAGCCGGTAACCTGAGGCTGCGTTCATGCGAGCGTATCTCGCCGCACGACTGCTCTCGCTGATTCCCGTCCTGCTCGTCGTTGCCGTCGTGATCTTTCTGCTCATACGGCTGACCCCGGGCGATCCGGCCCGAGTGCTGGCGGGCGAGGACGCGACCCCCGAACAGTTACGGTTGCTGAGACAGGATATGGGGCTGGAAGGTCCGCTGCCCACCCAGTTCGCCCTCTGGCTCGGCCGAGCGGTTCAGGGGGATCTCGGGCGGTCGCTTTTCAACCGTTTTCCCGTGCGACGCATCATCGGACAGCATATCGGTCCCACGTTGATGCTCGCGGGCCTGGCGGTCACCGTTGCACTGAGTATCGGGATCCCGTTAGGTGTGGTTTCGGCGGTGTACCGCAACTCATGGTGGGATCAGGCCGGCCTGGCGCTGGCCATGTTAGGGGCCGCGGTGCCGACGTTCTGGCTGGGTCTGTCGCTGATCGTAATCTTTGCGGTGAACCTCGGCTGGCTGCCCTCGTCGGGATTTCGGCCGCCCAGCGAGGGCGTATTGCGGAGCCTCGGCTATCTGATCCTACCAGCGCTGACGCTGGGCGTGCCGAGCTCCGCGCTCATCATCCGCTTCGTCCGCAGCAGCCTTCTCGAAGTGATCGCCACCGACTACGTGCGTACGGCGCGGGCAAAGGGACTGGGCGAACGCTTGGTCATCTTCCGCCATGCGTTCCGCAATGCACTTGTTCCCATCCTCACGGTCGTGGGGCTCACTTTTGCCGCCCTCATGGGCGGGGCCGTGGTCACCGAGACGGTGTTCGCGATTCCGGGCATCGGCCAGCTTGTTGTCCAGTCGGTGCTCCGGCGTGATTATCCGGTGATCCAGGGCGTCACGTTGGTCGTGGCGACGAGCTACGTGATGATCAACCTGCTGGTGGACCTGCTGTACTTTGTCGTCGATCCGCGCGTGAAGTACTGACGCCGATGGCTGAACGCAGTCTCGAGTTGAGGCCACGCCTGCCCACCGGACGACGGGCCGGCGCAGGTCTCCTGTTCGTACGCATGGTCCAACGGCGGCGGGTGATCGCGGTTGGCGCGGCCATTCTGCTTGTGATTCTGACCGCGGCCGCTGCGGCTCCGTGGCTGGCGCCGTACGACCCACTGGCACTCAACGTACCGGAGCGTCTCCAGCCCCCAAGTCCCGTCCATTTGTTCGGCACGGATGATTTCGGACGTGACATTTTCAGCCGCGTGCTCTTTGGGGCCCGGCTCTCCCTGCTGGTTGGTGTGCTGGTGACGGTGGTCGCGGTGAGCCTGGGGATTGTGATCGGCCTCATCACCGGGTCGAGCCCGCGCGCCGACCGGATCTTGATGCGGGTCATGGACGGTCTGATGGCCTTTCCAGACATCCTGCTGGCCATTGCGCTGATGGCCACGCTGGGGCCGAGCGTGCGGAACGTGGTGATTGCCCTGGGCTTCGTTTATACTCCGCGGGTCGCACGGGTCGTCCGGGCCTCGGTGCTCGTGATCATCAACCAGGAGTACGTGGAAGCGGCGCGCGCGCTGGGCGCCTCACGCGCGCGCATACTCGCCAGGCATGTCCTGACAAATAGCCTGTCACCTGTGATCGTCCAGGGGACATTCATTGCGGCGTTCGCGATGCTGGCGGAAGCCGCGTTGAGCTTCCTGGGAGTAGGGGTACCGCCTCAGGTGCCGACGTGGGGCGGGATCATCGCCGCCGGCCAGATATACCTGCGCCAGGCCGCGTGGATCAGCGTGTTTCCCGGCGCGGCGATCATCCTGAGCGTGCTCGCCCTGAACCTGGTGGGCGACGGGCTCAGAGACTTCCTGGATCCACGCCTCCGTTACTCTTCTTAGCGCGGCTAGCGGCTCCGCCTCTCGCGACGCCGCCGTAGCGAGTCTAGGCGCCGCATCGTGGTATCAAGCGGCGAGCGCGTCGGCGTTGACCGCAACGGGCGGAGCAGAAGCCCCAGTCCGAGTGCCCGCACTTCCACGAAGGCGCCCTTCTGGAGGCCGTAGGCATCGAGGAGCTCGCGGGGTAGGGTAACCCCCACGCTGTTGCCTACGGTCGTAATCTGGCGGATGAGTCGCACGCCCTTGATTTCTCCTCAATCCCGTCTCCCATCAGGGGGACGACCGGTTGTTATAACAATTATAACACAGGAATGGCCGAAACACACGCCTGGTGCGAGTTTCAGCAAAATGCACGCAGATGGGGCGTGGAGTGGTCACCGCCGGCCTGATCCCACGCGCGGCGCAGCCAGCCTACTCCTTCAGGGCCCCTGTGAGACCCGAGACGTAGTGTTCGACAAAGAACGAATACGCTAGAGCGACGGGGACCGATCCCAGCAGCGCGCCTGCCATCAAGGGGCCCCACTGAAATACATCCCCCGTCACCAGCTCGGTTGCCAGGCCCACCGGAATCGTCTTCTGGGCCGATGAGGAGAGGAAGACCAGCGCATACAAATATTCGTTCCACGATAGTGTAAAGGCGAAGATCAGCGAGGAAAGGATTCCCGGAAGCGCAAGCGGGATCGTCACGTGACGGATGACCTGAAATCGGTGTGCACCGTCGATTCGGGCACAATCCTCCAATTCAAGCGGGATGGAACGGAAGTACCCCATGAGCAGCCAGGTGGCGAACGGGATGAGGAACGTCGGATACGTGAAGATCAGCGAGGCGGGCCGATCCCACAGGCCCAACGCGTTGATGACGCGCGATAGCGGAATGAAGAGGATGACCTGCGGCACGAGATAACTCAGGAAGATCGCGACCCCGAGCAGCGCCGACCCCCAGAATCGGAGGCGCTGAATCGCGTACGCTGCAAACAGGCTGGCGACGAGCGCGAGCGCGGTGGCACCGATCGAGATGACCAGCGTGTTGCGC
>Ga0187893_10002878_pt1 | contig 36514 bp, 31 predicted proteins | sample MA1701074metaG_FD_139574 | JGI IMG/M metagenome (GOLD analysis project Ga0187893, IMG submission 139574) | White microbial mat communities from a basaltic lava cave in the Kipuka Kanohina Cave System on the Island of Hawaii, USA - MA170107-4 metaG ... | reverse complement strand
TGAATCAGAACCCGAAATGTGAGCCGCAATTGGGGCGTCGAGGGCTCTATCGAGCCGTTGCCGGTCAGCAGGAGAAACAGTCCAAAGAATTGGCTCTTTTGTGGGTTCTGAGCATGTCTGATGGGCGCCATACATTGCTGGACATCGCTGAACGTGCTGATCTGCCGTTCCGTCGGATTCAAGCCGCAGCGGATGCGCTCAAAGAAGTTGGATTGTTGAAAGAATGTTAAAGCCGGGTAACGCATAATGAAAAGCATCATGCACAGATGACCAACGATGAGCGGATGCGGCCTTGATGGACAATTACGTGTCTATTCTCTGGTTCCACTCATAGTAGTTGAAAGCCCTTCGAGTTGGTTTCCACAGACTAGTTCCAATAGCAGGGGAGGGGGGGGAACGGTCCCTCAAATTGACTGATCGTCCCCTGGGAGGGATCATTCTGATTGTCGGTACCCAAGCCGTTCGGCGTGCCCAATTTCAGGGAAGGACCTGAGTTTACCTGCCCGATGACATCATGGCCTTGCACAACGCCGCGACTGGATCGGCAGGGGAAGAGTTGATTTAACAGTTTTAGAGTGCTTGAGGGATGGATAGTTTAGACCGCCGGGTGATCGGATTGGTGCCTGCTGCAGGTAGAGGGAAACGGATTGCTCCATTGCCTTGCAGCAAGGAGTTATTCCCCGTTGGGTTTCAATGGGCGAACAATAATTCAGAACCACGACCCAAAGTTGTAAGTCATTATTTACTGGAGAAATTTAGAATTGCAGGGATCACCACGGCGTATATCGTATTGCGCGAAGGGAAATGGGATATTCCGGCCTATTTCCGCGACGGGACGATGCTTGACATGTGCCTAGCTTACATAGTGATAACCGATTCCTGCGGCCCACCAGATACCTTGAATCGGGCGTACCCCTTTGTGCAGAACGAAATCATTGCGTTCGGATTTCCAGACATATTGTTCAGCCAGGATGACGTTTTTGAACAGTTGCTGCAAAAACAACTATCGACGAACGCCGATATGGTGCTCGGTCTTTATCCGGCTCATGATCACCGATTGATGGATATGGTCCGAATTGATGCAAGAGGCGGGGTGACAGAATTAGTATTGAAACCGGCACAGACCGATTTGCACTATACCTGGATCTGCGCCGTCTGGGCTCCGACATTTACCCAATTTCTGCACGACTTTGTTTTGTCTGATGAGGCTAGGCAGTATCAGCGAGAGGGGGGACACCATATTGACCCACAAGGGGATTTGCCGGTCGGGGCAGTGATTGAAGCTGCAATCCATCGAGGAATACGGGTGGACAGCGTAACATTCCCTGAGGGAACCTATATCGATATCGGTACCCCAGAGAATCTGGCAAAGGCGTTTCGGATGGATCGTTGAATCTCAATGAGTAGAATGACGGCAATGTTGTTCCTTTTAATCGGAGGCTTGCGTGGCTCAATTACAAAAACCTGAATTCGTCTATATGGGAGGAGCGTTGCGCCGTTGGGAAGAAGCAGTCCTTCATGTCGGTTGTGAAGGCGTGAATCGCAGCTTGAACGTGTTCGAAGGGATCAAAGGTTACTGGCAACCGAACGGACAGTTTGGCATCCTTCAGCTCAAACGCCACTACGAACGACTGTGCCGGTCCGCTCGGCTTTTACAGATGCCATTCGACCACTCGTTTGACCAATACAGAGATGCAATTTTTGAGTTGCTAGGAGTGTTGCTCAAACCGGACAAGGATATGTGGGCACGGACGACTCTCTTTGCCATTGATGGACATTGGGGAGAGGGGACGGTAACCGACTTGGTCGTGACAGCCTACCATCAAGATAAACAGGTGCCGCCTCCAATCTGCATCGGAACCAGTACGTGGCAACGGAGCAGCGATATCTCGCTCCCAGCTCGGATCAAAACCGGGACAAATTATCAAGTTGCCCGACTGGCCAGGATGGAGGGGCGAGCACGAGGTTGCCAGGAAATGGTACTCCTTAATCAATGGGGACGAGTCGCGGAAGCCACGGGTTCTTGTGTGTTGATGGTGCGCAACGGGACTATTTACTCTCCTCCTGCGACAGAGGGGGCACTTGAAAGCATTACGCTCGATATCACAGAAACGCTGGCCAGATCTCTCAACATTCCTTTTAGTCGGCAGCCAATCGACCGCACAGAATTGTTGGTCGCGGATGAAATCGGTATTTGTGGCACCTTGGCCGAGGTGACCTTGGTGCGATCTGTCGATGGACAGCCGCTGGCAGAAAAAGGACCGATCCTGGGAGCTCTGCAACAGCGCTATTTCGAGGCGATTCGAGGGGCAGTGCCACATCCATATATTGAACTCACGCCGGTGCCATCACGGTCAAACGCCTCTCCCAATTCATTCGGGAAAAAAAAGAGCGTTAAAAGTGCATCATAGCCATTGGTCTGCTTCTATAGAGGCAGGAGTTGTTGACATTCCGAAGTCAATCCTTCCGTAATGCACTGGTGCTAGTGCTATATAACAGGGGTCGATAATCTTCTTCTGAAGGTTGCCGAGAGTAACTAGCTTTTACATAAGAGTGCAATGAATTTAAGGAATTTCACACCAGTTTCTACCAAGATCCGCAATAGCCTTTAATAGCCTTTCACTTTGCGTATTTTGAACAAATAGCTTAATAAAAAAGAGGCCTTACGATGAATGGGAGTCTTGTGCAGGAAAGTGATAATGAACTTAGGAAAGAAAGGTGCCTCTTGAGTATTAGATCTTTCTACGTAGGTTCATGTGCCCTCAGGTAATGTCGTCAACATGAAGATTACAGAGGCAACATGCCTTTTTTATTCATGCAGGAGGCATTAACTTATGAGAACCTAGGGGGAGTGTCCCCCTTGCTAATAGGCTTCAAATGAACTTGCATAGAGCCGAAGTACCTCAATCAGGGGGCTAGATCTTGCGACGGCATTGGAAGACAATCGCCCGACAGGAAGAGCTAAAAATTTCTTATGTTTCACGGCAAGTAGTCGATAGCCGTGTTTCGCGATCCCTAACTAAATGTGGAGGTCCGAATGGGACTGAAAGGGCGAAGCTGTGAGTGATTCAAGTAATTCAGAGATCATCGATGAGACTTTCAGGCCCTATTTCTGGTTTGCAATACAGACGCTGTCCCGACATGAAAAAGTCGTTCGAAGTCAGTTGGAGATGCGAAATGTCGAGACCTTCTTGCCGGCCAGAAAGCGATTGAGCCAGTGGACAGACAGAAAGAAAGAGATCGAAGTTCCGCTCTTCGCGGGGTACTGCTTTGCAAGGTTCTCATTAGCAGACCGACTGCCCGTGCTTCAATCTCAAGGTGTGGTTCGGTTGATCGGCTCTGGCGGACGACCTGAGCCGATTCCTGATGATGAAATTGAGTCATTGAGGAAGCTCATGAGCAGTTCTTCAGATTATGCTTGCTGCCCTTGCCTCAAGGAAGGAATGCTGGTGGAGGTGATCCAAGGACCTCTACAAGGGATCAAGGGACGTCTGGTTCGGGAAGCAAGGCCTTACCGGCTAGTCCTGAACATTAGTCTGATTCAGCGCGCAGTAACCGTAGAAATCGATGCCGCTAGTGTCGCTGCGGCGTAAGCCGATTGGAATCTTTGCAGCGAATGGTGAAGGCGGCAAGGGAAGGGGTGATGTCCACGTGAAATGCATCATATATTCCCTGATAGGTTGCTTCCTGATAGGCTCGACCGCAGGCCCTGGGCTTTGTGAACCTGGTCGTGTTGGAACGGTGGCTACGAGCAAATCGGTGGTTGACACTACGTCGTCTTCTGCTCCCGCGAGTCCCAGTGAGAAGGCTGTAGAGCAGGCTAATAAGCTTGGTGCTGCATCAGAGCTCACACCTGAAAAACTCTCGAATGCAGTCAGCAGCGAATATATTATCGGCGCCGAAGATGTGCTGGAAATTACCGTCTGGAGGAATGCGGATCTCTCCAAGATTGTTCAAGTGCGCCCTGATGGCAGGATCTCCATGCCGATCATTCGTGACATCATGGCGGTGGGGAAAACGCCCTCTCAATTGGCTGAGGAAATGACGAATAAGCTGAGAGAATACGTTCAAAGCCCGGTCGTCGCTGTAAGCTTGAAGGAGGTCAATAGTTCCAATATATTCATTCTAGGTGAAGTTGCGAGGCCTGGAAGGTATCCACTCAAAAGCAAAACAACATTGCTACAAGGAATTACAATCGCCGGCGGGTTCACCCCGATCGCGGCTAGAAATCAGATGGTCATCTTTAGATTTACAGAAAGTGCTACTGGCATGAAGAGATTGACGGCCAGCTATGACGATATTGTGCTCCGTGGAGGAAGTACGGCAAACTTCGAGCTAAAGTCGGGCGATACGGTCGTCGTTCCGAGTGAAGCAATGGTGATATTCCCAGGTCGATAGGCAGCTAGAGCGAAACAGACTCTTGTGGTTGACAAACGCACACACAAGTCAGAAGGATTTCAATGCGTTACTTAAAAACTATATCGGTCGGTCTCATGCTGTGTTCGATGCTCTTCCAGGCTGGTTGCGCTGGGACGGTGCCGCCGAAGGAGTACGACGCTCCTACCGGGTTTCTTCTCGGTCCGGAGGACGAATTAGAGATCACAGTATGGAAGAATCTGGAATTGTCCCGAGTCACAACCATCCGGCCTGATGGACTCATTTCTATGCCGCTCATCGGGGATATTCAAGCGGCGGGCCTCACGGCTGATGCCCTTGCTCAACATATCGCCGATCGGCTTAAACAGTACTTTGCAACGACTCCTGCAGTGTCGGTGAGCGTAAAAACGATCAATAGTTATTCAGTGTACGTTTTGGGGGAAGTCGCGAAGCCCGGAAAGTACCAGCTCAAATCGTACATCACGGTGCTCCAGGCCATCTCTATGGCTGGAGGCTTTACGATATACGCGAGTAAAAACAACTTGCAGGTTTTGCGAGTGACCGAAAATGGTGATCACAAACGTAAAGAGATCCGAATCCCCTTACGATACAGCGATCTTGTATCCGGAAAAGGTGACCCCGGCAACATCGTGTTGTTCTCCGGTGATACCCTTGTGGTGCCGTAGCGATATCGTCACAAGAAGTTCCGGAGAGTTGACAGTCCAGTTTACAGACATTCATTCAAATGAGTTCTGGTGATCCTGTTGGGGTATCGTAGATGTGTCGAGAGAAGGCAACAGTACGGATTTGCGATTGTGACCGTGCTTGTCTGGGGAACGTTGCTCGAGGCAGGGACCTTGTGGCCAATGATTGCTCATGCCGACACGAATGTCATCCCATCCGTTACGGCAAGTGCACGGTATGACACTAATATTTACTTCGCCCCACCCGAACGGTTGCCGCCAGGCACAAGGATCAACGATATTGCTTCTACTGTGGGAGCCGGTGCTCAGGTTCTTCATAGGTCGCGAGAAGTCGAAGCGACTCTCACCGGGGGAGCCGACCTCAACGTCTTTGTGCACAACAAGGGTTTAAATTATATCAATACGCGGGTGGAGGGCAACGCTATCCTTGATGGTTGGGTGAATCAGTGGGTGAGAGGAGCGAAATTACGCGTGAGCGACAGATTTCGATACACACCGGAATCTCCGGGATTTCTCACAGGGGCAGGCGCTGCGGCGATAGAAGATCCCTTTCTACGTGGGATTCAGGGATTTCGTGCCAACACATTTGCCAACATAGCCTCACTCGAGGGGTCTTATCCCATGAGCCAGGTAATCGCTTTCGAAGGCAGGTACTCCTTTTCTCTGCTCAGGGTTGGGTCAGTTCTAGCGACAACCACGACCGGAGCGGCCTTTTTTAACAGCAATGTGCATGCCTTGTCGGTAGGGCCACGGTTTAATCTGACGCCCGCAGATAGTATTTTTCTTTCCTATCGGCAGGGATGGCTTGCTCAAACTCAATCTGGAGAGAGCACGTCTCCGAAGATTGAGACCAATACGCAGGCGCTAGTGGCCGAATACAACCGGGTGATGCCGGATTGGACGCTCACTATTGGAGGAGGAGTGACACTTGTTGAACCGGCTGGTCGAGCGTTCCCCACGGCCAGCGTTAGATTTTTAATGAATCCTGAACGCGCGACCACCTTCCAGCTTGATCTTACGCGACTAGTCACACCGTCGTATTATTTGGCATCAGGAGCCAATATCAGCAATGTTGGACGAGCGCAGCTCGTCCACCGATTGTCGGAGCGATTCAGCCTCCGAGGCAGCGCGTACTATGCGTTCAATGAAAGTGTTTCTGAGACGACTACTAAGTTCAAAAATCTTACCCTCTCAACAGGGCTCAGCTATAACCTGACAAGGGAGCTGGCATTTGAAGTCTTTTATGATTACAACGACTTCAAGACTGAATCGACGACGCTTAACTATACAATCTACCGCAATGTGGTGGGATTTTCGCTGACGGCGCAGTGGAACTAGACGAATGGGACAAGCAGTGAAATCACCTGCCGGGTCTTCAGTTAAATGGCTCTTGAGCGGTCAGAATCCAGCAGAATCATCGATGAAACCACCCAGACAGAAGCTGATCATCGAGAATCGAAGCGGGCTCTTCGATATGGACTGGTCCGGGCTCTGGGAATACCGCGAATTACTGTTCATTCTGGTTTGGCGGGACATCAAAGTCCGTTACAAACAAACCGCCATCGGCGTGACCTGGGTTTTGCTGCAGCCGCTGATCACAATGCTGCTCTTTACTGCGATATTCGGATATATGGCCAAAGTACCTTCGGATGGAGTGTGGTATCCCGTATTCGTGCTGAGCGCACTCCTTCCGTGGACCTATTTCGCCCAAGCCATTGCCCGCTCGGGGGAAAGTGTGGTCGTCAATGGCAGGTTAGTCGGCAAGATTTATTTCCCGCGGTTACTGCTGCCTCTTGCAATGATCGTCACACCGTTGGTCGACTTTGTGTTGTCAATGATACTATTGTTCGGCCTGCTCATGTATGCTGGCATTCCGCTCACCTGGAAGGTGAGCACGCTCCCGGCATTCATTCTCCTCGCGATGCTCACGGCCTTGGGGTTAAGCCTCTTTACTTCAGCCTTAAATGTCAAGTATCGGGACGTGGGTCACGCCATCCCGTTTGTCGTTCAGGTATGGATGTTTGCGTCGCCGATCGTGTATCCAGTCAGCCTCGTACCCGAACAGTGGAGGTGGCTCTATGGCCTCAATCCGATGGCGGGAGTTATTGAGGGCTTTCGGTGGGCGCTGCTGGGACGGGCTGCTCCGGATCCGGTGGTGATGGCAGAGAGCGTAGTCGTGTTATTGATCGTGCTGATCGCCGGCATCGTGTACTTCAGGCAAATGGAACGGCAATTTGCGGATATTCTTTAGGCAACGGGTAAACGACGGGCTTGGACTCGCGCGTTAGATCCAGCGGATGGCCTCTCCGCTGAAAGATTGGGAGAGAATCGTGAGAAGTGATCGACATGAGTGAAATCGTCGTCCGAGTCGAAGGACTCTCGAAACAGTACAGAATCGGTGCCAGACAGAAGGATCCTGGCACATTACGCGACCACATAGTGGCGAATCTGAAATCCTTATTGAGACGTAATGGGCATGGTCGACTGAGGGAAAGTGCAGGCTCTGAGAATTCCCCCGAGCATGCGGGCACATCCGATAAATTCTGGGCCCTGAAGGATGTGTCATTCGAAGTGAGACAGGGTGAAACGCTAGGGGTCATCGGCCGCAATGGCGCGGGGAAAAGCACCCTACTCAAGATGCTGTCACGTATCACGCAACCGACTCGTGGACGGATAGAAATCGATGGCCGCGTATCGGCACTCTTGGAGGTGGGGACAGGCTTTCACGGTGAACTGACCGGGAGGGAGAACATATACCTCAATGGGACCATTCTGGGGATGAAACGGGCCGAGGTAACCCGCAAGTTCGATGAGATCGTGGCATTTGCCGAAGTGGAACAGTTCATCGATACACCCGTCAAACATTATTCCAGCGGAATGTATCTGCGATTGGCGTTTGCTGTGGCAGCCCATTTGGAACCGGAAATCCTGATTGTCGATGAGGTACTGGCGGTCGGTGACGCCGCTTTCCAGAAGAAGTGTCTAGGCAAAATGGAAGGTGTGGCTAAGGAGGGACGGACAATCTTTTTTGTGAGCCATAACATGCCGGCCGTCACACGACTGTGTGGGCGAGTGATCTGTCTGGATGGAGGCAAACTCTGTCGGGACGGAGCCTCCCACGAGGTAGTCAAAGCGTATTTTCACTCAGAACTGGGCACCATGTCCTCACGCGAATGGCCAGACTCGCTGAGAGCGCCCAGCGGTGAAGTTGCCAGGCTACGGGCAGTGCGAGTCTGCGACGAGAACGGCCAATCCACCGAGAAGATCGATATCCGAAGGAAAGTCGGGATAGAGATGGAATACGAGGTGCTCAAGCCTGGGTACAAGCTAATGCCGGCTGTTTGTCTGTACAACGAAGAAGGGGTGCGCCTCTTTGACTCACTTGAGCATGATCCTGCTTGGCGAGGACGAGTCCGGACACCTGGGCGCTATCGAAGCACGGCCTGGATTCCGGGCAATTTCCTTGCCGAAGGGACCATGTTCGTTAATGTTGGCATAGACACCGTGGAGCCGGAAATCGCGCAATTCTACGAACGCCAAGCCGTGGCATTTATGGTGATCGACAGTTGTGAGGGTGACTCAGCACGTGGTGACTTTGCAGGACTGCTCCCTGGCGTGGTAAGGCCGCTCTTGCATTGGAGCACTGCATTTACCCCCGAGAGCATTCAGACCGAACCGATGATGTCTGGACCACAGACGAGGTGCTGACAAGGTTCACCCATGAAGCCAGAATCCCAACCTCTAGTGAGTGTGCTCACGCCTGTGTATAACGGCGAGAGGTATCTGATTGAGTGTATCGAAAGTGTACTGGCGCAAACGTATCAGAATTGGGAATACTGCATTGTCAATAATTGCAGTACCGATCGAACGCTCGAAATAGCCCAAGCATATGCCGAAAGAGACAAGCGGATTCGTATACACGACAACTCGGATTTTGTCGGTTGTGATGCGAACGGGAACATCGCATTTCAGCAAACTTCTCCGGATAGTAAGTACTGTAAGATGGTGCATGCCGATGACTGGCTATTCCCCGAATGCATAATGCGAATGGTCGAGCTGGCGGAAGCCCATCCGACTGTTGCGATAGTCGGTTCCTACGGGCTGCGCAATGATCATGTGTGCTGGGACGGGTTGCCCTATTCAAAGGCTGTGATACCCGGTCGAGAATTATGCCGCGATACCCTTCTGGGCGGGCCATATGTCTTTGGATCTCCAACGTCGACGTTGATTTGTGCCGATGAAGTGAGAAAGCGTCGCGCGTTCTACAACGAGGCGAATCGGCATTGCGACATAGAGGTATGTTTCGATCTTCTCAGAGATCGCGATTTCGGATTTGTGCCTCAGGTCCTGACATTCACGCGAGATCATTCCGGAGCTGAAACGACTTTTAGCAGCCGTTTCGGCACAGACTACTTGGGGAACCTCGAACACCTGACCAAGTATGGACGAACGTATTTGAGCGAAAAGGAATTTGATGGATGTATCAGGCGATGCTGGCAGCGTTATTACGCGTTCCTGGGTGGGAAGGTGTTCCATAATACAGACAAAGATTTCTGGGATTTCCACAGGAACGAATTAGGCAGGCTGGGCTATTCGCTTAACTATGGAAAAGTCGCCAAGCCGGTACTAGTCGAACTGCTTGACCTGGCGCTAAATCCACTCAAAACAACCATGAGAATCGCCAGAAAAATAAACCGTCTTCTGGGGCATACGACTAGATGAGGCGAGAGAAGCGACTCATGCGGTAAGCGGTCTCCTTCAACCACTTCTTAGAACTTTCAACGATAGGCTGACCGGTCTCGGTTTAGAAATGTTTCACTTCTCTGGAGCATTCTCCAAAGAAATTCCCATCATTTCGAAGATACAGCAGAACAGCAACTCGAACTGAGCCTATCAGGCAACATCCACTCCGAGTACCCCAATGCAACTTGAAGCGTTCGCCAATGCCTTGTTACCAAAGCTTGCCTGGGTGGCGAAAGTGGATCAGCTGCGTGGCTTCGTCACCCTGCAGCACGGCGCTGGCGTCGAAGTGCGCCCAATGTTTTTTATTGAGGGTGTCTGGAACGCGCCATTTCAGAAGGGCGAATTCGGGGACACTGACTGCGTGTTCGGCACCGGGGGGATTCTTACCGAAGAGTCGATCCGTTTCGTGTCCAGCGCCTCGACGACCGACTACTTGTACTATGTCGCTGAGGGCAAGCACGTCATGGTCTCCAACTCGTTACCGCTACTGCTCGCATCTGTTGAGGATGCTTTGAATACTCGGTATGAGGAGTATGCGCTCATTTGCCATTCGATCCTGGATGGTATTAACGACTATCGGCGCGACATTCCCACGAAACGGGGCATGGTGCGTCGGCTGATGTACCGGAATCTCGATGTCTCCAGAGATCATCTCTCGGAGCGGGACAAGCTCATGCCGCCACGGTTCGCATGCTTTAAGGAGTATCGCGACTATCTAAGAGACCGCTATGCTCTCATTGCAACCAATGCACGAGATGGGGCGAGGAAGCAGCCGCTTGAGATCGTGTCCACCCAGTCAAAAGGATACGATTCGACAGCAGTGAACGCGATAGCGGCTCCACATGGGATTAATAAAGTGTTTACCGTCTCGCACGCGAAGAGCAATTCGCATCTCGCGCATCACGAGCTTGACACACTGCCGGATGATGATGGAGGAGACATTTGCGCAGTGTTCGGCATTCCGTGCATCCGGCTCAATCGACAGGCGTTTGTAGAGGAATTTGATGATGAGTACCTCTATTACTGTGCGCTCCACCTAACCCAGGATGCCAACCTGAAGGACATCAGAAACCATGTCTCGCAGGTGAGTCTGCTGCTCACCGGCACACTCGGGGAGATCTGGTACCCGAGGTCGACTTTAGGCGCGAAAGCGTTTTTGGACGAGGATCTGAGACGATGGGATCTCGGAGGACACGGCATGGCTGAATGGCGGCTGGTCGTCGGCCTGATCCATCTACCCATGCCTTACATAGGGGCGAGGCGCAAACCAGATATCGTCGCCATTACGGAATCGTTCGAGATGGACCCATGGCGGATGGGCAGAGCGTATGATCGACCGATTCCACGGCGGATTGCGGAAGAGGCAGGGATTCCCAGAGACGCCTTTGGTCAGTCGAAAATGGGGTCCGTGGTGTTGTTCTCTGCTCCTTCGATTCCATATGGTCAGGCCCTGCGGCGAGAATTCTTCCAATCTTTAGCCGATGAACGGATTCTGTCACGGTTTGCAGCGCGACTGTGGCCGGTCGTGCGTTGGGTGAATTCGATGTTGCTCTTGAAATCGAGTAGCCGGTTTGCGGGCGTGTACTACACAGAAAGGCTGGTTGCAAAGTTGATAGGACGAGACTTCCATTTCTCGCTTCTGTGGTCACATCTGGAGGGAGCCCTGTTCTGCTTTTGTGTCAATAGAACAGCGAAAGCTTATTCCCAACACCTCTCTGTATTGAACAATGCTGAATAAGCACTTGTGTCGAGACAACTCTGCGTTGATGATGCCTGAGTTCGGGTCGTGAACGATCGTGATTAAGTGGTGTCAGAATGGTGTTAGTTGAGCGCCTTTATAAGCACATGTATGATCGCTTTCTCGAACTGTACTATTCGTGCTCCATCAGCATCGCATCACGCAGATACTCATACATACAGTTCGGCTTTCATTGACCAGCATCACTCCCGAAAAAACTATTGCGCAACAGAGATTCGCATGCTTTGGGCATGACGAAGAAAAGGCAGCGTATGCCGGCAGGTGAAACTCTCGATGTGAAGATGTCAATGACGACAGACCACTACGTTGTAAACAAATTGCAAGGCACGTGGATTCACCACGTTTTTAGCAAATTGCGGAGCCTCAAGCAGCGTGTAATGCGTCGATCCGAAGGTGAAGATATTTTGCTACAACGATATGCTCGTGTGCATGGAAAACATCTCAATTTGACGAACCCGCAGAGCTTTTCGGAAAAACTATTCACTAGAATGATTTCCTTGAATCGAAACCCTCATCCAAAATTTACACAGCTCGCGGATAAGTATGCGGCGAGGGCCTATGTGGAAAGCAAGGTGGGAGAGCAGTATTTGATCAATCTCTTATGGCACGGGAAAGACCCTCATGCTATTCCCTTCGACACGTTGCCAGACGAGTACGTTATGAAGACAAATCACGGCAGTGGACAGATTCTCGTGGTCAAAGGGGAGGCAGATCAAGCGGACGTAATGAGTAAATTGTCGATCTGGCTGAAAACCAATTACTATTGGTCATGCCGGGAATATCAATATTTTCACATCGAACCCAGGATAATGATCGAAGAGCATTTAAGAAATCAGGACGGTAGCGGACCTTTGGACTATAGATTCTGGTGTTTTAACGGAATTCCAGAAGTCATTCAGGTAGACAATCGCGCGCATGACATAAACCCTTTTTATGACACGGAATGGAAGCAACTCGATCTGTACTACAGAGAGGGCGTGTCTCGTCCCGCCATAGCCAAGCCGATCAACTTTGAGCAAATGATGTTCGTAGCATCGCAGCTGTCGGCGGATTTCGATTTCGTGCGCGTGGATTTGTACAACGTGGATGGGAAAATCTATTTTGGAGAGTTCACTTTCACGCCTACGGCGGGTGAGTTGAAGTTGCGACCAGAAGGTTGGGACTTCAAGTTAGGGGAAAAATGGGGGAGGCTGACGCCGGACGAAAATGATTCTCGTTTGTGAAATAATGTTCGACAAGGGTGCTCATGTACCGGTCAATGCCGGGCTTCTGGCGATGATCCGAGCGGCTTTTCCAAAGGAAGATCTGTCTTTCTTTGGGGCGGCGACACACATCGAAGAACTCAAGAAGCACATGGGGCAACCGTTAGCCGGTTCGATTCTTTGGAATGAAATCCTTCCTATACCTCCGGGACACCGTTACAGTGAACGGTTCTTCCCCGAACTGAACCGCATTCGGCGCCTGCTCACAATACTCCCCAAGGATCCAACGTCCCGTCTGGTACTGACGTCTGCATTCCCGTCAACTGTTCTGGCGTTGAAAATTGCGCGATATTTCCGGTCGAAGATCCTCCCGGTGCAGATGGTCCTTCATGAGTTGAGCGGAGTCGTCGGCAGGCGGTACAGGCATCCTATCCACAGGTTTCAGGATATGAAGTCAGCCCTGACTCTCTTAGGGAATAACAACATCCAGTACGTCGTTCTGGAGGAGCCCATACGCGACACGGTTGTGAAGAGCCTCCCGCTCCTGTCGGATAAGATTAAAGCCATCGACCATCCTATTTCTCCCACTGAAGGGACATCCCACACTGTCGAACTAAGCGAGCCTATTCGTTTCGGGTTTTTGGGGGTTGCCAATCAGGCCAAGGGTTTCCCGATCTTCGTGAAGCTCGCGAATGAAGTCGCCACAAAATACAAGCGGCGCGCCGAGTTCCACGTCATCGGTCGATTTCCGAATGATGGCAAGCCGGTGAATGGAACAGAGGCTCTCGCAACCAAACCTGCTGACGCGCAGATGAGCCGAGCTGACTTTATCCGGTGCGTCTCACCGCTTCACTTTGTCGTCCTGCCTCATGAGGCGACGCGCTATACATTATCCGCCAGTGGGGTCCTGCTCGATGCCGTCGCGTGGGAAAAACCAGTGATCGCAAGGAAAATTCCGATATTCGAAGCACTATTCGAGAAATATGGCGATATCGGCCATCTGTTCGGTGAGGACACAGAATTGAGAACGATTGTCGAGCAGATAGTGCAAGTCGCCGACAGCTCACGTTACCGCAGCCAGGTGCTTAATCTTCGTGGTATGCGAAAGTCCAGGGCTCCGGAAGCGCTGGCAGCAGCCTATAGAGAAATGTGCCGATCATGAGCGATAGGTCCATGAATTCTAAATCAGTGCTGATGATTTCCTATTTCTTTCCCCCAGAGGGCAATGCCGGAGTCTATCGTCCGCTTCGCTTCCTCAAAGAGCTGGTCAGGAAGGGATGGCGTGCGACGGTGGTCTGCTGTGATCCGTATCGATATGAACGACACGACCCGAAGCTGCTCAGTCAAGTGCCGGAAAACACGGAGATTGTTCGAGTCAAAGGACGGGATCCCTGGCGCGCATTTCAAACCTGGCGCGGAGTGCGTGTTGATCGCAAAATTTCCGCCTCATCTCCCGAGGAAGCGAGACAAGTTGTGGCCGGTCATCATGCCCCGTGGCGGTCAAAGCTTCGCGAGGCGGTCCGAATAGCAGAGGCCTGGGTGTACCGCCCTGACATTGAAATGCCCTGGATACGACCTGCGGTAGCGCAGATACAGGAAATCTGCCGCCGGAGCCGACCGAACGTCATTTGGGCCACGATCGGGCCACTCTCGTCTGGTGTGGTTGCCTATAGGGCATCTATAGCCACAGGGATTCCGTATGTACTCGATTTCCGGGATCCGTGGGGGTTGGAGTATTACCAGGAAGAGGTCAGGCGTCCGGCTTGGGCCAAGAAAATAGACAATCGGATCATGTCCGGAATGTTTGAGCGGGCGCAGGCCGTGGTGTTCCTGTTCGAGTCCGTTGCACAAGCATACGTGAAGGCCTTTCCTGGAGCATTGGAGAAAGAGAAAATTCATATCATCCCAAACGGCTTCGAAGGAGAGGTTGAATCCTTTGTTCATATGCCCGGCGATCGTTGTACGGTTCTGTATGCCGGCACACTGAGCACGTATCGCTACGACACCCTGCTCAAAGGTCTCGTTCAACTCAAACGTAAAGATCCTCTGCGCGCCGCACAATTACGACTGCTGTTCGTCGGCGATAATCTCCGAGAATTGGAGGGTCGAGCTGCGGACTTAGACATTTCGGATTTAGTCGAAATTGCTCCACCCATCTCATATTCTGAAATTCGTCGCCTTCACGAACAGGCCCATGCTCTACTGGTATTAGGCAGGACTCCCGGCAGAAAAGGGCATGAACTCGTCGCCGGGGCAAAACTGTTCGGCTATCTTCAAACCGGACGACCGATCATTGGGATAGTACCGCGTGACGAAACACGCAGAATCCTTCACGAAGTCGGAAGCCCAATCATCGCGGATGTGAATGATCCCGCTCAGGTCGTAGATGCATTCGAGAAGATCCTCAAAGCGTGGTTGGACAGGACACTCGGAAGGCTTGTGCCGAATCGTGCCGCCTGTGAAGCCTACTCGTCCAGTCGGCAAATTGTAAGTCTTATCTCTGCCCTGAATGGGGCGTTTCCCAAGAAAGTGCTGACAACGGAGGCATCTACCGTGCCGCCCCATCTGCAGTCGGAGGCTATACCATGAAAATTGTGTACGTGAACGATGTCGTGTATGGATATGCGACGGGCGATCCCTCCGCGAATGGCGGGGCAGAGCGGTATGGGTGGCACCTGATGCGCGCGTTAGCAAGTGCGGGCTGGTCAGTCACGGTGGGAGTACAATATGCATTGCGAGAAAAGGAGGAACGTGTCATTGATGGTGTGCAATTTCTCGGCCTCAGTCGCTGCAAGCATTTCCTGTTGGCTTGGCACAGATTCCTGAAAAAGGAACGGCCGGACTGGTGTTTCTGGCAGAATGCCGACCCTCTGTGGGGGCCGGCCGCAGAAATTGCAAGATGGCTTGGGGTTCGAACGGCCTTTTCCACGATGCACGATCTAGACGTACAGCCGCGGAAGGCGCTGATGCGAAGGAAAAACTGGTGGCCTCTCCATACATGGGGTCTTCAGCGTTCCAATATCATCTTTTTGCAACATTACGGTCAGCGCGATTTCTTGCCTGCGCGCTGGCACAGCAGGACATTTCTGCTTCCTGGCATCGTGCCCCTGTCAGGCACGGTTACTCCTCACCTGGAACGAAATGGAGCCGTCGCCTGGGTAGCCGTCATCAGACCTCCCAAACGGCCTGATCTCCTGGTCGAAATCGCGCGCCGCTTACCGGCGATTCGCTTCGTCGTCTGTGGAGCCCCAAGTTTTAGTTGGTGGGATGGCAGAGAAAAGGAAATTGAGCACATCCTCACACAGGTACGATCTCTCCCGAACGTGGACTATCGTGGCCATGTGGCCCCGGAGCAGACTCTCAAGATCATCGGAGAGTCTAGTCTGCTACTTTCGACATCGGACGGAGAGGGATTTCCCAGCGTCTTCTTGGAAGCCTGGGTCGCTGGAACACCGGTTGTGAGTCTACAGATCGACCCCGATCACAAAATTCGCAACTGTGAGCTCGGAAAGGTGGGTGACACACTCGAGGGAGCGGTTGATGGGGTGCGCTCTTTGATGGCATCACCCGAACGTCGCCAAGATATGGGAATGAGGGGTCGGCGTCATGTCGAGGAAGTGCATAGTCCGGCTGCAGCCGTTCGAGCGTTTGAGTTCGCTGTTGTTAGTGTAGACGCGCCCCCTTCGCTGAAGCTCTATCCCCATTCGAACTCATTACGATGAAGAACGCTATGTGCCTACTGTGTTCGATCAACCGATGAAGAGTATATTCATCAGCGGATGCAAGAGTCTCTGTGGAACTCTCGCTCCATAAACGACCTCTGAGCTGTTCTCATGATACGAGAAAATTCTGTGGCAGAGACGCCACATAAAGATCCGGGCACCTGTGCAGGTTCCCTGAAAGAGACAACCTGTGAGACAGCGCCATGCCCTCCGGCTTTCCTGGAGTATACGTGGTATGCGAGTCTCGCCTACGCGATACTTGGTCAAGTATGGGGTGTCGTGATCCCTTCAGTGGGGGGAGCGGTGTTGGGGCTCCTGGCAGCAGCCTGTTTCCTCAGTCTCGGTGCTCAGGCTTTACGGGTGTATGCTCCAGCCGCTTTTGCGCTCTGTACCGGGATTTCCTCGATCGCGGTTGCGTTTTTTTTCCACAACGCACAATCGTTCGAGAACAGCCTCGTATTTATCGGATGGCTCTGCAACGTGGTTGTCGCGCAAGCGCTGTCACTACGTCCAGGGTTCCTGCACCGCTTTGCAATGGCGGCGTTCGCAATCGGTTTGGGTGTCTTGCCCTATGTTGGGGGGATGGCGGATGCTGGGTTTACCCGGGTTGCAGCGTCTGGGACAGGAATCTCCAACCCTAATTCACTGGGGATGTGGTTCGGCTTCTGCACTGTTTACTTTCTCCTTTGGGGTGTGCAAACCCGCAGTCGTTCAGTTCGGGCTGTCTATTGGGCTGCGGGACTAGGCTGCCTCCTTATGGTGGCGCTCACGGTCAGTCGAGGCCCGTTATTAGGCATTGTTCTCGCCTGCGTCGTAGGGCTGCGTTCGGCGCTGAAACGCAACTTTGCTCCACTCCTGTCGCTCGTGTTTCTGATGTGGGGGCTCTATGCGGCCGGGGTGTTTCAGGAAAAGATCGACCTATACACTTCGCGAGGGACGGAGGAGTCAGGCCGTGGAAATGTGTGGCCAGCGGCGATAGAACGGGCAAGTGATTCATTATGGACGGGTGTCGGCTTCGATGCTATCAAAACCAAGATTGCATGGAAAACGTACATCACTCCTCACAACGCACTGCTCTATATTTTGCTAGGGGCGGGAATCATTCCACTGATGTGCTTCCTTCGTTACTTGGCCCAGGCTTCTATCGGCGCGCTTCGCATCATGCGAAACAACGATGCCGGAGAGGCCGCGCTTCTTCCTCCGTTAGTGACGTTCGCGTTGATCGAGACGATGACACTTGATACCGCCTTTATGTCCGCGTGGGTGATAATGGTGTTTGCTTTGGCTGTCGTGAAGCGCACCCCTCTCCCTGACAGATGACTCGTGGGTGGTGGGTAGCTGCTTGCTCAAGTCCTGGCTGCTCGACTCAATTCTTTTCCTGTTCAGGGATTTTGAAATGACTTCTAGTAATGATGAGCCTTTTCTCATGGAATGCCGCCTCCTTTATCTGGTCGGTCAATTAGGCCTAGGAGGATTGGAGCGGCAGCTTTTCGACCTTCTTCGGGTAATGGATCGCGGGCGCTACAAACCTGCGGTAGTTGTGTGGCGGTATTCCCCAGAAGACCATTACAATAAAGAAATTTCGGCTCTTGATATTCCGGTAGTGCCTCTTGGGAATCAGCTAACTCGATGGGGCAAGTTGATGGCTCTACGCCGCCTGGTATCTTCCGTTGGACCGGAAGTGATTCATTCGTACTCGTTCCATACTAACGTTGCTGCCTGGTGGGCGGCTCGAGGTACGGCAGCCATACCTATCGGATCGAGCCAAAATACGTTCTACTCCGAGCGTCGGGATAATGGGAAAGTGCTCGGGCGACTATGTGCACGATGGCCGTCTGGCCAAGTCTACAACAGCTTCAACGCGGAGCACGAGGCGAAGCACTCCCCAACCTTATTTCGACCTCGTCGCATCTACGTCGTGACGAACGGAGTCGATCTGGATCGGTTCTCACCTCGGCCCCACCCTGAGCGGGGGTACATCCTTGCCGTGGGAAGCCTGTATTCACGAAAGCGGTGGGATCGATTAATCCGGGCAGTGGCTTTTCTCGTATCGAAAGGTGTTTGTCCTGAAGTATTGCACGTTGGATCAGGACCCTTGCGAGGAGAACTAGAGGCAATGACAAAAAGACTTCGTGTGGAACATGTGTTTCGCTTTCTGGGTGATCGACACGATATTCCAGCCTTGCTCGCGCGCGCGGCTTTCCTGGCGCACACAGCCGAGGTTGAAGGGTGTCCGAACGTCGTACTGGAAACTATGGCTTGTGGTCGTGCTGTTGTCGCGACAGATGCTGGTGATATTCCCTATCTGGTAGACGATGGCAAGACAGGATTCGTGGTACCAATGGAGGATGAGGCGACACTTGCCAATAATATTGCCACCCTTCTCGAAGACCGTGAGTTGTGTCGCCGAATGGGAGAGGCTGGCCGGATGAAAGCCGAGCAAGTATTCGGGCATGATCGCTTCAGGTCAGAAATATTTACGGCCTACCGGGCTGAGGGCTGGGAGGACAGGTAGTATGTGCGGAATCGGCGGTTGGATTGGTCGTCAGGACGGTGGCGGCGAAGTGGCCAACCGTATGCGAGAGGCCCTGCATCACCGAGGACCGGACAGCTACGGAATCAGGGCGTTCCCTTCGGCCACTCTTGTCCACACGCGTCTGTCTATCATCGACCTGTCGGAATCTGGTGCTCAACCGATGGAAAATGAGAGTGGCACGATCTGGGCGGTCTTCAACGGAGAGATTTATAACCATCGGGAGCTACGGAGGGATCTGGAACAGAAAGGGCATCTCTTTAAGGGCCATTCAGACTCCGAAGTTATACCGCATCTTTATGAGGAGCTAGGCACAGGTTTTGTTGAGCGATTGAGGGGGATGTTTGCGATCGCAATTTACGATGCTCGGACTCAAACTCTTCTACTCGCTCGAGATCGCTTCGGGATCAAGCCACTCTTTTACGCTTCGACGAAGATGCATCTGGCTTTCGCAAGTGAACTCAGGGCCCTTCTTTCTGTGAAGGGTATCGACACGAGACCAGACCGACAGGCGGTCTATGATTATGCATCGCTCTTTTATATCCCTGCTCCCGAGACGTTCTACCAGGGCATCCGTGCCTTACAAGCCGGAGAGATCCTCGAAGCTAGACTAGACGGCGGCGCCGTCTCTTGGAAGACGCGTCAGTATTGGAAGGGAGTCATCGCCCCAGATCAAAGCATGTCCTTGTCGGAAGCTGTTATTCAAGCGGAGGGGTTGCTCACTGTAGCGGTCCGACGCCAGTTAGAAAGTGACGTGCCCCTCGGAGCCCTTCTGAGCGGCGGGATCGACTCTTCACTCGTTAGCGTTGCAGCTCAACGATCTCTGGGAGACCAGCTAAGAACATTCAACGTTCGTTTCTCTGATCCTACATATGATGAGACCTGGGCTGCATTAGCCGTGGCCGAACACATTGGTTCTCAGCATAGGGCTCTTTCTATGGACGATTGCCAAGGAACGTGGGAGAAGATAACAGACTTGCTGAGGCATGTGGGGCAGCCCTTTGCCGATACCTCGCTGTTCGCCGTAAACGCCGTTAGTCGGTTGATCCGGCAGCATGTGACGGTCGCGCTCTCCGGGGATGGTGGCGACGAAGGGTTCGGCGGCTACAACTTCTACTGGCAGATCGGTGGCTTAGCTCGGTTTCAAATGTTACCGGCACTCCTCCGTGGAACAGTTGCACCAGCTATGAGACCATTGGCTCGTTTCGGGATTGTTCCCCAGTCCTACCCAGAGCGTTTTAAAGAGCTTGCTAAGGGTGACGACATTTCTATCACACAAAGCTTATTTTGTTGGGTGCGTGAGGATGAGCAGCGCCGCCTCTGTCTCGACTTTGACAAAGCGCTACCTATCCGCCGGTTATTCGAGCCGCGATGGGAGCATCAACTCCCGGGAGGTAGTTCGCGCGTAGAGCGGTTGTCAGCTCTTGCGACTGAGGCCAATGTCCGTCTGGTCCTAGCCAATGATTATCTCTTCAAAGTTGACATAGGTAGCATGAAAGAGAGCCTGGAAGTCCGTGTTCCGATGTTGGATGAGGATCTCTTTGCCCTTGGCCTCTCCCTGCCGCATCGTCTCAAGGTCAAGAGTCGGACGTGCAAGAGGGTCTTGCGAGGGATTGCCGATCATAGGCTGCCTCCAGCCGTGGCCCAAAAGCCCAAGTGGGGATTCGGGGTCCCTGTGGATAGCTGGGTCGATGCAGAGTTCAAGGTTCAGTTGCGGAACACACTCCTGAGTCCCACAAGTCGGTTGCCTGACTTCTTCAGACCCGAGGCTTATCGACCAATTGTGGAAGCGTTTTGCGAAGGTCGTTCCTGCCAAGGAGTCTCCCGCCAAGGTTTGTATCAACGAGTAATTATGCTCCTCTCTATTGAGCTAACAATGGCGCGTAGCGCAGTTTAGGACAGCATCCTCATACTCACAGGCTCCTGTCATTTATTAAAACCATGTGTGGTATTGCGGGCATTGCCTACAAAGCATTTCCGTATGAGGCGGCGAGAGCCGTGGTGCGGCGAATGATTGCCTTACAGCGACATCGCGGACCCGACGGAGAAGGCTTTTATGATATGAATGGAGCCTCGCTCGGGCACTGCCGTTTAGCCATCATTGACCTTACCGAAACGGGTCACCAACCGATGACTGATCCAGAAGAACGGTACTGGATCGTCTTCAATGGGGAAATTTACAACTATTTGGAGTTAGGAGAGGAATTACGTCAGCTGGGCTATTCTTTTCAGGGGCGGTCAGACACTGAAGTACTGTTAGCCTCCTTTCGCCACTGGGGAGAGAAATGCTTGGAACGCCTCAGAGGTATGTTCGCGTTCGCCATTTGGGATGCGCGGACTGGTTACATTTTCGCGGCACGGGACCGGTTGGGGATTAAACCGTTTCATTACTGGGTGAATGGTTCGAGCCAATTCGCATTCGCCTCAGAACTGAAGGCATTGCTGGAATTTCTTCCCGATCGGACGGTCAATGCTGCATTAGCCAAACAGTTTCTTGCATGGAATCTTCTTGATCATGAGCCTGGTGAAACAATGGTCTCCGGAATCATGCGTCTGCCTCCTGCGCATGCATTGCTGTGGCGGCAAGGTGAAGGACTTCGAACTTGGCGTTATTGGGATCTTCACGTTTGTGAAGATCTTCAAGTCGCTTCTGAACACGAGGCAGGACTGATCGAAGAGTTTCGTCACCAATTTGAAGAGACCGTTTCGCTGCATCTGAGATCGGATGTGCCGGTGGGGACATGCCTCAGCGGCGGTCTAGACTCTTCAGCGATCGCCTGCGTAGTTAAGTCGGAATTGCACCGGAGAGGGGTGTGGCAGAAGCATTCACAACATACGTTCAGTGCCTGTTTTGAAGATCCCCGGCTCGATGAGAGACCCTATATTGAGGCAGTAGTTGATGCGGTTCGTTGTCAGAGTCATTACGTCTTTCCCAGTGGAGAACGATTCGCCGAAGACTTGGAACAATGGGTTTGGCATCAGGAAGAGCCGGTAGGAGGTTCAGGGGTGTATGCGCAATATTGTGTTGCGCGCCTGGCGCGGGAAAGCGGTATCAAGGTGCTCCTTGATGGACAGGGCGCCGACGAGCAGTTGGCTGGGTATCGCAAGTTCATTCTCGTATACCTACGCCAACTTCTTAATTCCGGATTCTACGCAAAGGCTGTTCGCGAAGCCATAGCATTCTGCTGCAGGCCGGAGATTCTCCGCACCAGTCGATTTGTAGATGCAAGGCGGTATCTTTATCGATCTTTACCCGAGGGAGGCGTTCTCTGGCCGGAACCATCTTTTCCTGTACGGCCGAGCATGCTCGGCGTTGACATTTCTCTTGGAAATCGGATCGAAGCAGATTTGACCCAGTTCAGTTTGCCTGCTCTTCTCCGTTTTGAAGATCGAAACATGATGGCATTCGGCGTCGAATCTCGAGTGCCCTTTGTCGACCATCATTTCGTCGAATGGGTGGCGAAACTCCCGGCGTCGCTACGCCTCTCAGGTGGATGGACAAAACGGATACTTCGCGAAGCACTCCGGGGCATCCTTCCTGAACGCATTCGGACTCGCAGAAGCAAATTGGGTTACTCCACGCCAGAACCAGCATGGCTGGCAGGACCCCTTTCGACTTGGTTCAGGGATACTTTAAGCGCACCGCTCCATCTTGGCGAGGTGGTAGATGTTCGAGGGGTTAAACATATTCTAGGGCGCTATCACGCTGGTGATCGATCCCTGCCCGTGGAAAACCTCCTGTTCCGATTGGCGATGTATGAATCTTGGGCTCGTCAGTTCTTGAGAACAAGACCTACAGAGATCCGGACCGAATGAAAGGATGGTAGCTGCGAGTTATGCAGATAAAGCCCCACGTTCTCGTCGTTTCTAACCACTGGGGAGCAAAGGCATTAACTCCATCGGCTGGTATCTTCGTTGATCGCCAGATTGCTGCGTTAGAAAAGGCCGGAGTGAGGGTCACTACATTCGATATTGGCACGAGCCATTCGCCAATCCATATTGTCACAAGATGGCTAGAACTTCGCCGACATGTGCAGCGGCTAAATCCTGATCTTGTTCATGCCCAATACGGCACAATTATCGGTTTTGTATCCACATTCTTGAGCAAGCCCACTGTCATCTCGTACTGTGGAAATGATTTGCGTGCAGGCGCATCTGTTTCTAAGGTCAGAATGTATCTAGGTTTCTTTCTGTCCAACATGGCCGCGTTAAGAGCTCGGGCAATGATCTGTAAGAGCGCACAACTTCGTCAAGCACTGTGGTGGTGTCGACACCGGGCGGTCGTGATCCCAAGCGGAGTTGACCTTGATCTATTTAGTCCGGGCCCGCGCAAAATCGCGCGCAAAGAGCTAGGCTGGGAGCTAGAGCATCCAATTGTTATTTTTAATGTCCGAAATGACCCAAAGAACAAAGGGTTGGATTTAGCGACGGCTGCCATGCAGATAGTACAGTCACGGATTCCTGGGACTGAATTGCGCCTAATAGAAAACGTGGAGCCCAATAGAATGCCATTGTATTACCGTGCGGCAGACGTGCTGTTATGTGCGAGTCTATCGGAGGGTTCGCCCAATGTCGTCAAAGAAGCGCTAGCATGTGACCTGCCTGTCGTTTCGACCCCCGTCGGGGATGTTCATGAAAGGCTAGCGGGTGTCCAACCCTCAGCAGTGGTAGCTAGAGATACTAAGGCCATAGGGGAAGCGCTTGTGAAAGTTCTACTGGAGCGGAAGCGATGCAATGGGCGAGCGAATGTGGCAAGCTTGAGTTCGGAAAACATCGCGCAACGTGTTTTGGGCGTTTATCGAACAACTCTGCATGACACCGTAGATGGCAATTCGGTAGTGGGCAAGCCTCGAGCTGAAGAGCTTACCGTTGTCACGATTGCGGAGGGAGGCATGTTGCAGGAGGTGGCCGGACTCCATCTGGAGGCATTTGCGGGCTATCTGAATGCTCTGTTGGGACGTGGATACGCAAAGGCCTTCATAAAGTGGTTCATCAAGAAAGAGGGTACGATTGCAATCGCTGTAATCGATGGCCAACAAAAGGTCGTTGGTTACGCGCTCGGCGCGCCTGTAGGGTACAATAGGGATCTCAATCGGGATCTGCTTTGGGAGGTAATCGTTCGAATAATCATCCGACCATGGGTGCTATTCGATAAACGGTTCTGGTTCGTCTTCAAAGCTCGGATGAGAAACCTCGTGGGACTTCCGCAGAATGTTCGACAAGTATTGGATCTCCCCGAACCCTCTATGTCCCTTGTGGCGATAGGGGTTGCTGCATACCGACGTAGGAGTATGATCGGCCAACGTTTGATGCGAGCCTTTGAGGACGGGGCCAGGGAGTTTCGAATGCGCTCCTTGATATTGTCGGTCTACGAGAATGCGAAAGGGTCGCGCCGGTTCTATGAAAAATGTGGCTGGCAGCCGTACGACGGTCAAGTGAGCAAAGGAGGCACAATCCTATATTCCAAAGTACTACAGCCATCCCTAGGACCATAAGAGTCACGAATAGGCCACTGTCTATAGAGATGTTCCACGGTCAATGGCAACAGGCTCCTAGCTATTTAACTCGCAATGCCTGGGGAGACTGGGGGGGAGAATCAGATCCAGTCGACTCATGCGCGCCAATGTCATGGGTCCCCCCTTGTGGACGGGAGACGCCCGCAATGTCGTTGAGCACGGTGGCAATGGTCGTCCCGCTGTCAATACAGATCGCCCCGTCCCTGAGGCGAAAGTCGGACGTGGATACCGTGCAATCCGTGATGCTGCCTGTGAAACGATTCGTAATGGATACAGTGCCTGCGGCACCATCGCTATAATTACTGGCACTATTTCCGGCTGAGAGGTTATTTATAAACGTCGAATTCATGGTTCCAGATGCCGCAACGATTCCATAAGTGTTGTTATATGCAGTATTGTTGTAGAACTTGGTCCCGCTGGTCCCATTTGCACTCTGAAAGGTCCAAAAGCCATATTGATGGTTGTTATAGGCGATGCTGTTGCGCACGGTATTCCCAACGTCGCCGATGACGAACCCTCCGCCAGCACTTGCACAGGCTGCGGCTCCAGCAAGGCCTTTTCCGGTGCCGTTTGTATGCGACCTCACGCGGTCTACGATGTTGTTGTTGCCCTGGGTGTAGCCTTCCGACAGCAAGCCGCTCGTAAAGATTCGTAGCCCGAAACACTCATTGTCATAGATCAGGACGTTCTGGATCAGGCTATTTGTGATGCCTTCCAAGTACATCCCATTGCTATTTCCATAGTCTGTGCCTGACCCGTTGGAATGGACAATGCTATTGGTGAAGGCGAACCCCTCGCCCCTCGCCAACACCCCGTTTCCACGGCCATTCCGGACGGTCACATTGTTGAACCTCAGGCCCGCCACCTGTTGATTGCTTGTCCAGACCACATTGGACCCATTACCTAACCCTGTGAGAGAGCCTCCATCGAAAATCAACCCCTCGAACGTAAGATATTGTTTGGTATTGGCGAGTCGCACCACAAACCGATCCACACTTGGAGCCCAGGTCGAGGTGGGGGCTAGAATCACCGTTTCACCGTTATGGGCGGCAATTGTGATACGGTTATTTGGCGTCCCAGTTGCTCCAATGTCAGCGTGGTAAATGCCTTCTGCATAAGTGCCTCCACGAATGAAGAGGGTGTCACCAGCTGCCGTGAGGCACGCGAGAGCCGAACTGATCGTCCGCTTGGGCGTGGTGATTGCCTCGGCCTGCGCGCAGCTGGTTGCGTCGTTGCCGGCCTTGGCAACATAATAAGTAGCGGCGTCAGCAACCACGCCACTTAGGATGGCTATCAAAAAGACAAGAGCAAGTATAAGACATTTCCGCGTGCTAGCTTGAACCACGATCATGTTATTAACCTCCATAAGACAAGGTAGCGGCAGTCTTCGGGCCTGAGAGACGCGCATAATTTTGACGGGTGCTCGAATATAAGAGATAGTAGGTGCCTCCTAAGCAGAATGTCGAGGACATTCGCATTGCCCAGAACGAGCATAAAAGTCCCTGCAATATCAATGCCGGCGGCTACGAGCGTGAGTTGAAGCCATATACCGACGGAAAGATGGATGATAGACCGGCGTGTCAACGGTTCCATAGTACCACGAATTATGCACTTGTCCTCCACAGGATACAGAAAGAGATAAGAGCAAACCACCAACAGTTTTAGCGGGTCATATTCTCTGTACAAACGAAATCAACCATGCAGGGAGTGTTGCGTCCGCCCTATTCTGGCCAAGGATAAATCGCAGGACGATCTTGAAGTTGTCGGCGCGATCGTCTCTCGGGAGATAGGGCATCGGCTGTACTTGATCAGCTCGTCACGGAATATCTTTGAACAAAGGTACTCCCCAATGCATAAAGTGCAGAGGTGCAGTGTGGAGCCTTAGCCAAGACCAAGGGAAGTCTCGAGCTTGTGCTTCTTGCTCTAATTTGGTGTGAATTGTCGATGGTTGCTGCGAGCGAATTGTTAGCAGTCGGCGCTGCGATGACGATGGCCGTGTGGTTGTAGCGAGGGGCTATGATTTCTGTTGTAATTCCCTGCTCTAATGAACGTCAACATATTGAGGCATGCATACTATCGATCCTGAGCCAGGAGCGTCCTCCAGGGGGGTTGGAAGTTATTGTTGCGGACGGGCTTTCAGAGGACGGCACTCGGGAGATTTTGAAGCGCCTTGCGTCAGAACATCCGGAGTTGCGGGTCGTTGACAACCCTCGTCGCATTACACCTTGTGCGATGAACGCAGGCATTCGAGAGGCACGTGGGCGGTACGTCGCAATCTTAGGCGCACACTGCGATTATGCGCCAGATTACTTACAGACCTGTGTTGCCCTGCTCGATGAACATCCAGAGGCGTCCTGTGCAGGTGGGCCAATCGTAAGTGCAGGTAGGAGCCTCTTTGGTCAGGCTGTTGCAGCCGCTATGTCTCATTCTGTCGGGATAGGCAATGCCAAACATAGGCATCCAAACTTCGAAGGCTATGCCGAGGGGGCCTGTTATCCGGTGTTTCGCAGAGAAGTCTTTGAAAAGGTCGGGCTCTATGATGAAATGTTGGTACGCAATCAGGATGACGAGCTTAATTATCGTCTCACAAAACAAGGGGGAAAGGTGTTCCTCTCCCCACGGGCGCGTTCTACATACTTCGTGAGGGAAAGTGCCAGATCGCTCTTCCGCCAATACTTTGAGTACGGATATTGGCGGGTCGCCGTCATCAAGAAACATCGTATGCCTGCTTCATTTCGGCATCTCGTTCCGCCTGTCTTCGTAATTGGGTTAGCTGCATCACTCGGGCTCGCCCTTGTTGTGCCGACAAGCTGGCGACTCGTTATGCTGGCGGGGCCATGCATCTATGGACTCATCCTATGTAGCGTTGGGCTTCATCTGACTCGCCGTGCGGGCTGGAAGGTTGGATTTCTGTTCCCCGTTGCTGCAGCCACGATGCACCTTGCGTACGCCTTCGGTTTCATGTGGGGTATCCTTCAAGGTGCGCAGGCTTCCGGTCAGACTGAGAAGCCTGCCGGAGATACAAAGCTTGTGAAGTCCGGTTAAAACTGGCAGATGAGTCTTTGAAACTACTTGATTACACCGTGCGCGCTGGAACAATTTCTCAACCAGGATGAGGGAAGGCATAATGGGTGACATATCTGGTCTTCGTGAGGAGGTCAGCATCAAGGTGGCGGTCGTCGGGGCGGGGTACTGGGGCAAGCATCTGGTACGGAACTTTGCCAGCCTGGGGGCCCTCGCCGCCGTATGCGACAGCGACGCCGAGAGGCTGGCGTCGTTCAGCGCACAATATCCCGAGGCGAAGCTGCTCCGAGCCTATTCGGATGTGCTACGCGATCAGACGATCCACGCGGTGGCGATTGCCACGCCAGCTGAGACCCATGCCCAGGCGGTGAGAGAGGCCTTGCTGGCCGGCAAAGACGTCTTCGTGGAAAAGCCGCTCTGCCTATCCGTCGAGGAAGGGGCGGAGCTGGTCGTGATCGCCAAACAGCAGGCCCGAATTCTGATGGTGGGGCACCTCCTCTGGTATCACCCAGCTGTGCTCAAACTCAAAGACTTGATCCGAGCGGGAGAATTGGGCCGGATTCAGTACATCTATTCGAATCGGCTCAACCTAGGCAAGATCCGGCGGGAGGAGAACATCCTCTGGAGCTTTGCCCCCCACGATATCTCCGTTATTTTGGGCTTGCTCAACGAGAGTCCCGACGAGGTCCGAGCTCAGGGGGGGAACTACCTCCACCAGCACATTGCCGACGTCACGATCAGCCTCCTGTCGTTTCCGAGCGGGGTCAAGGCCCACATCTTTGTCTCGTGGTTACACCCGTTCAAAGAGCAGAAATTGATCGTGGTGGGCGATCGCAAAATGGCCGTACTCGATGACATGGAGAAGAAGGACAAGTTGCTGCTGTATCCCCATTCCATCGACTGGAAGGACAATATTCCGATCGCGAACAAGGCAGACGCCCTACCGGTTGAGTTGGACCAGGGCGAGCCTCTGCGGATCGAATGTCAGCACTACTTGAACTGTATTGCCACGCGAACCAGGCCGAGAACGGACGGGGAGGAGGGGCTCCGCGTACTGTCCGTTCTGCAACGGTGCCAAGCGGCGCTTGAACAGACTGCGCCACCTCCAACCTTGCCGGCTCTCAAGCCGGAGAAGCCCTATTTCGCCCATGAGTCGGCCTTCGTGGACGAGGACGTAGAGATCGGCGAGGGGACGAGCATCTGGCACACGTCCCACATCCTCAAAGGCTCGCGCATCGGGAAGCATTGCAAGATCGGGCAGAATGTCGTCGTAGGTCCGCATGTGACGGTTGGCAACGGCGTCAAAATCCAGAACAACGTATCTGTGTACGAAGGCGTGACGCTGGAGGACTACGTGTTCTGCGGCCCCTCGATGGTCTTTACGAACGTTTTTAATCCTCGGAGCGAGATCCCGCGGATGACGGAACTCAGGCTCACGCTCGTGAAGCGCGGGGCTACGCTTGGGGCCAACTCCACCATTTTGTGCGGGATTACCATCGGGCAGTATGCCTTGATCGGAGCAGGGGCAGTTGTCACGAAAGACGTGCCAGATCATGCGCTCGTCGTGGGCAATCCGAGCCGAGTCACGGGCTGGGTGTGCCGCTGTGGTGTTAAGCTTCTCCCCAAGAGTAAGAAGGTCTCCTGTCCTACCTGTGGGAAGCAGTATCTACCAGGTAAAGAAGGGATGAAGGAAGTCTAGCCAAAGGAGGGCTACATGGGCGTTCCCTTACTCGATCTGAAGGCACATCATGAGCCGCTGCATCAAGAGATTATGGCGGCATTGGAACAAACTTTCAGGAGTCAGGCTTTTATCCTGGGCCCGGAAGTGTGCAAGTTGGAGGAGCGGGTGGCTACCTATTGCCAGGCCAAATACGGGGTCGGCGTGTCGTCGGGGACGGATGCGCTGCTGCTTGCGCTCATGGCCCTGGGGATCGGCCCTGGCGACGAGGTGATTACAACCCCCTATTCATTTTTTGCGACAGCGGGAGCTGTTGCCCGACTGGGGGCCAAGCCGGTGTTCGTCGACATTGATCCCACGAGCTACAACCTCGATCCCGCCAAGATCGAACACGCCAGAACTTCCAAGACCAAAGCGATCATCCCGGTGCACCTTTACGGCCAGTGCGCCGCCATGGGACCAATCATGGAGCTCGCAAAGCGGCACAATCTGAGCGTCATCGAGGATGCAGCACAAGCCATTGGCGCGGACTACCGCGATGGTCGGCGGGCCTGCAGCATGGGCACCGTCGGCTGTCTGTCGTTTTTCCCGAGCAAAAACCTGGGCTGTTTGGGAGATGGAGGGATGGCGATCACGAACGATCCCGACCTCGCGGAACGGATGAGAATCCTGCGGGTCCACGGCAGCAAGCCCAAGTACTATCATAAACTGATAGGCGGGAACTTTAGGCTCGACACGATCCAAGCTGCGGTCCTCAACGTGAAGCTGAATTATCTGGACCAGTGGACCAAGCGGCGGCAGGAGAATGCCACTCACTACGAAACCCTGTTCCAGCAGAGCGGTCTCGTGCAGACGGGCAATGTGTCCTTGCCGAAGCCGGTCTATCGCAATTCCGGTGTGACGCACTACCACATTTATAATCAATTTATTCTGCGCGTGAAGCGGCGGGATGATCTCGTAGCGTATCTCAAACAAAAGGGGGTTGGGGTGGAGATCTACTATCCGGTGCCGTTCCACTTGCAGGAGTGCTTCCGCTCCCTGGGCCATAAAAATGGCGACTTCCCGGAGTCGGAACGAGCCGCCAATGTGACCATCGCGATTCCGATCTATCCGGAGTTGACGACCGCGCAGCAGACCGACGTGGTGGAGGCCATTGCGGCCTTTTACCGATAGCTACTGGAGTCGCCCGTGAATGAAGGGGTCTTCCGAGCGCAGTTCGGTTCACACAAGAGCATCCTTCGAGGCGGCGGGGGTGCATTGAATGACCGAGAAAGTCAGTCAATGGTTTCCAAGATTGTATGGCCGCATGGAAAAGATTTCGCCTTCACGATTTTTGACGACTCTGATTTTAATACTGTCGAGAATTCTTCGGCCGTGTATTCATTTCTGAGCGATATCGGTCTACGCACGACCAAATCGGTCTGGCCTATCCGGGGAAATGGCACGCCCAAGATAGGCGGGACCACCTGTGAGGACAAGCAATACCTCACATGGATACTAGGCCTTAAGGAGAATGGATTCGAGGTCGCACTCCATAACGTGACGTATCATACTTCGACTCGAGAGCAAACAGTTGAGGGGTTGGACAGGTTCCGGCAACTCTTCGGGCACGATCCCTATTCGATGGCGAATCATTCCGGCTGCTCCGAGGCCATCTATTGGGGGCGAGCCCGTCTTTCCGGAAGTAGGCGGGTTGTGTACGATCTGGCACATTTATTCTCCAATGGAAATGGAGATGTGAACGATTTCCAAGGGCACATCGAAGGCAGTTCGCTATATTGGGGTGATTTTTGCCAGGACAGAATCAAGTACGTTCGAAACTTTGTGCTGGGTGACATTAACACCCTCAGAGTCTGCCCCTTCATGCCATACCACGATCCTGACCGTCCCCGTGTGAAGTATTGGTTTGCAGGGTCGGAAGGCCCGAATGTGAGATCGTTCAATGCAATGTTACGTGAGGCCAATCAGGATAGATTGATGGCAGAGGGTGGTGCCTGTATTATGTCCACGCATTTCGCCTCAGGATTTTTTGAGCATGGACGAATCAATGAGCGGTTCAGGTTCCTGTTAGAACGAATGAGCAGAATGAACGGATGGTTTGTTCCGGTCCATACCCTGCTCGATTTCATCCTGCAGACGAGGGGTGAGCACAGCATTACTCAAGTGGAGAGAAGCCATCTCGAAAGTCGATGGCTGTGGCACAAGCTCTTCCATACAGGCGGACGAAGTTAGTTCGATGTGACGTTTCTCCCGAATCCGACGGCAGGTCACAATTAGAGTAGATTGAGCTGACGTCTCCCACGAAAATGACGGCAGATGGGAACTGGAGCACGATGGCGGCTTCGGCGGTCCCTTGCGAAAGGAGTGGGCCCATGAAGCGGTCGCGATTCTCAGAAGATCAGATCGTCTATCCCATCCGGCATGCCGAAAGCGGCAACCCCGTCGGCGACCTCTGTCGGCAGTTGGGAGTGAGCGACGCCACCTTCTATGCCTGGAAGAAGAAGTACACTCATCTGGGTGTAAGAGAACTCCGTTGGCTGCAGCAGGTGGAAGAGGAGAACGCCAGACTCAAACGGTTGGTGGCCGACCTCTCACTCGACACGCACATGCTGTCGGAGGCACTGCGAAAAAAGTCGGAGGATCGTCCGACGCCTGGAACTGGCCCAGTGGTTTCACGAGACGTTTCAGGTGAGTTGCGCGCGGGCCTGTCGGCTAGCGCAGTTCGGCCGAGCCTCGTGGTGTAGGCGCAGTCAGGCCAAGGATCGATCGGCGTTGTGCCACCGCATTTGTGATCTGGCCCACGCCAGGCTGCAGCTTGGATGCCTCCGGATCTGGGTGTTGCTGCGGAGCGAAGGTTGGCTCGTCAATCGGAAGCGGGTGCACCGGCTGTACTGACTGGAACGCTTGCAGCCCCGTATGCGGGTGCGACGCCGCAAGCATATGATGCTCCACCGTGGTGCTGCTCCCATACCGGTGGGACCGAGGAAGCGCTGGAGCATGGATTTTGTACATGATACCCTGGCGGACGGACGGCCCTTTCGGATCTTGACGGTCGTGGATCACTGGAATCGGCAAAGTACACTGCTAGAAAGCGGGTTTCGGATGTCGAGGGAGAGGGTTGGCCAGGTCCTCAATCGAGTCTTGAACGAGGCGCAGGACCCAATCTCCATCAAGGTCGATCATGGCACCGAGTTTCAATCGCGAGTGCTCGAAGATTGGGTCTATCGCGGGGTGTATAACTCGATTTTATTCTACCCGGCAAGCCGGTGGAAAATGCCTTAGTTGAATCATTCCACGGGCGTCTACGAGACGAATGCTTGAACGTGCATCAGTTCACTTCACTGGCCGATGCGTAGGATATCATCGAAGTCTGGCGGTGTGACTACAATCAGCGTCTCCCCCATAGCTCGCTCGGGTACCTGACCCCGAACGAGTTCCTCGAACAACGTCAGGGGAGCCAGGTCGTCGAAGAAGCCTTCTGCACCGGTTAAGACTTGGATCGGGATGGGGCCAACGTCACCGTCAGTATACTCTAATTCTGACTTGGCGTCGTTTTCGGGGGAGACGTCAGTCTTCCTTCGCCCCTGGCTATCACACTCCTGCCCGATTTCAGAAGATGACGACGGGCTTTGACCCGCGGTGCCCATTCAATCGGAGGAAAAATCTGTGTTCCAGTGAAAGCGCACGTTACCTTCGGGTCAAAGGAGGGAGCGGACCATGTATTCGCGGAGAAGTTTTTTGATCGGATTGTTCGTGCTTGCCCAAGCGGGGCTGCTCTTTCGGATTCACCTCAAAAAGAGTGGGAAATTCGTTAGACAGGGCTGGGTGCTCCAAGAGGGAGATGTTTAATGTTTGTCGATTTCAACCTGTCGGTGAACAGCCTTCCTAAGAGCACAGACTTCTGCGTGGTCGGTTCAGGGCCCGCGGGCATGACGCTAGCCCTCGAGCTTGAGCGTCATGGTCGCTCAGTGGTCCTCTTAGAGGGGGGCGGACTGGAGTGGAGCCCGGAGTCCCATGAACTCTATAGAGGGGATGTGATAGGCGACCACTACGTCGCACTCGAATTCGCTCGGGCCCGATTGCTAGGAGGTACAAGCGGCCATTGGGGTGGGTGGTCCTACCAACTGACGGACCTGGCTTTCAAAAAAAAGGCGGGCTTTGAGGATGCCCAGTGGCCGATAGAAAAGAAAGATTTGGATCCATTTTTGCCACAAGCGCGGTCTGTACTGGATATTGGTCCGCCGGCGGACGAGGTCGTCTTAGACGGCGAGTTCGGTATCAAGGAATTTCGGATCTCGTATTCGCGGGTTCGGTTCGGTCAAAAGTATCGGGAGAGACTTGCTTCGTCTCAACACATTACCTGCGTCACAAATGCCAATCTCACAGGGTTGAAAACCGACGGTCGCAATGTTGTTGCTGCAACCGTGACAAACTTCATGGGGCAATCCGGCAGCGTGTACGCGAAGTATTTTGTCTTGGCGATGGGAGGCATAGAAAACAGCCGCATGCTTCTGTGGTGCAACCATCAGGCGAATGGACACCTCGTTGATTCGCGCGCCCCGCTCGGCCGGTATTGGATGGAACATCCCGCATACACGGTCGGTCACGCGCTCGTTGACCTCAAAATTCCAAAAACGGAGTACTTTCGACCGCACCTCCTGCTCACGTTCACGGAGGCCGTGTTCAGGAAGCTGGGTATCCTGGAGTGCAGCATTGCTTTGGAAGAGATCCCGAGCAGCGGTACCAAGGGGTTACTGAAGGACCTTATCTGTGTGGCGCCGAAAGCCGGAGAATGGGCGGCATCGCTTGCCGGTAAAAATATCGTGTGTGGCACCAAACTCATCATCGGGTGGGAGCAAGAGCCTGTTTGGAGCAATCATGTGAAACTGTCGGAAACGAAGCGTGACCGGTTTGGCATTCCCCTGGTGGAGCTGCATTGGAAAAAGACCGATCGAGATCGTGTCACGCTGGAGAAAGCGCTCTCTCAATTCAATGATTTCTTGATGGCTAGAAATCGCGGTCGCCTAAAGCTTGACGATTGGGTGCTTGGCAAAGGTGGGTACCCCGCCAGCGCTGATGATGGCGTGAGCTATCATCACATGGGTGGTACTCGAATGGCATCGACGGTTGAGAAGGGTGTTGTGGACCAGAACTGTCGTGTGTTCGGACAGGATAATCTGTATGTTGCCGGTTCATCGGTTTTCCCCAGTGGTGGAGAAGCTAACCCGACTCTCGCGATTGTTCAGCTCTCGTTACGATTGGCGGAGCACTTGCGGAATGCATAGACTGATACCCCGCGATTGACCTTTTCCCCGTCGCATGCCTGCCTTAATGTGAGTTGTGCACAACGTGGCGTGTCCGCATGGCCGTTCCGTAACCACGTTCTCGCTCGGAATCTCCCACGGGCCGATCTTTGCGAGTTCATAGAGACGTTACAATGGCTACAGGCACCGCTCCCCCGAAAAATGACCTGCTCCTTCTGGCGTCCCTGTTCCTTTGGGAAGTAGCGATCGCGGCGATGGCGATGGCAATGTACATGAAGGGTGATCGATCTTTCACAGTATTCCTCTCTAGCAGCCCAGGCCTAGTCTTTCTTTTGGCCATCACCGTTTTTTTCATCGCCGGTGCCGTCGTCATTCACCAGTATCAGGGATGCAAACGATCACCATCGCGCCACTTCCACTTGATCGTGACAATGAACCTCGTCACCGCGCTTCTCATTCTGATAACGGGCGAGATCGCGATGAGGATGTTGGCTCGCACTACCGTAGAAGGTGAGACACTGGGGAGCAGGGTGTTGATACCGAAAAATTGGGGTGAGTTAACCCGCCACAATCGTCAGCTTCTCGATGAGGCAAATACCCGCCCTACTTTTAGCGTGTACGATGACCTCATGGGATGGACGGTCGGACCGAGCAGACGGAGTGCGAATGGACTCTACTATTCCAGTTCGGAGGGAATACGCGCTCCACATGAGGACGTTTCGTTCGCCGAACTCACGGAGAAGACGCGGATTGCCCTGGTGGGGGATTCCTACACCTTCGGTGAAGATGTGGCGTATGAAGACACCTGGGGATTTCTCTTAGAAAATGCGTTAGGTTCAGAAATTCAAGTCTTGAACTTTGGAGTTCCTGGCTATGGTGTGGATCAGGCATATCTACGGTATGAGAAAGACGTCCGCAAGTGGAAACCCAAAGTTGTGATCTTCAGCTTCATCGCCCATGACGTTGAACGTACGATGACGGTCTACACCTCTCTAAACTATCCTGGCTGGAATATGCCTTTTTCAAAGCCTCGTTTCATTTTGCGCGACGGAGATCTCAAGAAACTCAATGTGCCTCCCCTCGCACCCGAAGCCATCTTCTCCCGAGGATCCATTTCTGAGCTTCCCTTCCTGGAATATGATAGAGGCTACAGGCAGAGCGACTGGAGGCGAAGCTTCTTCCAATTCTCTTATCTCGCTCGGGCGTTCATGACATGGCTACCTCGTTGGGAAGCGGTCACTCCCGATGTTTCTGATGAGGCACTTGTATCCGTCAATGCCTCGATTTTGAGGGCTTTCGTTCGGTCGGCAGAAGAAGCGGGGGCTACCCCTATCGTGGTGTACCACCCGAAAAGAGAGTTTAATACTAGTTCAAGTTCGTACGTGCCTCTTGGCAAGCGAGTGTTGCAAGAGGCAGGACTTGTATATACAGATCCCACTTCCTGTTTGCTGGAACTGGACCAGGCCGATTGGTTCATCCCGCACGGTCATTATACCCCGAAGGGTAATGCTATGGTCGCAAAATGTCTGGTCAAAGCTGTTCGTCAAGTACTGGGTGAAGTCTCGTAAAATGAGATTTTTCCTTCAGCCATGTGAGCAGATCGGAGGGTGAGCCCCCTTTGGGCCATACATGAAGAATAAGCCCAATCAGAATCAGACGACCACGCGAGTCGTTATCGCTCTGACGCTGGTCCTCTTTGTCCTCGGGTATTTTCTGGTCGTGAAGGCCGGCATTTCAGATATGAGGCAGCTAATCAGCTTTCTAGTCGCCTCGTATCTTGTCGTCTGGGGTGGGTATTCGCTGACGGCTCCTATTTCCCGAGTCGAGATCCGAAGCCAGTTCGTTCTGACGACACTCTCTCTTGCGGTGGCCTTAGCGTTCGTTGAGCTGCCTGCCTGGGTGAAGCTGATCGATTATCGGAAGATCTTTGCCATCTCTGGTACCTTGCCATGGGAACAGCCGGGCTATCTGCCTGATCCGGAACTCTTGGCC
>Ga0187893_10002877_pt1 | contig 36528 bp, 21 predicted proteins | sample MA1701074metaG_FD_139574 | JGI IMG/M metagenome (GOLD analysis project Ga0187893, IMG submission 139574) | White microbial mat communities from a basaltic lava cave in the Kipuka Kanohina Cave System on the Island of Hawaii, USA - MA170107-4 metaG ... | reverse complement strand
TCGGAAGGCTGCAACGTGTTGGCGGCCTGAATGATCTGGTCGATGGTTAACTTTTGACTCATCACATTTCCTCGGCTTGAGTGTACCACAGGAGTAGAACGACGTGCCCTCCAGAACCTATGTAGCCCACGACCAAGCAGTCTCGGTTGTCCGCATGTACCTGCAGATGGCGGTGATTGGCCTCATCGTCGGTACCGGGCTGTACTGCGGGCTGATGGCCGCCTTTCTCTCTCACTGGGTGTCCGGCCCTATTCCCGAAGTGCGTGAGGTCGATGGGCGGCCGCGCCTCGTGATAACTCCCTCGTCGCCACGCCTTCCACTCTCAGCCATCGTGAAGTACTACGTTTCACTCAATCCCGCCAACTACGTCAGCACCAATCTCAATCCGGCGCGGCAAGCGGTGCGAACAGATCTGGAACAGGTCGAAAAGGAACTCCTTCCTCTACTCCAGAACTCAAAGGTGCCGAGAGACCAATACTGCCGACTTCTCCGACTCATCACGCGCGGCCGCGTCACCCATCTGCGCTGGATCGTTCCGTGTTCTCTGCTCTTCTTTCCCCTCTTCGGTGTTCTCTACTTCCTGGCGTTCCGGAGCCTGAACAAGCGAGCCTCAAAGACGCGGTTCGTTCGAGGCGCCGATATGGTCCCCCTGCACCAAATGAAACTTTGGTTGCAGGCAGCCATTGAGAACGAGAAAGCACAGAAACAGGGGGCCAAGTCGTTGCAGCTCGGAGCTGTACTTCTGCCTGAAGAGGTTTCGCGCCGCCACATCTTTGTGGCCGGAACTTCCGGCACCGGCAAGTCAGTCTGCCTGAATCACTATGTTCGGAGCCTCAATAAACTGAAAGTTGGCACGACGCAACCCAGCAAGTCCGTCATCTACGACGTGAAGGGCGAGTTCACCGGCAAGCACAGCCAGCCCGGCGATGTGATCTTTTATCCGTTCGACCAGCGCAGCGTCGGCTGGAGCTTTTTCAACGAAGTGCACGACTACCCCGATCTCGACGTGCTGTGCACCTCGCTCTACGAGCCGCCCAAGGATTCAAAAGACGCCTACTGGTACAACGCCGCGCGCGATGTCTTCCGAACCGGGCTCTTCTATCTGCTCCGGGAGAAGAAGAAAACGAACCGCGACATCTGGGACTTCTTTTCCCAACCCCTGCATCAGATCCGCGACTGCATGTATAGCTTGCCCATCCGCGAGCTGGGCGCCCTCAAACACATTGACAAGGCCGATTCCAACCAGGCCGCCTCTGTCATCTCCATTCTCCAGGAACGCCTTACCTTCTTTCGCTACCTGACGGACAGCGACGGCAGCTTTTCCTTTCGCAAGTTCATTCGCGACGATGCCGACCGCCGAAATCTGTTCTTGATGAACATGCGGCAATACGATGCCATCTTTCGGCCGTTGATGACCTTCGTCATCGACGTGATGACCCGCGAGGTCCTTTCGCTGCCGGACAGCTACACGCGACGAATTACCTTTCTGATCGATGAGTTCGGCTCTCTGTCGAAGATGACCTCTATCTTCGACTTCCTTACCATGGCGCGATCCAAAGGTGGCTTTCTCGTTGTCGCCAACCAGGATCTGGGCTCGGTTTCCAACGTTTACGGGAAGGACCAGAAGGAGACCTTCTTCAACAACTTCAATCTGCACCTGATCTTCCGCATCAACGACCCAACGACAGCCGAGTTTCTGAGCAAAGCCTTCGGCGAGCGCGAAGTCATCAAGAAGTTTTCCAGCAGCCAGATGAGCCCAACCGACCTGGGCGACCGCTTCAGCATCTCCGATCAGGAAAAGCTGGAGAAGATCATTCTCCCCACCGAGTTTCAGAACCTGAAAGACTTCCAGATTTTCTTGAAGATCGCTAATTACGGCATCACCCGAATGGCAACGCCAAGAGTGTTCCTGCCGACAGTCGCTTCCGAGTTCCTTCCGCGTGACTTTGGTCTGGAGCAAATGCTGAAAGAAAAGTCTCAACCGCTCGCTGCGGTGCGGCCCGCTGAAGTACCGCAGTTTGCGCCTTAGGGATCGTAATCATTGTCAGGAGGCAGTCTGTGAGGAGGAAAGGCTAGGCAGCGAGCTGACGTCCGGCTGGAGTTTGCGGAGGCCAAGGACCATTGCGAGCTCATTCGAGTCGATAAGTGGTTGCTTGCCCGCCAGAGACTCGATCTGCCATGAACCGCGTGTCCTAAGTTTGAGGTCATCGACCACCATCGGTTTCAAGCGTGCCAGCTACGAGGATCTGTTATGTCGATCGAAGGGATTCCCGCAAAAGTCACATTGTTCTCCCAGGATGCCTTTCTGCGGACCCCTGGCACGTGGCTTTCTCCTTTCGATGCCTCACTTTGGAGCTCGTTCGTGCGGTTTGATCAGCCTTACCGCCTGTCGTCGCCCGTTCGGCTAGTCCTGCAGCATGGCTCACGCCAGGGAGAGCTGCTGTCATTCGCCTTGCTTCCTCGCAGTCCGGCGCCTCACAACGGCTCACTCCGGCGTCGTTTTCCTCGTTCCGTTGACTTGGTCCTCATCCTCAGGTGCAGGACCAAGATCCTCTTCACTCAAAAGGAGAAACTCACAATGGCAACCAAATCCGCAACCCAAACCCAACAGCAACCCAAGGCAGCCACACCAGCGGCGACACCACGCAAGCCAGTCCAAGAACTTCGGCTTGGACGGCTGAAAGCCGCAATCTGGGAGAACCCCACCGACAACGGCGTTCGCTACAACGTCACTTTTTCACGTCTGTACAAAGACGAGGCAGGTTGGCACTCGAACGACTCGTTTGGTGTGGACGACCTCCTCGGCCTCGCCAAGCTGTCAGATCAAACGCACACTTGGATCGTCCAGAAACAGCAAGAGCCGGAATGACCGGATCTTGGTTCACCTTCGGCCCGCCCGGACTCGTGCCGGGCGGTTTCTTTTGCACCAAACGGTCGAACGAGACCATCAAATCCGAAAAATGGAGTTTGAACTGGACTGTTATAAAAGAGTGCCTGACTGTTCCTCGTTCAACCATTCACCCAACTCTACGCCGATGCGCTTGCCCGAGGGCGTTCTACAAACCACATCAGGAAAGTCCTTTTCATCGGCTGGCTGGGCCCAGTTTTCAATAGGCTCCCCGACGAAACGTGGCGCTGCTTTCAGGAGAGCCGCAAAGATTTCTTTTTCTGTCTCTCGCTTGTTACTGGCCATTGGATCTGGGTTCTCCCTACACGACTGTAGCTTCACCCCTAATCTCCTTCAAAGAATGGCATTCACCTTCCGGAACATTTTCTCAAATCGGTCCAGCGTCGCGTCCGATATCTCACCCTGTAGAATCCCTAGCCTCTCTGATAGGTGGCGTGCGGCACGATAGTGGTTGAATTCGATCCCTTCCTTGAGCGGATTGACTTTGAAGTACTCTTCGAGCCGTTTCACCGTACGAGGTACGTGACTATTGAGATCCGTCACTTCAACGGGCTTGGAAAGGTGAGGTCCGAACTCAGCGTTCACGACTTTGAGGTAGAAGGGCAATTCAAACAGGTCCTCAATGTCGGCTTGGGCTTTGCAGGCAAAGTCGGCGAAAGTGACGACTTTCTTTTTGTCCAGCAGCTTCTTCTTGTATAGGTTCTCGACCGTCTGTCTATCCTTTTTTTGGAAGTCAATCAGAACTGCGACATTTAAATGTGTTTGGGCTCCAATCAACGCGACAAATGTGGGAACTTTGTCAGAACCGCCGACCGGCGTTATCGTCCACCGCGAACTCAGCCCTGTCCTTCCCAGCTGTTGGAGTAGCGAACTCATCGCTTGCAGGTAGAGAAGATCGGATACGCCTTCAACAACCAAATTGTTCGGACCGATGAATAGCGTCTGATAGATTTCATAACCCAGTGCGCCCTGCAGGGGGAAGAGGCTCTCGCCCGTCGCTTCAAGAACATCGGTCAGCACCTTGGTTCCTTGATTCTCCGGAGAAAGCTCTTCGTCTTTCTCAATGCTCAGATCCTGAACAATCCGAACACGATCGAACTGCGCCGGGTCTACCATGAACGGCGAGTGCGTAGTGTAGATTAGCTGGTGGTTCCCTTTGACCTCCGCGTCGAAGAAGCGAAGAAGGTCCTCCTGGGCCTTGGCATGAAGAGAAAGACCCGGCTCGTCCAAAAGGAGGATAACGCTCTGCTTCCGCCGCTGTATGTCAGAGTACCAGGCCAGAAACGAAAAAAACCATATGAACCCACGGGACCGTGTGCCCATTTCAGTAGTGACCATATGCTTCCCATCGAAAACGTCTCCCCAGATGTTGTTGCCACTGCGCATATCTGCAGGATCCTCAGGGCGGGCGGGTCGAACATCAAAGCGAAGATGAAGATGGCGATTCTGCGTCCAGTAGTTGACGATGCGTTTCGTCAGATGATTTCCAGCACCTTCGAGACGATTTTTCAGCTCACGGGTCCGTGAAGGGTTAACCAACTGGTTGAGATCTAGCCGAGCGAGACCAATCAAGCCCAGCAATGGATGATCGGATGGTTTCAGGGCCTTTTGTTCCAGTCGTTGCTTCAACGCTTCAATGTTCGCACGGCCCTCCATTTGGTAGTACTCATCGAAGTAGAGAAGCTTCGGAACGCGTGGCCAGAGAATCTTTTTGAAGGTGTAGGTACTGACGTTCTTCTGCTGCTGGATTTCTTGGACCAAGGCCAGCAGTTTTTTTACCGACTCCGTCTGTTCTGCCTTTCCAAGGGTCTCGATCATCTTGCTGGTTGTATCGCAATTGCTAAGATTGGACTCTAGCTCTGCAGCAAACTGCCCCTGGGTAACGAGGTGGCGAAGAGCAGCAGCTTCATCTACGTCGCACACAAAGGTGAGCTGGTTGTCGTAGCCCTTCGACAATCGGAGCGTCCGACTTCGCAGTATTCGATCGCCAAATACAGCCTTTACTGCTTCGGCATCGTGCTGCTCGATTTCGAAATCTGCCCGACAGACTATCGCATGCTGCTTATCGCCCTTCTCAGTGTTGATCCGATACTCCTCCACATCCCACCGAGGATAGTCGTCCGTGACGTCATATCTGGCTTCGGTTTCAATGATTGGATTGAGTCGATATAGTGCTTGGAGCAAAGCGGTTTTGCCTGCTTCGTTCTTTCCAACCAGACAGGTAATGTCTCCGATGTCAAACTGTCTTGAATCGCGAACGCTGTGAAATTCCGTGATCTGCACATTCTTGAGCCTCATAACATCCCTCCACAATTTTCAGCTGTACTGCACACCAAAACCTGCAGCGTTCCGTCAAAGAGACGACGCCTTACTGAACCACGACGAGCCAAAAAGCAGATTCGAGTCCATTCCCGTATCCCTCTCGAAAGCCTTGTTCAATAAGGGAGTACTAGGGCTTTGAACTGTCAGGAGGCTTGAAGCTATGGTAAGGTTCTTTCTACCGCTGTAAGGATTCTTATGGAGGGTATGTGGGAAAGGTCCTCATCGCTTGGATCGGGCATACTGATCTGCGAGCCGCCGCGGGAGAGCCCGAGGCAGGCGTCGGTCCTATTGGGCAAGCAGTCGCTGCCAGGGAATTCGATCGAATAGCGCTCATCAGCAACTATCCCAAGGCACAAGCACGCGAATATGTCCATTGGCTGAAGCTACGAACCACTGCGCCAATCCTACTGGACGAAGCTCACCTGTCGTCACCCACACAGTTCGGCGAAATCTATGAAGCGGCCGTCCGAGTGATCTCAGAAACCCTCAAAAAGAGTGGAAACCTCGATCTAGTGTTTCACTTGAGTCCGGGAACGCCGGCTATGGCAGCGGTTTGGATCATTTTGGGCAAAACGCGTTTTCCCGCCGAGCTGATCGAATCTTCGAAAGCACAGGGCGTCAAGACGGCGTCAGTCCCGTTTGATATTTCCGCAGACTTCATCCCGTCGCTGTTGCGGAAGCCCGATGAAGAGCTGGAGCGTCTTGCCCAGGGCTTGCCGCCGGAAGCGCCGGAGTTTGCGGATATCATTCATCGCAGCAAACCCATGCAAAAGATCATTGCCATGGCTCGAAGGGTAGCTCCGCGCTCCATTCCGGTCTTGATCGAGGGCGCCAGCGGCACCGGGAAGGAGCTGCTGGCAAGGGCAATTCATAGGGCCAGCCCTCGCAAAGACGGTCCTTTTGTTGCGGTGAACTGTGGAGCCATTTCTCCTGAACTTTTCGAGTCAGAGTTTTTCGGTCACATCAAAGGTTCGTTTAGCGGCGCACACATCGATCGGATTGGACACTTCGAGTCGGCTCACAAGGGAACCTTGTTCTTAGACGAAATAGGCGAGCTCCCTTTGCCGCAGCAGGTAAAACTCCTGAGGGCCATGCAGGAGGGCGAAATCAGCCGGCTCGGCGAGTCAAAGACTCGGAGGTTCGATGTGAGGATAATCGCCGCCACGAACCGGAACCTCCAGGCTGAAGTCAGCCAAGGTCGCTTTCGGGAGGATTTGTACTATCGGGTTGCAGTTGCCCTCTTGCGGTTGCCTCCCGTCAAGGAAAGGCCGGGTGATCTCGGGATGTTGATCGACAATCTGCTGGATCAGGTCAACAAAGAAAGCAGCACCGAACCCGGCTATCGTCACAAAAAGCTTTCTGCTGGCGCGAGAAATCTTATGCTGGAGCAAAGTTGGCCAGGCAACGTTCGCGAACTTCAGAATACCCTCCGCAGGGCTGCCGTCTGGTCCGCAGGGGACACCATCGAGGTCAATGACCTCAAAGCCGCTCTTCTTCCGGTGGGGACGAACGTCTCCGGCGGCAACGGCATAATGGGTCATTCACTGGAGGATCCGATTGATTTGCCGGCAATTATCCGGGAGGTTGCGCAACACTACTTGAAACTTGGTATTGAAACGAGTCATGGCAACAAGACGCGAGCCGCGCAACTCCTCGGTCTGCCTAGCTATCAGACCCTGAGTAACTGGCTAACAAGATATGGTGTGAAGGAATGATGGCAGACCGCTTGCTTTCCCGGTCTGCATGGAAGCGGAAGAGATGAAATCCGTCAACTTTGAGATGTTGCGTCCGAACTGGCCTGACTTGGCGAGCCTTGGCGGATTTGCCGAGCAATATGCCCTTCCAGACCCATCGAGCTCCCTGGTTAAGCTTCGCAGTTTCGCCGAAGTAATGGTCCAGATCATCTACCGCCAGCTAGCGCTTCCCAAACCGATTCAACCAAACCTAATTGACCTGCTCAATTCAGGCGGCTTCGTCGGAGTCACGCCCAAGGTCGTCCTGGACAAACTTCATGCCATTCGCATTCACGGAAACAAAGCCGCGCATGGGGAAGCCGGGTCAAACAAACTAGCGCTTCAGCTGGTCCAGCAGGCCTACGACCTCGCAAGATGGTTCTTTGTCACGTTCGGAAAAGGCAAGGCAGAACAATGCCCAGCCTTCATCTCCCCCGAATCGGAAGCAGCTCAAGACGATAGCAAGGGGAACCTGAAAAAGGACAAGAGAGAAATCCTCGAAAAGCTGGCAGGACAAGAGGCGCGGATGCAGGCGTTGCTAGAGGAACTCGAAAAGGCCCGCGCGGAACAAGCCGCTGCTCAAAAGAAAGCCGAGGAACTAGAGGCTTTCGCAGGCCGCGCCGCCGAAGTAGCCGATGAACTCCAGTTTGACGAGGCTTCCACTCGCCATTGGCTTCTCGACAGCCAACTCCAGGACGCCGGCTGGAAGGTGGGCGCCAACGGGACCAGCACCGAAGAGGTAGGGCAAGAGGTCGAAGTTCCCTTTCAGCCCACTGGCACGGGGCTGGGCTATGCGGACTATGTCCTGTGGAACGACGATGGGAAGCCGCTGGCGGTCATTGAAGTCAAGAAGACCTCCAAGGAAGCCGAGCTAGGCCGCCATCAGGCCAAGCTTTACGCCGATGGATTGGAAAAGAAGTACGGCCAGCGGCCGGTTATCTTCTATACCAATGGCTTCGACATCTGGATTTGGGATGACGCTCAGCAGTATCCACCCCGCAAACTTTTTGGGTTCTACTCCAAGGATAGTTTGCAGTACCTGGTTCAACAGAGGTCTCTGAAGAGACCTCTCGATTCCATTGCCCCCAAACCTGAAATTGCTGGTCGCCTTTACCAGCTCGAAGCGATCAAACGGGTCACCGAACGCTTTTCAGATCGGCACCGCAAAACCCTCGTCGTACAGGCCACAGGCACGGGAAAAACTCGAGTGGCCATTGGACTGTCTGACCTTTTGATCCAAGCGGGATGGGCGAAGCGGATCCTTTTCCTGTGCGATCGTAGAGAACTGCGTCGCCAAGCCAAGAATGCTTTCGGCCACTTTACCAGCGAACCGCTGACGGTGGTCAATGCAGGGACCGCCAAGGATCGAGACAAGCGCATCTACCTGGCTACCTACCCTGCGATGCTCAAGATCTACCAGACCTTCGACGTCGGGTTTTTTGATTTGGTGATTGCAGACGAATCGCATCGCAGCATCTACAACGTGTATAGCGATCTGTTCCGCTATTTCGATGCCCTTCAGGTAGGTCTCACTGCCACGCCGGTAGAGCTGGTCAGCCGCAGCACTTGCAGGCTTTTCGACTGCGAATTCAAACATCCCACCGTCAACTACGATCTTGAGAGAGCCGTAGCCGAGGAATGCCTGGTGCCGTTTGAGGTTTATACCCACACCACCCAGTTCTTGCGCGAGGGGATTGACGCCGAAAAACTGACCGACGACCAAATCGCTCAGTTAGAAGACCAGGGGATTGATCCCAATGTCATTGATTTCGACGCCGAGCAAATCGACAAGCAGGTCTATAACAAAGATACAAACCGTGAGATCCTTCGTAACCTCATGGAAAAAGGCATTCGCGATGCGACCGGACAAGCGCCCGGCAAAAGCATCATTTTTGCCCGGAACCACCTGCATGCCATGTTGCTCCAGCAGCTCTTCGACGAGCTCTATCCCCAGTACGCGGGCAAGTTCTGCCAAGTGATCGACAACTACGATCCGCGGGCTGAGCAGCTCATCGACGATTTCAAAGGCACCGGCAGCAACGACCAACTCACCATCGCGATTTCGGTAGACATGCTGGATACAGGCATCGACGTTCCAGAGGTCGTCAACCTGGTGTTTGCGAAGCCGGTCAAGTCGAAGGTGAAGTTTTGGCAGATGATCGGTCGTGGTACGCGCCTTTGTCCAGATTTGTTCGGTCCGGGAAAACACAAATCCTGCTTTCGCATTTTCGATCATTGGGGCAACTTTGACTACTTCGACTTCCACTATCAGGAAACTGAACCCACCGTCAGCAAGTCGCTAATGCAAATGGTCTTTGAGGCTCGCATTCAGTTAGCAGAAACGGCCTTGCAGCAGGCAGATCTTCCCTCATTCGAAATCGCCATCGGGCTGATCGGGGCTGACCTGAATGCGCTGCCTGAAGAAAGCATCGCCGTCAGAGAGAAATGGCGCGAGAAGCGAAGCCTCTCGCAGGCTGAGGTCCTTAAAAGATTCGCACCCGCAACCAAGCATGCTCTTCTGAATGAGATGGCGCCACTGATGCAGTGGATCAACTTGCGGGGCTTCGGCGAAGCTCACCATTTCGATCTGCTCATCGCCCGAATGCAGATCGAGCTACTTCGAAAGTCGAGCCGATTCGAGGATCTCAAGGCTGAGTTGCTCGATTGGGCCAATTCACTTCAAGTGAATCTGAATCCAGTTATCGAAAAGCGGGAGGTGCTAGCACAAGTTCGCAGTGACTCGTTTTGGAAGGGTGTGACCGCGGAGGCTTTGGAGCAGTTAAGGCAAGAGCTGCGCGGAATCATGCACCATCAGCAACGCAACATCTACAAGTCATCCAAGCCGCTGGTCATCGACGTAAGGGAGGACGAAGCGGAGTATCAATACAATAAGCGATCAGCTTCGCTGAAAACCATCGACATGAAGGCTTATGAGAGGCGCGTGGAAGTGGTCCTGAAAGACCTCTTCAATACCGATCCGACAGTGAAGAAAATCCGCGCAGGTCTGCCAGTCAGCGAAGCTGACCTTAAGGCTCTCACTTCCCTGGTCTTGACTCAGAACCCCGACGTTAATCTGAGCGTTCTTGAAGAATTCTATGCAGAGACCGCAAAACCTCTGGACGTCATCATCCGCTCTCTCGTCGGAATGGAAGCTGAAGTGGTCAGAGCGAGATTTGCCCAGTTTGCACAGAAGCACCCGAGCCTCAACTCCAGGCAATTAAGGTTTCTCAGCCTCTTGCAGAACCACATCAGCCAGCATGGATCCATTGAGCTGGAACGGCTCTACGAAGACCCATTCACGCTGATCGATAGTGGCGGACTGGACGCTGTTTTTCCTGTCGAAGTACAAGTGAATGAACTCATCGAAATCATCCAAACGTTTCAGCGCCCTCAGGGTAGGAGGGATGTGCCTGCCTCAGTTAGGGAGTAAGACAGAAAATCATGATTACCGGAGAACTCAAAAGCCGAGTTGATGCGCTTTGGAACGAATTCTGGACAGGCGGCATCACCAATCCTCTTACGGTGATCGAACAGATCACGTTTTTGATGTACCTGCGCCTCGTAGACATAGCCGAAAGCCGAAACGAGAAACGCCAGCAGCGAACCGGTAAGTCATTTCAGCGGTCCTTCGGTGATTCTGAGGAACAGCAGAAGCTACGTTGGTCTCGATTCAAGAACCTGGGCGCGGAGGAGATGTTGCCTTGGGTACGCGACAAGGTCTTCACGCATCTTCGCAATCTCAACCATGGCAGCCGCTTCAGTGAGTTTATGAAGGATGCCCAGTTGATGATTCAGAAGCCTAGCCTTCTGGTTAAAGCTGTCAATATGGTCGATAGTTTGCCTCTTACCGAAGGCGATACCAAGGGTGACCTTTACGAGTACCTGCTCAGCAAGCTCACCACCGCAGGTATCAACGGCCAGTTCCGCACCCCACGTCACATCATCCGGCTGATGGTAGAACTGCTGGCCCCACGTCCCGACCAGACCATAGGCGATCCTGCCTGTGGAACGGGTGGCTTTCTCGTCGCCAGCATGGAATACCTGCTGCGTCAACATACCTCGCCTCAGGGCATCATCGTGGACGCTGACACTGGAGACAAGATCTTCACCGGCGACTTGCTGGAATCATACCGAGCCCACATCGCCAGCAGGATGTTTCATGGATTTGACTTCGACGCAACCATGTTGCGGATTGCCGCTATGAACCTGGCGCTGCATGGCGTAGAGAATCCAGACATCCATTATCAAGACAGCCTGAGCACCAGTTTTACGGAACGCTTTCCAAAGGTTGCGAGCGAAGGCCTGGATGTGATTCTCGCCAACCCGCCTTTCAAGGGTAGCCTTGACCATGAGGACGTTCATCCTACACTCTTACGAAAGGTCAAAACCCGCAAAACTGAGCTGCTATTTGTCGCGCTCATGCTTCGCATGCTCAAAGTCGGTGGTCGCTGCGCCACCATCGTTCCGGATGGTGTTCTGTTCGGCTCCAGCTCCGCCCATCAGGCTTTGCGCAAGATGCTGGTAGATGAGAACCAACTCGAAGCTGTCATCTCGCTGCCATCAGGCGTATTCAAGCCCTACGCCGGAGTTTCGACGGCTATCATCGTCTTCACCAAGGGTGGCCGGACCGACAACGTCTTCTTCTACGATGTTGAAGCCGATGGGTTGTCGCTTGACGACAAACGTGATGAGGTGGAGGAGAACGACCTTCCGGACTGCCTGGTTCGCTGGCAAAGCCGCGATCCCAAAACGGACGCCGATCGCAGTGCCAAGCATTTCTTCGTCACGGCGGAAGACATTCGCACAAACCGTTTTGATCTGTCGATCAACCGGTACAAGGAAGTCCAACACAAAGAAGAGGAGTATGAGCCACCGAAGGAAATCCTGGCTCGTATGAGAGCCCTTGAGGCAGAGATCCAGGCGGACTTAATTGAATTGGAGGGGATGTTTTGAGAACGGTCTTTCGAAACAGTTCCCTTGAAGAGATTTCAGAGAGCATAGATTACGGCCTTACAGAGTCCGCATCCGCCAGACGCCTCGGTCCAAAGTTTCTTCGAATTACTGACATCCAGAACGACGGTGTATCGTGGAACACCGTTCCATACTGCGCGTGCACCAAAAGTGATCAGGAAAAGTATGCGCTTCGGACTGGTGACATTGTCTTTGCTAGAACCGGAGCAACAACCGGCAAGAGTTTTCTTATTACTGACTGCCCAGAATCGACCGTCTTTGCCTCTTATCTCATTCGCGTTCGTCCCAAGCCCTCGGTGGATCCTCGATACCTTCAGCACTTCTTCAGAACACCAGATTATTGGAGGCAAGTTAACGTTCACTCCGCCGGAAGCACTCAGCCTGGCGTAAACGCGACAAAGCTGAAGAGTCTCACAGTGCCGCTCCCGCCACGCAAGGAGCAAGAACGCATCGCCGCCATCCTCGACAAGGCGGAAACTATCCGCCGAAGACGGCAGCAAGCGCTCCAACTCGTGGACGAATTTCTCCGTTCCGTTTTCCTCGAAATGTTCGGCGATCCGGTAACCAATCCGAAAGGATGGGAGGAGCGAGAACTTTGCCAGGTGAGTGAAGTTCGCTCCGGGGTGGCGAAGGGTAGGAACTTCAACGGCAGACAAACGGTGACTGTGCCCTACATGCGGGTTGCCAACGTTCAGGATGGACACATCGACCTAACTCACATCAAGGAGATTGAAGTGTTTCCTGAAGAAGTGGAGAAGTATCGACTCCAGCGCGGCGATATTCTGTTGACGGAAGGTGGCGATCCCGACAAGCTCGGACGAGGCGCAGTTTGGGAGGACCAAGTATCCCCCTGCATTCATCAGAACCACATCTTTAGTGTTCGAGTTAACAGATCTGGCTTGTTGCCAGAGTTCCTGAGCGCGCTCATCGCCAGCAAGAGGGGCAAAGCGTACTTTCTGAAAGCTGGCAAGCAAACAACCGGTATCGCCACCATCAACAAGACTCAACTTAGCCAGTTCCCTGTCTTGCTTCCGCCGGAGGAGATCCAGGGAAGATACCTTCGAATACTGGCGAAGACGAGAGAGGCGTCTGGAAAGCAGTTAGCGCTTGCCGATCAAGCACAGCACTTATTTGACTCCCTTGCCCAGCGCGCTTTTCAGGGAGAGTTGTGACAAACCCAGTCGTTGACACCACGACTGGCGGAGGACTATCTGAAGAAACCTGCGGCAAAGGGCAGCCTTGAGGAGATCATGCGCATTCTGGACAAGGCTACCGATGTTGAACCGGAAGGAGCACGACAGGTTGCCCGGTTAACGCCTTCGAGGAAAATAGCATGTACCTGACCGCACTAACCCTAAGGAACTTCAAATCGATCGGCGACAAGCCAGTCAGGGTCGAGTTCAAGCAGATCACACTGCTCTTCGGCCCCAACAGTGCAGGTAAAAGCACTATTTTCCAAGCGCTCCATTACTTGAGCGAAATTCTTGAACGCTATAACTGTGACCCTGGCCAAACTGCTCACGGCGGATCACTGGATTTGGGAGGTTTTCAGAATCTTGTCCATAAGCATGATCTCAGTAGATCCATCATCATAAGTGTCGAATTTCGCCTCGACGACCACGATTACCTGGGTTTGAGCATATCACTGAAGGAAGAGGATGATCTTGCGGAGGCAGAAGCTGACCAATCCTTTGAGCCGCTCTCTCTTCTCGGCTGTGCGCATACTGATGTATCTAAGGTATCGGTGGAACTTGAGATCCGATGGAGTGATCTCGAATCACGAGCATTTGTGAGTAATTATGCCGTGGAGATTGAGAATCAACCGTTTGGAACCTGCACAAGTCAGCCAGGACAGCCGTTCTCGCAGATCAATAATTTGAATTTTTCGCACCCGATGCTGAGGACGCCCTTCGATGATCAAGCCGCCATTGAGTCACCAGATTCCCTCTATCATACCGAGGTAGAAGCCATTTTCAGGGTGCGGACTGATACTGATCACGCACCCGATCGATCTGTGATCACGCCAGTATTTGAATCTAAGACCGATGCCTTACCCGCGATGGACGAAACTTTGTATTTCCATTTTCCAGACGAGAGTGAGGAAGCAACCCCTTCTACCAAACTGGCTGAAGTACGCAGAGCCTTGACTGAGGGTTTTGTCAGCCCCGCCAAGGTCCTTCGCAACGGACTGCGCAGACTGTACCATCTAGGGCCGTTGCGCGAAGTGCCTGGGCGCAACTTTCGACCCGAACGAGTTGTTACACCATCCCGTTGGGCGTCAGGACTTGCCGCGTGGGATATTCTCCATCGCAGCGAGCAATCGTTTGTCGATCAGCTAAATCAATTCCTAGAAAGCAAGGAACACCTTGATGTGGGTTACTCCATCAGACTGAAGAGGTTCAGAGAAGTTGACAGTAGGTTCGTGTTTGTCCTGAAGGATACGACATCCCTGGAGGACTTTGTCTGGATCAAGCAGGAACTTGCAAGATTACCAGAGGTATGTCGGATCACGCTGTGGGACGAGGCGAATGGTCTCGAACTCATGCCAGAGGATTTGGGCGTAGGCATTTCACAGCTATTGCCGATTGTTGTGGCTGCCCTCCACTACAGGTCTGGAATAGTTTCCATTGAACAGCCAGAATTGCATATTCACCCAAGATTGCAGACCGCTCTGGCGGACGTTTTCATTGCTCAACTGCCTAGAAGAACGAGGGGATGGAGGTCTCTTGGGATCGGTAACGAAACGATGTTCTTGCTAGAAACCCACAGTGAACATCTAATCCTACGGTTTCTGCGACGAATTCGGGAAACCACTGCCAACGAACTGCCGCCCGGTGCTTCCCCTTTCGATCCGCAAGATTTGGCGGTTTACTACGTGGAACCGGCCAAAGACGGAGTAGACATCAAACGACTACGTGTTGACGAAACAGGTGAATTCATTGACCGATGGCCTCATGGCTTCTTTGAAGAACGCGCGGAGGAGCTGTTCTGATGCACAAGGAGTACGCCGTCGACCCCGCCACACTTGCCTCCAGCTGGACAACATTTCTTTATCTCACAGAAAAATTCGGGTTCGAGAAAGGCCGCCTCATTTCCGACTTCCCTCCGACGAAATGGGCCAACCAAGTGAAAGTTGCCGCAGGCCCGCTTGCTGACGTCGAGAAGAAGAAGCTCATGGAAAAGCTTCAAAGCCGACGAGAAATGATTCTCGCGAAAACTGGCCGCTATTTCTCCGTTCGAGCGACTTGGCTGGAGAGCGCCATTTTTGCCCATCGCTCGGAGCCGTTCCACGGAATCATTAGCGACAACTCCAGTCAGACCCACTCCAGTATGGTCTGTTCTCAGGATTGCCAGGAAACCCATCCGCTTATGTGCCCGTTGTCTGGTCCAGTTGAGAGGACACCTGAAGCTCTGGCTGCCGCTGCCCGATTGTTGCTGGTAAACAGCCGCAGGATCAAGTTCGTCGACCCGTATTTCGACCTGCGTGGAGATCGTTGGCTCGACGTCCTGAAAGAGTTCTTGGATGTAGTGTATCAGCGAGGCTACGCAAATTCGCAATGCGAGTACCACTATGGAGAGAGAGACCAAGGTCAGACACCCGTAGAATTCGCTAATTCCTGCGGATCACGGCTCCGAGGAATAGTCCCCAGTGGAATGACGGTGACTTTTGTTCGATGGAGGCAAAAATCCCCCGGCGAGCGCCTCCATGCGCGTTACATCCTGACCGAACGCGGTGGCCTGATCTTCGAAGGTGGGTTAGACCGAGGAGGGGATGGACAAACGACAGACATTAACCTATTGGATCCCGCTCCCCTGAAGATGCGCTGGGAAGCGTTCAACATAGCGTCCACAGTGTACGAACTAATCAAGCCCATCGTAAGCGTGGACTCAGCAGGGCACGTCACGGAGGTCAACACCTAGACAACTGCGTCGAACGCAAGATAGAAGGAACGATTCATGAGTGAAAAAAGATGCCCAAAGACAATGTTGGTCTGGTGCTGGAAGGAATGACGTGGTTTAGTACAAGCTCCGCTTGGGAAATGCAGGACCGCGCGCGGTTTACACGGTGGAATCCATGAGAGAAGAAATGAACAAACTCCTGCCTCCGCCTAACCCGCCAGAGTCCAAGAAAAAGTGCAAGTAGGTGTCTGGCAAGCTTTGACTAAGAAATAACGTCTTCATCGGCCCACCTGGTTTTCCCAATTGCTCAATGTCGCGGCAAACATTTGCTCCTCCAAGATTGCGTAGAGTACGCCAGCTAACACCATCGATCGACTCACCAATGAGTGGAACGCTGACCGTCAGTCGATCGCTTTCTCCAAAAACCTGCCCACAAACTTCCTTATCTAGATACAAGAAAGCTTGCCCATGCTCTTGGGCCGTTGCAAGCCGTCTTCTCTCATTCTCCTTTTCGCTGAAAGTATTCAACACCCCTGCGTAGCAAACACAACCTCCACCGAACTGCCGCTTGAAGAGCTAGCGCGGATCCTCGGGGGCTAAAGGCCACTTGTCCCGCGGTCGGCCACTGTGATTGCCGGCGCTCATGCTCGATTGGCACCGCACGTGCTTTCTTCGCCTGCGCCAGGAGGTTTTCAATGTTGCAAATACTTTACATCGCCGGTGGGCTCATCATCCTCACATTACTAACGCTGGTTCTGTTACGCCTACGTCAGATCGGACAGCTCGATCTAAACCCTCTTATGGTCCGGCTTGACTGCGTTGAGCGGGGCCAGGGGAAAGTCGACCGGGCTATTCGCGACGAGCTTTCACAGAGTCGGCAGGAGCTGTCCTCCCAAAGCAAGGAACTCCGCACCGAGCTAACGAACTCGCTCACAGCTGCTACGGACTCGGTGCTCGGACAGACGGCCGCCGTTTCCTCGTTGACCCAGCAGCGGCTGGACTCAGTAGGTAGCTCCGTCGAGCAACGTTTGACGCGCTTCACCGAAGACACGGTTTTGCGCATGGAGGGTCTCTCCAAGACTTTGGGCGAGGCCTCGTACCGTTTGCAGGACCGTGTTGGTCATGATCTGTCCCAGTTTCGGTTGTCCCTTGAACAAGGAGTGGAGGGAGTCCACGCAATTCAGAAGCAACAAACCCATTCTCTGGTCGCGTCTCTTGAAAGCTTTCGCAAGCAGTTTGAAGACAGCCACGGGGCGTTCTCGGAGCGGTTCGACTCGAAAGTAGTGGCAGTTCACCAGTTGATGGACTCTAAGCTTGACCAGCTTCAAACCACACTGACTGCCGGTTCCCAGCAAGGCAGGACGGAAACACTCTCCGCTTTGAACAACTTCAGCGATTCGGTTCTGAATACTCTGACTGAAATGACCCGTCTTCAATCCAGTCAGTTCGACGATATCCGCCAAACGGTCGACAGCCGCTTGGGCACGATTCAGAGCGCCAACGAGCAAAAGCTGGAAGAGATGCGCCTGACTGTGGACGAGAAGCTTCAGGGAACGCTGGAAGCTCGCCTTGGTGCTTCGTTCACTCTGGTCAGTGAAAGGTTGGAGCAGGTTCATCGCGGGCTTGGAGAAATGCAGACACTGGCCGCCGGCGTGGGCGATCTCAAGAAAGTACTGACCAATGTGAAAACGCGTGGCACCTGGGGAGAGGTACAGCTCGGAAACATTCTTGAGCAGTTGCTCTCGCCAGAACAGTACGAGGAAAACGTCGCCACTACTGGAACCGGCGAGCGGGTTGAGTTTGCGATCAAATTTCCCAGCAAGGACGACAAAGGCAGCCCGTTTTGGCTTCCGATCGATTCCAAGTTTCCTCTCGAGGACTATCAACGTCTGCTGGAAGCGTCAGAGCGCGGAGACACCGACGCATTGGAAACGGCGAGCCGCCAGCTCGAAAGTTCTTTAAAGCAGTCTGCAAGGATGTTGCGCGACAAATATGTTGCCCCTCCGGCAACAACAGACTTCGGCATCCTATTTCTCCCCACGGAAGGCCTTTACGCCGAGGCTCTTCGCAGAGCGGGTCTAGCAGAGTTCATCCAGCGTGAATATCGAGTCGTACTCGCCGGGCCGACGACCCTGGCCGCCATCTTGAATAGCCTGCAAATGGGATTCAGGACCCTGGCGATCCAACGTCGTTCCAGCGAAGTGTGGCAACTTCTTGGAGCAACCAAGACCGAGTTCGGCAAGTACGCGGATGTTCTAGGCAAAGTAAAGAAGAAGCTCGACGAAGCCAGCAACACCATCGACAAGGCTGCCGTTCGCACCAGAGCCATCGAACGCACGCTGCGCGCCGTAGAGAAGCCGGACTGCGGTGCCGGCGTGTTCGCGAATATTGACCAGCTCGAGCCCGTGGACCTGGAGGAGAATGTGGTGACTTCCGACCTGGTTGAAGATTAAGTCGCCCCACGGACAGTGTGAGTGAGGCGGCAGGAAAGCGAATCCTCAATCACGCAGTCTCGCAAGTCCATGGTCCGAATTTCGGATGCTATTTGCGCACAAACAGACACATGTTTGGGTTGGCTCTGATAAAATAGCCAATAAGTATCTCATTCTCCCGAGCACTACAAAACTTACCGGTCGGGGCTGGTTGGACCCGATCCAGCATCAGGTGTATTTATGGGTCTCGAAGCGACCTGCCGAGACATTCTGCGCAAGGAAGGATGTCCGCCCATCTTGGGCCTGGCACCGTTCACGCAGAACGATATCGTTCGCATTGGCGAGCGAATGAAAACGTGGTTGGCGAGAGCGGAGCCAAGGATCAAAGGCCTCTTGCTTTTGTTAGATCAGTTCCCGGCGATGGTGTCGGTGTGGCTTGCAAGGGAGGCAGGTGAGGCTTATGAATTTGGCACATTCTGGGAGCGCTTCGAAGAAAGAATTGGCATTGAGGTTCCGCTTCCCAGGCGTCCAGAGCTTGCGGACAGATTTAGCCGTAGTTGCTGGCTAGCCACGGGTCGTGTGATAAAACCTCACGAGGTGGGGGCTTTCAAACATGTCGAGGCATTCCTCTTTCAGGCGGGGCTGCCTCTCTCGCACTGTGATCATTTTGCGCGGCTGGTTCGGTCTGCCGAGCAGCGGTTCGGACTGCCAGAACCAGATGTGCCCGACGCCGGTGAAGATCTTCGCGACGATGTGCTCGCGTGTTTTGGTCAGATCTCCGTTCCGCTTTTGAGACGATCCCTCCAAGGCCCTGCGGGCCCACTGATCTGCCATGCAGCGCTCCGGGTGGTTCTCGATGGAAACTATCAAGGCATTAACCCGCAACTCGGGAAGGCGCTGGAACAGGCGTTTTCCCATCAACAAAGTGCCCAACTGCAGCGTGCCGCACGGCTTCCATTCCTTCGACTCGGCGAGGACTTGTGTTCCTTAGAAGTGATTGGACCTCGGCAAGACGAGAAACTAGTCGGCGGCAGTGGGTTGACTTGGATAGTGGATGGAGTCCCTTATCCAACACCATCGTTTGATGAGTTCGTTTATCCAATTCAGAAGCAGGGGCGAGTGAGCATCGAGCTTCGAGGATTACGCGGTGGACTGACAGCCTCACGGAACTTTGTCGTCGATCTCGCTGACAGAGACCAACCGTTTATGGTGTTTGATGATACGTCTCGCCGGATGCGTCGGCTGGACCCTGGAACAATCCAGGCTCTCCCGGCCGGTGGCTATTATCTGCTCCATCCATCGCCGTTCCACCTTGAGCCCGCCGCGGATCGGTATGATTGGCTTGATAACCAGCGCACACTCTCTCTACTTCAGGTCTCCCCGGAGTTCAACTCCAAGCTCGACGGCCCAAAGCAATGGGTTTTCAAGATTGCCCCGACTCCTTTCCTCCGCTGTGACGGACAGTCTCTGGCCTCCGAAGAAGGTGATCAAGTTCATTTTAGCTGGACAAATTTGCCGTCGGTTTTTCTACCTAACGAGGAACCAGCTCACGACGAAGAGTGGACCGCTCAAGTTGCCATCGGTGAGATAGATAGATCATGGGCACTTTCCAACAGCGAGGTGCGGGGAACCATGACGGAATGCCATATCGATGGGACCGCTACTTTGCGAGATCTGCTACCGGGATTGCATCGGATACACGTTTCCGTCTGCCACGGGCGGCGGCGCCAGTTGAGTCAATCTTATTGGTACTGGGCTGGACTAGAAAGCTACCTCGATGGAAAGGGATTTCGGCTCTCGGAGGCCCCATCCAACTTGATTCAATCACAGTGTCAAGGATTCACGGTCGAGTCAAAATCCATTTTTCATCGGCAAGACGGTTTGCGCCAGCACAGTCTTTCCTTCAGAGTAGAAGGCCAAGCTGTGAGCTTCCACTGGTCGCGGGCGGGCATCTTTCTAGAATCGTTTGAAAAGAAAGCTGGCCATTTGATTTCTCCTGAGCCCCGCACGCTGAAAGAAACGTTTTCGGCTTCGATTGATTCTGCGCGTTGGCTGCGAGTCTGGCATATTCCCATCGAACGTGCTGATCTGTTGGTGAACGGTACGCAGTTGCAACAGATGATGTCCGACCAGCGGCGTCCGTTCATCGACGTAAGTCTGGCGCAGCTGTCCACTCTCTTCCCGCAGGGTGGCGCCATCTCGCTTCGGAGGTCGGCTTCGGAGATTCCGATCGCTCGATTTACACGTCCGCTGGTGCCACTTCGTGTTCGGCAGGAATCTGTTCCCGGCCATCGTTTGTTACAACTTGAATTTCAAGACAAAGTCCATTGGGTTAGGCCGCTGATTCATGAGCTAGCGTCCGGAAGAATGATCGAGTTTGCAGGAGACGATTTGGGATCCTCACGGCACTGCGTTTTTCAAGTGGAGGAAATTCCAGCATTAGACTGCTCCTTGACCGACTCTAGCGATTCAGACTCCTCGCGAGACGGGTTGTCGACGGTATGTCTCACTGTTCCAAAGCAGGGTTGGCCTTGTGGGCTCTGGTCGGTACAGCTCGAAGTTCGTCGGAGCAAGTCTGAAGACTGGCAGCTGATCACGACAGCCGATGTCAGAAAGATCGGTCTCCTGGCTACCGGATCACTCAATCCTTCGTGCCAAAGCGGCCGGTTTCATCTTCTTACCTATGCTTACCTTGCGAAAAACTCGAACCCGCTCCCTCCGCTTGATTTAAGCCAACTAGCGGTTCGCAGAGAGGAACTGGTCGATCTGCTGTCGGATGTTCTTCGATGGATTCAGTGCGGGTTTGCGAAAGAAGTCGCCGATTCTTTCCGCTGGCTTGACCACTTGTTCGCTGAGATGGGAAGGCATGCGGGGAAGGGGCTCGGCCAAGCGGACAGCCAGTACATTACTAACCTTCTTAACCTGGCGTCGCGCGAGAGCGACGGCTTGAAGTCGGGTGTTGGATTTCTGGAAGCTCGTTCACTATTCGTCACCGTTCCCGGCTTGCTAGCTCTAAATGCAGAGCGCTATTTCGAGGTATCGACCAGCCACCCCTTAGCACAGGCTCTTCGCTGGTGTGGATGGCTGGCTGTTCATGATGATGCCTTTCAGGCCTTTCGCGGACTGATTGAGGTGAGATACCAAAATCCTTACGCTCCGGTTCCTCCCACTTTCGGAGTTCTCCAGTTGTTCAGGAACCTTGGCCAACTGGTGCAGGCAGACCCCGCGACTTCGCTGCCGGCAAACTTGAAGCATTTCTGTTATGCCAAGTATTGGGGTCAGACGATCGGATGCATCTCTCAGCTCCCACAACAAGTGGAATGGGACGAGCGGACTGTACTAAGTCGTGTTCATGTGGAGTGGGCCCTAGAACGGCTAGCAGAGCGCCGCCAAAGCACCCTAAGGAATACCGAGCTTGGGGCTGTGAATGCTTTGCTCAACTCAGCAAATGCTTTTCGCCTCTGGCTCAGAAATGCTCTGCAGGCGAATTCCACGGTCATGCCCGCGGACTCTTGGAATCGCCCGTGGCTTTCAGTGAGCTTTCCCAACGACGCGTTGATGGAAAACTGTGTGCGGTTCGCATCGCTTTTCGCGCTGGCGGCTCGAGCTGCTGCCTCCGGCTGGCTTTGTTTCGAAGACGTTGCGAAGTGGCTGCCTTCCCAAAGCCATACCCAGCGGGACTCCGAAAGGGCTATTGCGACGTTGGTTGGTATGGCACCGGAGCTCTTTGGCTACTACTTGATGTTCTGGGAACTGATGATAAGGACTTGCCCTCATGAATGAAATCGAACGAAATCCTGTCATCCTTGGCCAGCAGCTTGAATCCACCGTCCGTGGATATCTGAAGTCGGCTCTGCCAGTGAGTCACAGGTATCCTCGCCTACGGAAGGAAATCGCCAGAGCGCTAGAACAGACAGAACTCCTTCTTAAAGGACCTTTTGTCGAGGCTTTACCCGACTTCAAAAAAGGCGCTTCACTAGAGACATTGACGACGGCAGCAAGCCCACTCCTTCACCCAGAGTTTTCGCAACTACCTCCGCTAGAATATCAACGGCCACTCCACTTGCACCAAGCCGAAGCACTGAAGGCAATCCTCGAAGAACGCGCCAATGTCATTGTCACAACCGGAACGGGAAGCGGCAAGACCGAGTGCTTTCTGTATCCCATCCTTGACTCCCTCCTTAGGGAAAGCGATCCTCACCGGCCCGGTGTGCGCGCTCTTCTGGTATATCCACTCAATGCCCTTGCCAACGACCAGCTCTACAAGCGTTTGGTGCCTCTATTTGTCCACTGTTTTAGAAACAAGAACATCCGCGTCGGTCGATTCACTGGGCTAACTCGTCGAGGACTCACTCGAGCCCAGGCCGAACAGGAGATCCTGAGCGCAGACCCCTTCTTCCGTGAGGTCCTCGGCTGGAAAAACGTTCCCAGCCAATGGCTCCTAACCCGTGAAGAAATGCTGGCTTCACCCCCTCACATCCTGATAACGAACTACGCGATGCTGGAGCACCTCCTATTGTTTCCAAAGAATGCCCCTTTGTTCAATCAGGCCGCGCTTCAGTTCCTTGTCCTCGACGAAGTTCACAGCTATTCCGGCGCACAGGCAACGGAAGTAGCTTTTCTTATTCGAAAGCTGCGCAGGCGGCTGGGGCTGCGTCCGGAGGATATTCGCTGCATTGGCACAAGTGCCAGCTTTGCATCAGGTGGGAATGCTGATCGAAGGATCCTGCAGTTTGCCAGCGATCTATTCGGCACTCAGTTTTCACGTGTGATTCGCGGCCAGAGGCAAGAACACTTCCTGCTGCGCGAAGCTGCGACGAACACCTTTTCGCTGTCTGCAGAGAACTGGGCTGAACTTGGTGGTGTAGTGGCTGGACTACCACGTGATGAGCAAGCCGCCGTCGAAAGCTGGAACCGCAGCATTCGCGAATCTCAGCTGGGCAATGACGCTAAGGAGTATTTGAACATCGAAATGCCACATTCCCTGGAACCCTCGCTGGCTAGGATCCTTTCCGCCTCAAATGAGATTCGACGGGCCTCAAAGGCGCTGTCGGAATCGGGTGCTCTTCCGTTCAAGCAGCTTTCGCAGGAGCTCTTCGGTAACGCTGCCCACGCCGAGGAAGGCTTGGTTGGCTTGATTGGCGTGGGCATCCGGGCCCGCCTTCGGCCCGGTGAGTTCTCGCTTCTGCCAGCGCGGTATCACTTCTTCGCTAGTGGCATTGACAATCTTACCCTGCGCCTATCCGCTTCCGATTCTGAGGGTTTTGAGGGCGTGCGTCTTGGCAGCCAATTCAATGACGAAGCCGGACTCAATCTTTATCGAATGCTGATTTGCCGCAAATGTGGTCAACCCTTCATTGAGGGATTTGTGGAGGGCTCATGGGTGCATCCAAAGTCGCTACTGACCGGGCATCCGCAACGTCAGGTTTTCTGGCTCGGAGAGGTGTCAACTCATGTTGAAGATGAGGATGACGCTGTTAGCCCTCAGAACGCGGAGCCTAAAGGTGACGTCTGGGTAGTTAATCTGCAAACCGGTGAGATCAGTCCGGATGAAGGTCCAATGGTGAAATTGTGTCTCGTTGAGTTAAAGGACGACGGCGAGGGATCCGGTCGTCTATTGCGTAAATGCCCTGCCTGCGGCGGCACCGCGGGAACGGATGCAGAGATCGTGACCGGGTTTCACCCAGGAAGCTTCGCTCTTTCGGCGGTTGTGGGCGACGCCTTGTACCAACGGCTTCCTGCCAAGCAGGGAAACCAAGAGCTTCCGGGCAAGGGCCGGCGTTTGTTGGCGTTTTCCGACAATCGGCAAGATGCAGGGTTTTTTGCTCCGTACCTCCAGCGAACGAGCCAGGACATCCTTCTACGTTGGGCCATGATGAGAGCGTTTGACGAGGCGGGTGGAAAGCAAACACTGACTTCGCTTACCGACAATGTGCATCATCTGCTGTCTCAGGCCATTAGTTTTGTGGATGAAGCCGGAGATATCTTTGAGGGGGCTGAGGATTTTGCTAACTATCTTCGAGGAAGGATTACAGCGGAGTTCTGTCTGCCCACGGGTCGCCGGACCTCACTCGAAGCGTTGGGGCTGGTGCGGGTAACTTATGATTCGACGCGATTGTCTCAGGCTGCGGCCCAGGTAGCCCCCGGTCTGCCGCCGGCCCTTCAACCTTTTGCGACAGCAATACTCGAGGTCCTTCTAGAATCCGTGCGTCGCATGCGCTGCATTTCGCGACCGGCTAACGTGAGCCTTGAATCTGCGCACATTTGGGGCGCCGACTTTGCAAGGAGAAACCTGAGATTTCAGCTCCAAGGGACTTCCACTAGTGCGCGCTATGGCTGGCTGGCTACCGTCGGGGACGACGGTCGCGTCTTCCACAACCGGAGAAGTTATTTTCTTGAGAGCCAACTTGGCGTAGTCAATCACGAGACGGTTCTTCGAGGCGCTTTCCAGGCTCTACAAGCGAGTGGACTCCTGATTCAGGACGGAGAAGCCTTTGTCTTGGATGTTCGTCGGCTTACGTTTCAAGACGGCCGTCAAACAGCCCTCCAACGTTGCCGTTCCTGCGGATGGCGACAGTTTGCGAGTGCGCTCAACAAATGTGCTGCGTTTCGCTGCGAAGGAGAACTGGAAGCCATAGCCGATGCTGAACGAAGGAACGAAGAAGCTGAAGGTCACTACTTCCAACTGTACCTCCAAGATCATTGCGCTGGGATGGTGGTCAAGGAACACACGGCAGTCATCCACAATCGCGTGCGCGAACAACTTGAAAGGGATTTCAAGTCGGCGAAAGTAAACATTCTGAGTTGCTCGACAACGATGGAACTTGGAGTCGACATTGGCGAATTGGAAGCCATCTTCTGCCGGAATGTACCACCCGGGATCCACAACTATCAGCAGAGGACCGGCAGAGCTGGGCGGCGTGCTCAAGCTGCACCCGTCTGTGTGACCTTTGCCCAAAATCGCAACTACGACCAAGCGGAGTTTCGCAAAGCAAGTGAGTATCTATTGCGGCCTCCTAGAACTCCCTTCGTGCATCTAGAAAACGAGCGGTTGTTTCGTCGACACCAGTTCTCGGTCTTGCTTGGGGGACTTCTTGACCACCGGCATGTGGCAGGTCAGGATGGCTCACCTTCACTAGAGACGTTTTTTGGAGCAGATTTCTCAGAAGATCACGAGAGAGCGTTTCTGCAGCAAGCCGAAGAGTATTTTCAGACAGGGCGTGGCCAGCAGCGCACCGCGGAAGCGCTGGATCTCGGGGAGCACTTGCCTAAATCGATCTGTGTTAATGATCGCGATTTGGTCGGAGAGTTCCTGGAGTCGCTGAGCGAGTGCTGCAAATGGTACGGCGAACGTTGGCGCTACTATCACGGTAGGTTTATGGAGACCGCTGCAGATATACAGCGCGTCAGGGAGAATCGTTTTTGGGGTTATCAGACAGAGAAATGGCAACAACAACTGCTTATCACTCACTTTCCGAGGTTAGGATTTCTCCCGACGTATAGCTTCCCGGTCAATAGTGTGCAGCTCGAGATTTTGCAGGGCGATGAATCCCACAGAAGCCGACGGCCATGGGACGAGGAAATCCTATTGGTGCGCGACGCTCGAATGGGTATCAGTGAATATGCTCCAGGTGCCCAAGTGATCGCTGACGGACGAGTGTGGGAGTCCTATGGAATTGGGCAATACCCACGTCACTTCATGCCTACGCGATTCTATCGTGAGTGCCCGAATTGCCATCACGTTGAAATATCTGAGGAAAAAGAATCCTTTGATTCTAGTTGTGAGAAATGCAGTCAAGTAATCGCTCCCGCTCAGATTAGACCTTTCATAGAACCCAGAAGTTTTGTTACTTCCACTGAAAAGCCGCACGGAGCTGATCCCGGCCTAACTCGCTTGAAGCCACCCGGAGCTCAGGAGGCACGCTTGCTCAGTTCCGCCGAGGAATCTGCCTTTGCGGTGAATCCGTCGAACGTGCCTCACACCAGTTGGGCGTACCAAAATGGCAAACAGGGTCGCATGTTTGTCGTCAATCGAGGACGCAAGTTCGGTTTTCTGCGTTGTTCTTGCGGCTTCGCGGTCGTTTTGACGGATCCTGTTAATCACGCAAAGAAAATCCACAAGCAGGGTCATCGAACTCCGTATCATCTGCCGTGCACGTCGAATCACCTCAGTATCGAGGACTTGGCTCATGAGTTTCGTACCGATGTTCTGCAAATTCGCCTCGATCGGTCAATCACCATGCCCAAAGATCTTCAAGGAGAGACGCTCGAAACCTGGCTCAATAGCTTTGCGAGGACACTCTCCGAAGCCGTTCGCCTTGCCAGTGCACGCCTGCTTGGAATTGACCAACGAGAAATGTCAGCGACCGTTCGTAGCCGGTTGTTTGGCTATCCCGAGGTGATCCTTTATGACAGTGTCGCTGGGGGGGCCGGATATTGCCAAATACTGATGACCCGATACTCGATGCGCGAGCTTCTCACTGCAGCCCGAGATATGCTGACTTGCCCTGCTAATTGCAGCCATTCTTGCCGAACCTGTCTTCAAGACTATGACAACCAGTTGCGATGGGAGGAACTCAGGCGGAAACCAGTGTTGGATTGGATTGCGAACCTTCTGAAGACTAACCAACCGGAGAACCCCTTTGGTCGCTTCAAAGCTGCGCCGATGTCGGATGAATTGGTAGCTTCAGTCATCCCCAAAGAACTGGAGGATGCCTCTCATATTCTAACTGTTGCACCGGCTTTGTTTGATCTTCATAGGGGTTCGGCCGGCTCAGAAGGTTTTGGTGGTGCCGAATCAGTAGCTTTGGCTAAGAAATTCGTAGCCTGGATGGCAAGGGGCAATACGTTGGAGGTTGGAGTCTTGCAGCCGCCTGTCGTGAGTCCCGAGTACCCAAACAGCGTCTACCTGGCCAAGTGGTTAGAACCCTGCTTAACAGATGGTCACCTGAAGCTCTGGTTACTACCAAAATCCTTCGATGGAATGGCATGGCCTAGAATCGTCACCAATCCCGGCCGCGAAGTTGGGCACATTTACTGCAGCCGGAGTGGTCTGGGTGTCGGCTTTTTCGACTTACCGCTGTCGCCACTGGTGTGGAAAGGCATGGCACTTGGGCCAGAAGACTTGGCAGCGATGCGTTTAGGTTGGCAGCCAATTCCTGGGAAACCGCTCGTGGCGCCAGCTTCCATCTCAAAACAAGATTATGCGCCCGGTGCTAACCGCGAACTTGGCCGCGATTTCGGTTTCTGCAAGAGCAGAAGTTTTGCCTGGGTCCGTATTGAGGATCCATTTGTGCTCGCTAGTCGATGGAATTTCGAACAGTTCAAGCGGTTCCTGTTAGAGCTCGATTCGCTCTGGAGTGCGTGGCCAGCGAAGATCGAGGTCAAAACCAGAGACATTCGTGAGTCAGGTCAGAACGAGATGCTTCAGGAACTACAACAGCTTCTCTCGAGCAAGGGATCGACCTTTGCTTCCCAACGTGTTCCCTCATACGGGCCTGGAAAAAAGGACTTCCACGATAGACGAATCATTTTCCAGATCGAACCCAGCAATAGCAAGAAGCGCACTACAGTACTCCTCACAGGGGGTGTCGATCGATACATGGATTCCAAGGTGGAGTGCAGTGTTGTTGTTTACCACAGCGGATGAGCTCCTATCGGTATTCAGCCACTGAGTCCTTCCCAAAATAGCATGACTGAAACGCTTTCCATCCCATCAGGTTCCCCTGTTTCGACCTGGGAGCTGTTGCGAGACCTTGGCTTCGCCGAAGATCAAAGGGTGTTCTCGGATCTGCTGCCAGGTCTTAGCTTCGATTTCGGGAATTTCAAACTGTCCGCAAGTGCTGTGACCAATCTCCTTGGCGCACAAATAGTCTTGCTTTCTGGGGCAATGTTCACCGAACGCACTGCTCGTCAGGTAGAGTGCCAACTGCCACGCCAAGTTGAATCGCTGGAGCAAGGTGTAGCATGGGTGGTGTGGTGTTTGGATGATGCTGCTTGGGGAACGTTTGAACCACGAATTGCGCCCCCATGGCTCGCGGAAGGCCGACGGCATCGCCATCTTCTTCCATGGGAACGGGCCCGGGAGGCCTTCGCGGCCTATGCTGTCCGGCCGCGCTGCGAAGTTGAACGGGACTGGGCAAAAGTGGCACTCAAGACACTGGAGCAACAGTTAGCAACCGTCGACGAAGAAACCCATGTCATATTCAGCTTCGACGGCACGGTGCTGAAGATTCTTTGTCCGGGAAAGGTCATCGCGGTGGCTGCTGAGGGTCTCCCCTGGGCACAGCAGTACTCGATCAAAGCTGGAATCCTGAGATCTTTGCCAAAGCGACTGATGAGAAGCCATATTTCAGTCTCTGTCTGGAAGGCGGGACTTACGATAGGCCATCGCACCTACTACCCTCTGGTTGGCATCGTTGAAGCCGGCACAACGGCGACAGACGCATAGGTGAGGCACCAGATGTTTTGTTGATGAACGATGTTGCAGGAACCGTTAGAGGAACGTAGAACGCAATGCTTCCATTTTTGACGAGCTACGACCCGCCTGGCACGAGCGAGGGCACGCTCGATCCGCTTGGGCTCTACCAGATTGCTGACCAGCTGGCAGTAAAGTTGGTTCCAGCGATACGCGAACGGATGCAACGGATCCGGTTTCTGACCGCAATGGCCGTTGGAGCTTTGGTGACCGAGGGCATAGAAGACGATCCGGAGCAGCGCGATGCCTCACCCTACCTTGTGTGGGAGTGGCTCGTTGTCGAGGCGATGATCAGGGAGTTGAGTGAGGATCCATCGATCTGGGGGGTACCGGGAACGTTGGTCGCTCGCCGGGCGCTCCACCAGCACGGCTATCTCGACGCACGCAGCTACCTGAAGACCCCGCGGATCTTCGGTTTTCACGGTGTCTACAAACGGCTGGCAACTCACCTCGGACTGGTGGATGTCCATCTCGGGCCAGGACCAAACGCGGAGGGCCTGGTAGATGCTTGGGCGCGGGGGCTAGGGCTCGGTGGCATTGAAGGAGCCAGACCTAAGCTCGCGCGTTGGTCTGCCGCAGTGCGTCGTAGTCTGAGTGAAAAGCCCCCACGAACCAAGCCTGGCTGGGATAAAGAATCGTGGTCTGAACTAGCCGAAGCGTTTGCTCCCAAGGCAGGCAAGGCACGGGAAAAGCGATTCTTGCGTGATCTTCTCCATGCTGCCGATGATCGACGACTGGGTGCCTTCCCTACAATTTGGCAACTGCAAGCCGAGTTTGATGACGACGGATTCAGAGAGGAGCTGCTGCACGAGCGACTCGAGAATCGAGAGCCTAGCTACGGACCGCTGCTACAGGCCATTCGTGCCTATGAACGCTTTGCTCGCAGCCTGCAAGATGCATTCGACGTGCTGAAAGCCGAGGCGGCTGCCAAGGACGCGCAGGGGTATGTGGTTCCAACAATTGACCGAAACGCTGATTTCAAGCGTAGTGTGAACGGCCTGCACGAGCGATTCGAAGCGGCGTATCAGGTTTTGGGAGAGGTCACTCTTACCAGTCTCTCGCTTCAAAATCTCTTCGCGCAACGGTTCGTGGCTTTCGCCGAGCCTATGGAACCTGGAGCTTGTGGGTTGGCTCTGTGCGCTCACCATGAGACGGTGCAGCGTGCGAAATCTGCTGACGGAAAGAGGCCATGGTTTGATCGCATTGGTGGAGATCGGATCTACATCCGACATGCTTACCGTGAGCCGCGGCGCGAGATCCAACCCGGGCGATATGTGCACGACTACCGAGGCTGGCCCATTCGTAGGTTCTATTCCGACCTTTCATGAGCAAACGCAAGAAGACATCCAGCGGATCGATGCTCGATCTTTGGCGTCCGCCGAAGGGCGCCGGTGATCCTATAGGGTGCCTGGCAACAACCTACACCTTTGCGCCTGGGTTGTTCGATGAGCAATGTCTAGCTCGGTTTCTGGAGATCGAATCCGAACCAGACCGTGAGGATCTAGCCTTTCTGTTAGAGCGGGAGAATCGGCTGGGCAGCGTCTATGCCGGTGTGCTAGTCGACCACACTCAAGCTGGGGTGGAGCACTCTCTTCGCTGGGACGTCCTACCGATTCGTATTCGCACAGGCAAACAACACGCAAAACTGAGCCTGCTGGCATGGACTCGCCACATCCGGATTATCGTTGCCTCCGCCAACCTCACCGAGCAAGGATACCGTACGAACTATGAGGTCGCCGCCGCTGTAGACATAATTCCTGCAGAAGCCAGATTAGAGGTCGTTACTGATGCAGTAGCTTTCTTGCGCGGTTTGCTCCGGTTGGTGCCTGGAACAGCGGACCATCCACCGGAGATTCGACGGGCGGAGGCATTCCTGGATCAAGTCGAACGACACGTGCGGGGATGGAAGCCCGTCTCACGGCGGGCGGGAGTCCGGCAGCAACTCGTCTTCACGTTGCCACCTATCGGGAACGACCTGGCAGCACGCAGCAGTCTTGACGAGGCGGTGCAAGCTTGCCGAGGGCGTGGAGCATCGCCGCATGAGGCCTGGATTGCTTCACCATTCTTCGACGAGGAGGAGGGTGCCGGTCGCGTAGCGGCTTCGTTGTGCAAACTGATGGCTCGCGGAGTTGAGCGCCGTTTGTGGTTCTGTGTACCGGCGACCGGCAATGATGAGACCAATGTGCATCGGCTGGCAGCGCCTAAGGCTTTGATAGCAACACCTCGCGCTTACCAAGGTGACGTGACGGTCGAAATCCTTCCGGTCGTCGACGCGGAAAAGAACCGTCGTCCCTGGCACGCCAAGATGCTTGCCCTTTTTGCGGACGACTATTCTGCGCTGATGGTTGGCTCGTCTAACTTTACCTGCGCTGGCATGGGCGTGAGGCAGTCTCGAAATGCCGAGGCGAATCTACTGACTATTGCGGATCGCGAAGACCATGGCAGCGAAGCCAAAGAGCTTCAGGCACTGTGGCCAGTGATGGAACAAGTCTCTGATCCCGAATCCGCAGAATGGTTGGGAGCACAGAGGGAGAATGAAGAGGAGGAACAATCCAAGACACCCCCGTTACCAGCGGGATTCCTTTCGGCGACTTATCGCGCCGGAGACAAACGCCGCATTATTTTGCGGCTGGATGCTGATCATTTGCCGCAAGAATGGCGTGTTGGCGCTTGCGGGCGAGAGGAACAGGAACTGCTGTCCGCTGGCAGCTGGACTGCGGGCGGTCGGCCATCGACCTTCGAACTTGAATGGACTCCCGTGCAGCCACCGGAGAAGCTCTTGGTACAGTGGGGCGAGTGCGAAGCCTTCCTGCCTCTTAATGTTGAAGACAGCCGCGAGCTTCCCCCACCTGCACAGCTGGAGAACATGTCTGCTGAGGACATGCTCTGCATTCTGGCCGCCAGTGACCCGAGCGCTGCCTTTCGAGCCTGGGCGAGGCGTCAACAGCCTCCAGGTTCGTTCGACGCAGACCTTGACTCGGCAACGCCGATCGATCTGGACCCGCTTCGTCGATACGACCTGCAGGCTACCTTCCTCCACAGGGTTCGCCGCCGTGCGCGCATACTTGCCCAGCTTCGTGCCAACTTGCAACGTCCAGCCTGGGGGCGTCAGGCGCTTGACTGGCGATTGCGAGGTATGATCGGAGTCGAGGCTCTTGCGGACCGCCTGGTGCGAGATCTGGCGACCACCAATGGGGCGGCGGACGAAGCATTGCTTACACTCGCCGATTTTTTGATCGTGCTACGTGAAGTAGATTACGACCCAAGCGACGGATCGTTACCGAGGGCCGAGTTCCAAAAGATGTTTCGACCTTTCCTGACTGAGTTGGCGGGCAAGCTGAGAGCGCAAGTAGAGTCTCATTACGGTCAGATATCGGATGACATGAAGCAGTTCTGGTCACGGGTGGTGGATCGATGCCAAGAGTGACTGACATCTACAATTGCCCACCCGAACTAACTCTGGGGTCACGAATGAATGACCGCGTGCCCGAGGCAGACCAGAAGCGGCAGCGCGCCGAGGTCGAAGAGCTGCTGCGGAGGCTGAACAACCAGCCCGGCATAGTGCTTGCCGACGAGGTCGGGATGGGCAAGACATTTGTTGCTCTTGCAGTTGCCCACAGTCTGGCTGTCAGAAGTCCACGTGGCCCCGTCGTCGTGATGGTTCCTGCGAACTTGGTGGACAAGTGGGAGCAGGATCTCAAGACCTTTTGCGAGTTGTATCTTCACAATCGACAACCTGTGAGACGGGATTGCGGGACAGCAAAGGCGTTGACACGTCCTTCGGCGGTTCGCTACGGCGTAGCACGCCATAGCGTCGAGCTGATGAAACTGTTGGACGACGAGCCCCGGAAACGCGCACATCTTATCTTCTTGGCACAAGGAGCAATGGGTCGCCGCCAGACTGACAAATGGATTCGTCTTGCACTAATCGCTGAGGCGCTTCGCCGTCACGGCCGTGGAAAAGCGACTCGACTCATTCAGGTCAAGGAAAACATCCACCGGTTCCTCGCCGAACTGCTATGGGCAATCGGTGAGGAACGGGCGCAGGACTGGGGAGACGAGCTTTGGCAGCGACTACTGCAGGCCCCCGCTGGAACGTGGATGGAGATCTACAACCGGGCGGTACGGGATGAACGAAAGCGCCTGACGGATGATCCAGTTCCCAAGGCGGTGGCGCGGGCGCTAGGTCGTATTGAGCTGAGATCACTTGCAGACGCGCTTCAACAGATGCCAGTTCGGGCAACGGGTGGTGAGGGTCGCGTGTCGGAGCGTCTGGATGCGACGCGGCGGGCCCTACGGCAGGTTGAGGAGGAGTTGTGGAGGAAGCTGCTGGCTCAGACACGTTGGCGTTCTCCCCTCCTTGTGATGGACGAGGCTCACCATCTGAAGAATCCTGGAACGGCCCTTGCCAAGCAGCTTCAGTCCGCTGACTCAGAGGAGGACTTGCGCACCGGGGACGGAGCGATGGCGAATGCCTTTGATCGCATGTTATTTCTGACAGCAACTCCTTTTCAGCTCGGTCACCATGAACTGGCACGGGTTCTTGAACGTTTTGGGGATGTGCGATGGGAGGAACAGGAGCTGGGTGATCGTGTGACCTTCAGCCAACAGTTAGTAGAACTTGGCAATCATTTGAACGACAGCCAGCGCACCGCCATCGCTCTCCAGCGAAGCTGGAGTCGATTACGGCCTGAGGATGTTGAGGGCGATATCGCAGCGTGGTGGGCAACACTTTGCAACTCGTCTAGAGAATTGGTGACAAACCGTCAAAGAGCTGTCCTTGATGCCTATGGAGCTGCCAAACGTTGCCGCGACCAGGCTGACAAGCTTCTGCGGCGCTGGATTGTGCGTCACAACAAAGGCACTCATTGGGTAGGTACCCAAATTGGTCGCCGCCAGCGTCTTGAAGGCGCAGCCGTAGGAGGACATATTGGACTGAGCGGAGTTCCTATCCCGCCAGAGCAACTTCTGCCCTTCTTCTTAGCCGCACGCAGCGCTATCAGCCCGGGCCAAGACCTCCTGGGTGAGGCACTCTCTTCTTCTTATGAAGCTTTTCGCTTCACGAGGCAAAGTCGCGAGGTTGCCAGAGACGAGCAGGACGAATCAGAGCAGACAGCCGTGGATTTGTCACATTCGGGTTGGTATTTGCAGGAGTTCGATCGTGCGCTTCAACGCTGCAGCGGGTCGGACCATCCGAAAGTGTCTGTGACGGTCCGACGGGTTGTCGATCTTTGGGAAGCGGGCGAGAAAGTGCTGGTTTTTGCTTTCTACCGGCGAACCTGCCGGGCGTTGCGAATCCACATTAGCCGCGAGATTGAGCGACGCATTATGTCTGTGGGGAAAGATCGCCTGGATAGAGGTGGACGGCGAAGTAGCCAAAAGGACGTTGAAGAATTGCTGGACCGTGCTCAAAAACGCTACTTTGACGACAGCGATTCGGCGGGTCGGAAAGCGCTTGATAGTGCGCTGGATCAGATTCTGCGGGCGCACGTACTGACACTCGACTCGGCCCAAGTCTCCTCGGAGCAACGCGACGAGTTAACCAGCGTCATGCGGCGCTTCTTGCGAGTTGCGACGACTTTAGTCCGTTGTTTTCCCCTTTCCGAACTGGACACCTTGAGCCCGAGCGAGGCAGTCCAAAGAACACTGGATCACACCGATGCCTCGGGAGTTTCTTGGCTGCACAAATTTGATGGATTTATCGAGTTCCTCACCCACCGTTGCTCCACTGAGGAGCGAAGACTGTACCTTGAGGCGGCCCGCCGAACGCAGACAGGAGGCATCCGCCTAGAGGAAGGGGCAGAAGACGATTCAGAAGATGAGGCGACAATTGCTCTCGCAAATGTCCAACAGGCAACCGGCGCTACCCACCGGGACGCCAGGGCCCGCCTCATGCGAGCTTTCAATACGCCCTTCTTCCCAGACATTCTGGTTTGCAGCGAGGTGATGGGAGAAGGTGTTGACCTTCAGCGATTTTGCCGCCATGTGATCCACCACGATCTCGCTTGGAATCCGAGCAGCATCGAGCAGCGAACCGGCCGCATTGACCGGTTGGGATGCAAGGCTGAAGGCCGCCAACCTATTGTCGTGTATTTGCCGTACTTGGCCGGCGCGGCTGACGAGCGCCAGTACCGCGTGATGGCAGACCGCGAGCGGTGGTTCCGCGTGGTAATGGGCCAGGACGAAGTGGCGAAGCTCATAACGGCTGAATCCAGTAGCACGATAGCTCTGCCGGATGCCGTTTCAGAAGCGCTGAGCTTCAAACTCGGCCTCAACGTCTCGCCATCTTGAGGCTGGCGGCGGGTAGGAGTCAAGCGCTTAGCCTAGTCCTGAGAGCTTGGCACGCAGCCACCAGACAAGTTCTCCAGCAAGTAGACCTGACTCAGAGGCGTGCCTTTTGCCACGATTGGCCGCGGCGATCGTCGCTATCTGGCAATTTCCCCGAACGGCAAGACTCTCTACGGAAACTCTCTCTACGGAAATCGCTTCTGGTCGACGGGGTCCGTTCCTCCCGCCCGGGTTTCTTCTTCTCCGATCTTGCTCTCCCGTCACAACACGATCCGGAAAATTTCGCTTTGACAGTTCACATTTTCCCACCCTCAATACTCCTATAGATGAAAGCCGAATATCGATGCTTCACTTTGGTTTCAGCTTCGCCTCGGCTTTGGCAGTCGCGTCGGCTGACAAGCAGACTGTCTGCGGTGCACGTTCTTGCAGCACCGGCTCCACAGTGGATTCAGAATCGTAATGAGGAGAGAAACATGGACAGAAGACAACTGGCTTATTCGAAGAAGGAAGCTGCTGCCGTGACTTCGCTGTCGCTGCGTGGGATTGACTACCTGATTGAGAAAGGGCAATTGAAAGCTGTGAAGGTTGGACGGCGCGTTATTATTCCTGCTCAGGAGCTGGAGAAGCTGGTGTTTAATGGCGCCGGCAGTGGGGTTTTGGCAGAGACTCGTGCGTCGGCTTGAACAAGTGTCACTGGGGAGTCTTCTCTGAGCCAGGAACTGGGACATGCCGAGAGAGATCAAGAAACAAAGGGGAATCTTTGAAAGACCGAAAGGGTCTGGCATCTGGTGGATCTGTTTCGCCGGACTCGATGGCCAACTCCACCGAGAGAAGGTGGGGATGCGTCAGGCTGCCATCAACGTCTACCAGCTCCGCAAGACCCAGATCCGGCTTGGGAAATTTGCTCCGCAGGATATCAAGAGCAAACACAAGGCTGTCGGCCTGGCTGAGATCGTTGATGACTACATCAAGGCGAGCGAGGCGATGAAAAGGAAGTCGCTCGATGACATTCGGCAAAGGGCCTCGTGGTGGAAACAGCATTTCGGATCAAGAACCGCCAATACCGTTGTAAAAAACGACATCGAAGATGCCAGGTTGTCGCTTGCGAAAACTCGCTTTCCCTCGAACGGACAAAAGCTGAAAGAGGGTGGCCGCAGCGCCGCAACCGTGAACCGGTACCTTGCCACTCTAAAAGCAGCGTACATGCTTGCCTTGGAGAACGAGAAGATCGCCAGCAATCCATTTAGAAAGGTTAAGCTTCAAAAGGAAAATAATCGCAGGGTTCGTTACCTAACCGACCAAGAGGAGGAAACGCTGCTTGCTTCTCTGCCGGCTGAGCATCATCCTTTGGTTTTGATCGCCTTGCACACGGGAATGCGAAAGACCGAGCAGCTCAGTCTCAAGTGGCAGGACGTGAACTTCGGGCAGAGAGTCATCACGGTGAGAGACTCGAAGCCTGGGAAAGCAAGGCACATTCCGATGAACCAGGTAGTCTTG
>Ga0187893_10002875_pt1 | contig 36564 bp, 36 predicted proteins | sample MA1701074metaG_FD_139574 | JGI IMG/M metagenome (GOLD analysis project Ga0187893, IMG submission 139574) | White microbial mat communities from a basaltic lava cave in the Kipuka Kanohina Cave System on the Island of Hawaii, USA - MA170107-4 metaG ... | reverse complement strand
TAATGAATGGCGGAGCTCGTGACGCCTTTGCAAGTGTCCACTTAAAGACATCGTGGACACCAGTAAGCATCATCTATCCGGATCGGAAAAAGCTATGAGGCGGCCATCACCGGACGCTTACGCCTCATCCTCGGCCTGTCCGCCATCATCAGGCCGCTGAACACGAAAGACCGGAACTGGTGGTACGACGCCGCCGCCGTGGGACTGAGCACACTCTTCGTCGCGGGCAGCCTCGCCACCGGCCATCTCGGCATGTTCAGCGGGATCACGATGCTCGGCCTGATGGGCGCCTATATCGCGGGCCAGCGCCTGCTGGCGAAGAACAAGCCCGACATTCCGGTGAACGCACCCGTCGATCCTGAAAAGGTGAAAGCCATGATGGAGGGACTTCCCAAAGCCTCTCTGACGAAGGAGATACTATGGGGCTCCGCCGCCATCGCCGGCCTGATCGGCAGCGCCTCGCTGCTGGTCAGCGGCGGCTCGGCGCTCGCGCTGTCGATGGGCGTATCCTCGACTCTGGTCGCCATGTTCGGCTTCGCGATCGGCACCTCCCTGCCCGAATTCATGGTCAGCGTAAACGCCGCCATCCGCGGCAACAGCGGCATGGCCATCGGCAACATCCTCGGCTCGAACATCTTCAACAATCTGTTCGTGATCGGCTTTAATAACGCGGCCTCCGCCATATTCGGCGAAGGCATCAAGGTTCCCGCCGATTTCGGCTGGGGAACGCTGATGGGCAAGGTGAACAACATCGCCTACGGCCTCTCCGCCGCCCTGCCGGTCGGATTTATGACCTATAACAAACTGCGCAACGGCACCGACGGCGAGATTACGCGAAAACAAGGCATCGTCATGGCGGGGTTGTATGCCGCCTTTGCCGTGGCTTCCTGCGCTCTGGGCGGGGCCGGGGCGGAGCAGGCCGCCGCCGCCGCGGCAGCCGTTCCGCCGCCTCCAGTTCCTTCTTAACCTGCGCCCCCGATAATGCTATGGTTTTCCTGTAACAGACGGGAGAACCAGATGTCGGAAACAAGACTCAGATACAACAGCGGCTTTCACAACGAATTCGCGACCGAAGCGCTGGAGGGCGCGCTCCCCGTCGGCCAGAACTCCCCGCAAAAAGTCCGCTACGGCCTTTACGCCGAGCAGCTCTCCGGCTCCCCCTTCACCGCGCCGCGCGCCCATAACCTGCGCAGTTGGCTCTACCGCATCCGCCCCTCCGTCACCCACAGCCCGTTCAAGCCGCTCAAGCACAAAACCCTGCGCAGCACCCCGTTCGACGAAACGCCCCCGACGCCGAACCAGATGCGCTGGGATCCCGCCGAACTGCCCAAGGCCGAAACCGACCTTATCGACGGCCTGCTGACCATGGCCGGCAACGGCGACACCAATAGCTGGTCGGGCTCCGGCATCCATATTTATGCCGCCAATAAATCCATGCGCCTCGGCAAGCGCTTCTTCTACAACGCCGACGGCGAAATGCTGTTCGTCCCGCAGCTGGGCCGCCTGCACCTGCGCACCGAAATGGGGATTATCGAGGCGTCCCCCGGCGAAATCGTCGTCATCCCGCGCGGCGTGAAATTCGCCGCCGACTTCCCCGACGGCGGCTCGCGCGGCTATATCTGCGAGAATTACGGCCACCCCTTCGTGCTGCCCGACCTCGGCCCCATCGGCGCGAACGGCCTTGCGAACCCGCGCGATTTCGTCAGCCCCGTCGCCGCCTATGAAGACCAGGAAGGCTCTTTCGAGCTCATCGCCAAATTCGGCGGCGCGCTCTGGCACACCGAACTCGATCACTCCCCGCTCGACGTCGTCGCCTGGCACGGCAACTACGCGCCTTATAAATACGACCTCGCCCGCTTCAACACGATCGGCACGGTCAGCTTCGACCACCCTGACCCGTCGATCTTCACGGTGCTCACCTCGCCGAGCTACCCGCCCGGCACCGCGAACGTGGATTTCGTGATCTTCCCGCCCCGCTGGATGGTCGCGAACGACACCTTCCGCCCCCCCTACTTCCACCGCAACCTCATGAGCGAATTCATGGGCCTGATCCACGGCGTTTACGACGCGAAGGAAAGCGGCGGGTTCGATCCCGGCGGATGCAGCCTCCACAACTGCATGTCCGCCCACGGCCCCGAAGCCTCCGTCGTCGAAAAAGCCATCAACGGCGAACTCAAGCCGCAATTTCTCGACAAGACCCTTGCCTTCATGTTCGAGAGCCGCCATATCATGCGTCCAACGAAGTACGCATTGGAAACCAAAGCCTTGCAAAAAGATTACTATAAATGCTGGAAAGACATGCCCAAGCTGTTCAATAGCAGGAAAAACGCTGCCTAATCAGCAACTTAACCATAGTTTTAAAGCATAAAATTGTAGCTTTTCTTAAGTCCATCTCAACCCATGATAATCCATAATTATAAATAGGGATTACAGGGGACCAGAGGGTGTTAGCAATTGAGTAGCGATTCCACAGAGTTCGAAGGCTTTGCAACCAGCATAGCCGCGAACGCCGCAGGCGGGGATTATTCTCTCGAAAGCCTGATCGAAGAAGAAGACCGGCAGCATCAGGGCAGCCGGTCCGAAAACCGTGCCGAAAGCATGGCGGAAAACGAACTTTATTCCGATGCCAGCGATCTTTTCCTGACCGGGGCGCTGGAAACCACGCAACAGCAATCATACTCGGCTTCCGCCGTTACCGGTTCCACCGGCAGCGAAACGGAAAGCTACGGCATGCAAACCATCGCCCAGGTCGGCTGCGGCTGCGCCGCCTGCTCCGGCGGGCAGCCTGCTATCCACAGCGACTACGGCAGCATCTCCTCCGCATCTTCCGATGCCGCGAGCGAAGCCGTCAATTCCGGCGGCGGCGGCGGCGGCGCTGGTTCCGGCAAACCGACAGCCACGGTCGGCCAGTTCACCGACTACATGATTAACGGCTTCTGGCAGGATTTCGGCGGCAGCGCCCGTTCATGGTCGCAGAGCAACGTGACCTTTTCGATTTCCAACAGCTACAGCGCCGCCCAGAAAACCGGCATCCGCATGGCCTTCGACCAGTGGGACGATATCGCGGACATCACGTTCACCGAAGTCGCCAGCGGCGGTAACATCAACATCGTCGTCGGCAACGACGGCAGCGCCTGGTCCGGCTCCTCGACATCGGGCGGCAATATCATTTCAAACACAATTTCGATCGACACCAGCCTGTCCTTCTGGTCGGATATCAGCGATGTCGGCGATTACGCTCTGCTGACCGCCATCCACGAAATCGGCCACTCGCTGGGCCTCGGTCACACCGGCAATTACAACGGCAGCGCGAATTTCGCTACAGACGCGGTATGGGCCAATGACACGCGCCAATACTCTGTCATGTCCTATTTCGACGCCGATAATTCCGGCTCCGACCATTCCGACACCAACGGCTGGCAATACGGCTCGACCCCTGCGCTTTACGATATCTATGCGATCCAGCAGATCTACGGCGCGAACAATACCACCCGCGCAGGCAACACAACCTACGGCTTCAATTCCAATGCCGGCAAGGAACAATTCGATTTCACGCTGACCGACGATCCGGTCATTTCGATCTGGGACGCGGGCGGTATTGATACGCTCGATCTCTCCGGCTATTCCACCGCCAGCACCATCCGCCTGACCGCGGGCGAATTCACCAGTGCGGGCGGCATGACCAACAATATTTCCATCGCTTTCGGCACAACCATCGAAAACGCGACCGGTGGCGGCGGCGCAGACTCCATCTACGGCAACACCGCCAACAACATTCTGCTCGGCGGCGGCGGCAATGACACTTTCTTCGGCAGCACCGGCAACGACACGCTGAACGGCCAGGCCGGCACCGACACCGCGAGCTATCTCAGCTATGCCGTCAACGCTTTCGCCTTCAATTTCATCGACAGCGTGACGGTTGCCATCAATCATCTTGTGGGCGGCTGGACGTCCACGCTGATCAATATCGAGAATTTCATTTTCAGCGACGGCTCCTATACTTTTGCCGATCTGGAAACCTCATTCGGCGAGCAGGAAAATGATTTTGCGCCCACGGTCAACGCGAATAACCTGACCCTGAACATCGACGAAGTCCGGCTGGCCTCCACCATCATCACCGCCAGCGACGCCGACGGAAACGCGCTGACTTACGAAGTCTGGGACAGCACCACCGCAAATGCTTCCGGCTATTTCGAACTGGCCGGGAGCCGCCTTTCCGCCGGCTCCAGCCATAACCTGACGCAGGCGCAGTTCAACACGCTGAACATCGTCGGCGGCGACGCCGGCGGGACTGACCAGATGTGGGTAAGGGTTTCCGATGGGGAACATACCACCGCATGGAAGCAATTCAACCTGACCACCAACGCCACCGGCGGCGGCGGTGCCAATCTCTCCGCTCCGGTCGTAAACGCGAATAACCTCAGCCTCAGCGCGGATCAGGTCGTGCTCGCCTCCACGGCCATCAACGCTAGCGACGCCGACGGAAACGCATTGACCTATCATGTCTGGGACAGCACCACCGCAACTACGTCCGGCTTCTTCCAGTTGGCCGGCGCCCAGCTCAGCGCGGGCGTAAGCCACAGCCTGACGCAGGCGCAGTTCAACACGCTTAATATCGTCGGCGGCGACGTCACCGGAACCGACCAGTTGTGGGTCAGGGTGACGGATGGCGTCAACATGACCGCATGGAAGTCGTTCACTCTGAGCACTACCGCCGCGGGCGGCGGCGGGGCAAACCTTGCGGCGCCGGTCGTGAACGCGAACAACCTGACTCTTAACGCCGACCAGGTTGCGCTCGCCTCCACGGCCATTACCGCCACCGACGCCGACGGCAACACGCTCACCTATCAGGTATGGGACAGCACTACGGCGGACAGTTCAGGTTATTTTGAACTGGCGGGAGCAAGGCTCTCCGCAGGGGCAAGCCACAACCTGACGCAAGCCCAGTTCAACACCCTGAACATTGTCGGCGGCGACGCCGCCGGAACCGATCAGCTCTGGGTCAGGGTCTCGGACGGCGCCAACATGACCGCGTGGAAGTCGTTCAATCTTACCACCAACGCCGGGGCGGGGGGCGGCGGCGCCAATCTTGCGGCCCCCACGGTTAACGCGAATAACCTGAGCCTCGGTATCGATGAAGTCCGGCTCGCCTCGACGGCAATCACCGCCAACGACGCGGACGGCAATACGCTGAGCTATGAAGTCTGGGACAGTGGCGTTGCCAACAACTCAGGATATTTTGAACTCGCCGGGGCCCGGCTCAGTACGGGCACAGGCCACCAACTGACGCAGGCGCAGTTCAACGCCCTCAATATCGTCGGCGGAGACGTCGCCGGGACCGATCAGCTCTGGGTCAGGGTATCGGATGGCGCCCATACCACTGCATGGGCAACCTTCAATCTCACCACAAACTCCAGCGGGGGCGGCGGCAACCTTGCAGCCCCCACCGTGAACGCGAATAACGTGACGATCGATTTCACGCTGAACACACTTGCTTCGACTGTCATCACCGCGAACGATGCCGACGGCAATGCGCTCAGCTACGAAGTGTGGGATAGCACCGCTGCGGGCAACTCCGGCTATTTCGATCTGGCCGGCGTGCGCCTTGGAACAGGCGTAGGTCACGTCCTGACGCAGGCGCAGTTCAGCGCATTGCGGATTTACAGCGGCACCGTGGAAGGCGACGACCAGCTTTGGGTCAGGGTTTCCGACGGCGTTCACACAACCGCCTGGAAACAGTTCAAACTGACCAGCAACGACCCCAACAACATGGCCGGGGGCGGCGTGCTGGATATGGGTCATGCCGATGACGTCGCTCTGGCGCAAACCTCGCAGTCGGAAGGATCGTCAAACGGCGCGCAACTTTCCGGCGGCGGCGTATTCAACGGCGTCAGCGGTTTTCAGGAAGAGAATAATACCGGGATTATCTAGAAAAGAACTTCCAGACCGTGATGGAAGAATAAAAAAACGCCCACGTTAAAGGCGAACAGGTACGTCGCGACTTTCAGCACATTCCCCGATTTTCTTTTTTTAGGGCCGCACGGCTCGTGACAACATCCCGTATTGCTGCAATCCATTTTCACCGCAAGGTAATGCGCCCCCCAGCCGAGCGCCACAATCATGCCCGACATAAGGATCATGGGAATTTCCCATTGATGGAGCGCTTCGTGCAGCACCTCAAGGCCGGCCGGCATTGCCGCGACCAGGCCAAATCCCGACAGCAGGCTGAGAATGCTAAAAGCCGTCGGCAGGACACAGCAGAAAATATGGCTGGTTTCCGAGGCAATAATGGCCACGGCAAGGGATTTCTGGATGCGCTCGATATTCATGATCCCGATTAAATAACGTTCCGCTTAAGGAAATGCAAGTTAATCGAACCGAAAAGCTTGTAATTTTACAGAAAAACAGGCTAGTTTCACCCGCATGGCACCTGAAAACGGACAAACCGGCGGTTTTCTTAAAAACGCGTTCCAGAGCGCCATCCATTATGTTTGTGAAAACAAAGTGCAATCCGCGGCCCTTGCGGTTTCCCTGCTCCTCGGCGCCACGGCGCTGACAACTCCCTTGATCGCGACGGCGGGCGGCGCCGCGGTCATTCTGGGCGGTTCGCTATGTCTGCTCGTGCAGAATGCAAAGACGCTTGTTCCCAATATCATCGCGCTCGGCAAGAAACAGCATCTTTCCGCCATGACCCTTGGCATCATGCTGGGAAGCCTCAATACGGTTCCTGAGGTTCTGACAACAATGCAATCTGCATTTCAAAACGCAATCGAACTTGGCATAGCCAACGTCACCGGATCCAACGTCGTCCACAACCTGTTTATTCTGGGCATGGCCACCACCGTCGCCGGACTCGCGAAAACGAAGGATTTGAGCTGGCGGTTCAACGCCCTGATGATGACCGGAGGATCGGCGCTTTTCGCCTCGCAGTTTATCTACGGCTCCCTGACGCCGGCCATCGGAGCGGTTATGCTTGGCCTCGGCGGATGGTATCTGCAAAGGCATTTCTTCTCTCATCACGGTCATAAGCAAGAGCAAGAACATAAACATGACAGCTGCCATCATCATGACCATGAACACCATCATGAACACGATGAGCACGATCATCACGAACATGACGAATACGGTCATGACCATTGTCATGGCCATAGTCACATCGATGAAGAAGAAGAGATCAGGGCGGACCGGCGGCCGCGCTGGCTGAATCTTGCATTGTCATGCGTAGCCATGGCTGGATTGCTGGCCGCGTCCGGACTGGCCGTCGAAAGCGCTGTAAATCTCGCCGACAAATTTAATTTTGCCGGCTTCCATCTCAGTCAGGCCGCCATCGGCGCGGCTATTATCGCCACCGGAGGAGCGCTTCCGGAAGTTTTCATTACGCTGGACGCTATCAAAAAAAGACAGGGCGATCTCGCCGTCGGCAATGTTCTAGGCTGCGGCGTGGTCAATACCCTGTTCGCGGGCGGCGCGCTGTGCCTGATGCCGCTTATATCCTCTGACTTTAATTCTGTAGTCCCCGAAGTATTCAGACCCCATACAGCCTCGGGTATTGCTACTATCACCGCCTTTGTCGGTTCCTCCGCCCTTCTGACCGCGACGCTGATGGCCACCAAAGGCGCGCTGAACCGCTGGCAGGGCGCTTTGGCCCTCACCTCCTACGTCGCTTACCTTGGGGGAGCCATATTCCTAAGCGATGGCAAGACCCTGCCGACGCATGAACACGGTCGGATTGAGCCCCCGCAAATTGCGCATCACATTGAAAAACCACGGCAATCCCCGGTAATCCGGCCCTCTTGATAATTTCGATGACCCGCGTCATGTCTTTGGGATACAATCGCGAGACATGATTCCAACAGGATAGATACAGTATATGCAGGTAACCGCCTCCCACGGGCCCGATGCAGTTTCCGGAATTATCCCGGAACTCAGGCAGCAAATCCGCAAAATGACTGAACATTGCAATACCTATAAAGGGGCGGAGGCAACGCGCAGTCTTTTTCAGTTGATAACAACGACAGCCCTTTTTTTCGCCGCCATCGGCCTGATGCTGTTTTACGGCGGAGCGAGCCTTCTGCTGATCCCGGTTGCCGCCGGCCTGCTGGTGCGCCTGTTCATCATCCAGCACGATTGCGGCCACGGCTCTTTCTTCCGCTCCCGCTGGGCGAACGACCTGACAGGGCGCTTCCTCAGCGTTCTGACCGTGACGCCTTACGATTTCTGGCGCCGCGCTCATAACATGCATCATGCCGGATCGGGCAACCTCCACCGCCGCGGCATCGGCAGCATCGACACGCTGACGGTGGAAGAATACGCAAATCTTTCTCCCTCCAGGCGCTTCGCCTACCGCATGTACCGCCACCCTTTTTTCCTGCTGGTGCTCGGCACGCCTTTACACGTTTTGCTGCTTCAGCGCCTTCCACCCCTCAGCCCCGATTCCTTTATTAAAGACTATCGCTGTATGTCCTTTGACAAATCGTGGCCGAGCATCCTGCTTCTGAACATCGCGATTGTGCTTTTTTACGGCGCCATCGCCGCGATTGCGGGATGGCAAGCCACGTTGCTGGTTTTTCTTCCCGTCATCACGATGACGGCATGGATCGGCGGCTGGCTGTTTTTCATCCAGCATCAGTTTGAGGATACGCACTGGAGCGGCGAGCAGGACTGGAACTTCCACGAAGCCGCCGTGCTCGGCAGCTCCTATTACGTGCTCCCCAAAATCCTGCAATGGTTCACCGGCAATATCGGCCTGCACCACATCCACCATCTCTGCCCCGCGATCCCGAATTACCGGCTGCAGGAATGCCTTGATGCAAGCAACGATCTCAGGATGATGAACCGGATGACCATTTCACAGAGCCTTAAATGCATCTGGTGGGCGCTGTGGGATGAAAAGCAGAAGAAACTCGTTTCCTTCCGCGACCTGAAACAAGTCACGCCGTAAGCGCGAACGCCGCGTCCTGGATATGCATCTCCACCCGCTCGGCCCCGTTCCATGTATCGAGCTTGAAATGCCCCACTAAATGAAACGGCTGGCTCTTGCCCTGCCTGAGCAATGCCTGCCCCATCGGGGTATCCGCGCCGCGGAACGCCATCGCTTTCATTCTCGCGCCGCCTTCCCAGTCGCTGACCATCACCCGCACATGATCCTTGCCCACCACATCGGCCATATGCACCCGCACATTGGGCAGCACGAACAGCGGCTCCGGATGCCCCTGTCCGAACGGGCCCATATTGTCCTGTATGATCCGCACGAAGTCCGGCTGCGCCCCGCGCACGCTCAGGACCCCGTCAATCACCGTTTCCATCACCGTGACCTGTCCGCCGATCTGCCTTTGCACATGTGCGCTCAGAAATGCCCGCAGCGCCTCGACCTTGTCCGGCGCGACGGTGAACCCCGCCGCCATCGCATGCCCGCCGCCCTTGAGCAAAATTCCTTCGTTTCGCGCATCGATGAACGCGGCGCCCATATTGACGCCCGGCACAGACCGCCCCGACCCGCGCCCTTCAAGGCTGCTCTCCGGCCCCGGCGCGTAAGTGATGACGACAGATGGCTTGTTGTATTTTTCCTTAAGCCGCCCCGCGACCAGCCCCGACAGGCCGGGATGCCAGTCCTCATGCCCGACCATAATCAGCGGCGCATTCTGAAGCCCTTCCGCCTCGACGATGGAAATGGCATGCGTGACCATATCGTCCTGAATTTCCTTGCGCTCCTCGTTGCAGTCATTCAGCGTCCACGCTATATTCTTCGCTTCCTCCGGATCGTCGGTGGATAAAAGCCGCGCCCCGAGATCCGCCTGATGCACCCGTGACCCGGCGTTGATCCTTGGCCCTAAAACGAACCCCGCGTGATACGGCGTCGGCGCGCCGGTGACTTTGGCGGTCGCGCATAATGCCGCGATACCGGGATTGCCGTGTTTCGCCATCCGCTCGAACCCCGCGCGCACGAACAGCCTGTTCGCCCCCGTCAGCGGCACCATGTCGCACACCGTGCCGAGCGCGACGATGTCTAGCCAGTCCTTCAGCGGCGGCTCTTTCACCCCGTTTTTCTCAAAGTAATTTCTCTCCCGCAGCTTCGCGTTCAGCGCCACGCAGGTCAAAAACGTCACCCCGCACGCCGCCAGCATCGACAGACCTGATGAATCGTCCTTGCGCTTGGGGTCAATCACATGGTTCGCTTCGGGAAGTTTCTCTTCGGCTTCATGATGGTCGAGCACGACGATCTCAAGCCCCATCCTGCGCCCCGCCGCGATCACCTCGAACGCGGTAATCCCGCAATCGCACAGGATCACGATCTCCGCCCCGCGCTCTTTTAAAATCCGCAGCGCCGTCTCGTTCGGCCCGTAACCTTCCTTAAGCCGGTCGGGAATGTAAAACGGCGCCTCGATGCCAAGCTGCCGCAAGTAACGAACCATAATGGCCGTTGACGTTGCCCCATCGACGTCGAAATCCCCGAACACGGAAATCTTCCGCCCGGAGATGACTGCCTCCGCGAGATACTCCGCAAGCTCCGGCATCCCCGCCAGCGAAAACGGATCGGGGAAATGCTTCGCAAGCCGGGGAAACAGGAAACTATCGACCTCCTCGAACGGCACCTTCCGCGCGCCAAGCAACCGCGCGACGATCTCGGGCAAATCGTGCTGCCGCGCGATCCGCTCGACAAGCGCCTGCTCCACCGCGGGCACGACCCACCGCGCCTGCATCAGCGACTGCTCGACATTCAGAAGAAAGGACATGGGTCATTATAGGCCGCAACGGCCCCTGATGACCAGTGACCAGCGGCATAATGCTCGATTAATCTGTGAAAAAGCTTAAGGTTGCCCCATCCTTGCGCTCAAGACATTCCAGGTAAGACTGTGTTGGTCCATGAAATTGTCCAGCCCCGGCTGCGGCTGGGCCGGATCGGGATTGACCGCCGACGCAAATATCCGGCTGAGCGGCGTGCCCTCCACCGCTTCCTTCAGCGCGCCGATCATCATCCCTCCTGTGGAGAAGGCGAAAGGGCTCATGTCGCCGTTAAGCCCCGAAGCGATCAGGCTGGCGGTAAATTGCCCCGCCGTTAAAACGCCCTCAAGCTGTTCCGCCGCATCGGGATTTATCAAGACGCGCCTTCCGCGGGTTGATGTTTGAGCTCGATAAAATAAATGTCACGAAACGTTTTCATGCCCGTATCGAAATACGCGAAGACCGCGCTTTTCTGTCCCGCAATCGCCGTAAGCGACTCCTCGCATAAATGCACTTCAAGCTCACATCTTTCTTTCCGATTGGCGTATTCAAGCGAACAAAAGCCGGTTCCATGATCGACGGCAACGGCTTTAATCATATCCTCCGGCCTGTGATCGGATATGAACGCCGCTTTGCCGTTCTTGCTCACCACCAGATCGAAATACATTGCGTTCCTCCGGAAAACTGGTGAAAACTAGGGCTTGAATGCGTTTATGCCGGGTATTGTAATGCTCGTAATTTCGGGCCTCTGGACGGTTGCTTCAAAATCGCTCTTCTCCGCGGCCCTGTCCGCCGCAATCGTTATATTGTCACTGTTAATCTTCACATCCAGCTCAGGGCCGATAACCATGGTTTGGCCGGCGGCCTGACCGAATTCAACCGTTAAATTGACATGAGGGGCTTTGATATTCCCGTCTTCAATCCAGTCCTGCAAAACCTCTTGAATTGCGGGAGGCTGGCTATCCATGTAATCGCCGTACTTTTTTATAGCTTCTGCTTTGCCCGCATCAAGCGCAACCTTGAGACCTTCACCGGTATCAAACTGGTATTCCCTTATTCTCTCACCGCTCGCTCTGCTAATTATCGTATCGCCGGCTGCAAATCCCTCTTCTCCCGAAAAATTATAACCGGTCATGTCCACTTTGACTTCGCTTGAAAAATCGAGCTTGCCGCCTTCTTTTTCCGCTTCCAGATATTTCTCGATGTTCTCGTAAGCCTGCGGAGAAATTTCAGGCCGCTCGGCAGGCTTTAATCCGCCCGTGCCGTCTGGATTTACTCGTCTTGTTACTTCATCATCCGGCATAAAAAGCCTCCGATTGCTTCATATGATTTTATGGATAAAGAATTAATATCTGTTTAAGAATTATAGATTTTTAAGGAGTTATCAGAGGGTTGATTATCTCAATGTGGAAAGAACCTGCGCCAAATCATCCGCTGCCCGCTCATAGTCCTCAAGGCTGTTATATAAATGCGCCGTCAGCCGCAGCACAAACTGCCCGCCCCACTCAATGCAATTGACCCCGTACCCGAAACGCTCGCGCATCAGCCCGTTGAGCCGCAGATGCGGCGCAAGCGCGTTCCGTTCCGGACCGAAATCAAGTTCACCGAGGCCCAGCGAAAACATGCAGGGAATCATGTTGTCCGGACAGGCCGGTTCAAGCCCGAGCCGTTCACAAATCAATTTTCGCGCCGCCAGTGCAAGGTCATGATTGCGCCGGTAAATTCCCGTCCACCCGTCTGGATGCAGCGCGCCGATAAACCGGATCGTTTCCGGCAAACACAGCCGCGCGCACGGGTCTTTCGTTCCCTGCCAGAAAAACCGCTCGGTGAATTTATGCTCTGTATCCGACCACAATGATCCGGCTGCCGGGATAATCTCCTGCTGGCAATCCGGCCTGACATAAAGAAAAGCGGATCCCAGCGGCGCCGACAGCCATTTATGATTGTTGGACGCATAATAAGCGGCGCCGATCTTCTGCATATCCAGCGGAACCTGTCCGATGCCGTGCGCCCCGTCGACGAAGGTTTCAATTCCCTTACTTTTCAAGGCGCGGACAATATCCGCGATCGGCAGCAACAGCGCCGTCGGACTGGTGATATGATCGATGATGGCAAGCTTCGTGCGGTTCGTGACTTTCGCCATGATCGCCGTAACCGCGTCCTCCGCCTTCTTTACAGGAAAAGGCAATTCAGCAATCGTCAGCTTTACGCCCGTGCGGCGGCAGAACTCCTTATAAAGAAACCGGTAAGGCGGATAGGAATGATCGGTAATCAGGATCTCATCACCCGCATCAAAGCGCAGCGACTTCAGCACGGAATTAAGCGCTTCCGTCACATGGTCGGCCAGCACAAGATCGGAAGACGGCGCATTCACGAATGACGCAACCGCAAGCCGCGCGTTTTCAAGGATTGCATCGCCGCTGAACCAGAATAATTCGTCGCGGTCCCGGTTCAGTACGGCCTCATAACGGGTCCTGAGTTCATTGATCGCTTTTGGCGTCAACCCGAACGAACCGTGATTGAGATAGACCGGCGTGGCGAAATCCCAGTATTCCTTCCACGACCGCCGCAGATCGTCACTCTCCGCCATCCAGCCCCGTTTTCCGCATGAAATTATGATGCGCCTCGATCCGGCGCACCGTGCCGGATTTGGAACGCATGACGATGGAACTGGTGATCGCGGAACCCGCGCTCCGGCGCACGCCGCGAAGCATCGCCCCGTCTGTCACGCCCGTCGCGGCGAACATCACATTGTCGGATTTGGCAAGATCGCTTGTCCTGTATATAGCCTTGAGATCGTTGATCCCCCACCGCTCCGCCCGCGCGATCTCCTCGTCGTTGCGGAACACGAGCCGACCGAGGATGTGGCCTCCCGTGCATTGCAGCGCCGCCGCCGCCAGAACGCCTTCCGGCGCGCCGCCGGTGCCGATATAGACGTCGATGCCGCTCTCCGGCTCGGTGGTTGCGATAACGGCGCTGACGTCCCCGTCCTGGATCAGCTTGATCCGCGCCCCGGCCTCGCGCACGGCCCTGATGATCTGCTCATGCCGCGGCCGGTCGAGAATGCAGACCAGCAGGTCCTCGACCCGCGCCCCCTTGGCCTTCGCCACTTTTTTAAGAACGTCTTCCGGCGGCGCGTCGAGATCGAGAATGCCCTCGGGAATCCCCGGCCCCGTCGCCAGCTTTTCCATGTATACGTCCGGCGCGTTCAGAAATCCGCCCTTGTCGGTCATCGCGATAACGGCGAGCGCATTCTGCCCGCCTTTTGCGGTAATGGTCGTGCCTTCCAGCGGATCGAGCGCGATATCGATTTCCGGCCCGCCCGCCCCGACCTGTTCTCCGATATACAACATCGGCGCCTCGTCCCGTTCGCCCTCGCCGATAACCACGGTGCCGGTGATCTGCAGGCCGTTGAGCGCCTGCCGCATGGCGTCGACCGCCGCCCGGTCTGCCTCCTCCTCATCGCCCCTTCCGACCTGCCGCGAAGCCGCGAGAGCCGCGGCTTCCGTGACCCTGACGGCCTCAAGGGCAAGGTTGCGGTCCATCGAGAATTTCTCATCGAGGGGAGTAATGTGCCTGTATTCCTGCTGCATAAGCCTGTCTGCGATCATGATCGGGGTGTCCTTTCTTTCAAGAACTTCCCAACAGCTTAAAGACGCATTCTGTCCCATTCAATCACATAAAGTTTGACAATAGCTTTTCCCGTAATGTACATAAAATTATGGCTATAAGAAAATTAAGCGATGTGTTCGCGGGCCACGCGGAGACTCTGATCGAAATGGCAATTAATGGCAAACCGTTCGCCGTCCTGGTTTCTGATAGCGACTGGCCTTGGAGCCTTTCAGCTCTGTCCTTTGGCACCATTGAAGAAGCGAACAGCTGGCTTGACACTCTGTCTGCACAGGACGTGAAGGCCGCAGCGGTCGCCGAAATCGATTCTTGGGCATCGGAACCCGCGCTGGCCTGCCAGCTTCACATCCGCCCGGCCATTACCTATGGCAGCTTCCCCTAGCTAGAACAACTCAATCCGCAGCAAACTCGGCTCAGCCATCACCGAATCCAGCTCCGCCATTTTATCGACCGCTTCCTGGATATGCGCCTGTTTCGTATTGTGGGTCGTGATGACGACCGACACCGGATTTTCCGGGTCGCGTCCGCGCTGGAGCACCGCTTCCATCGAAACCTGGTAATCGCGCATGATCGCCGTCACGTCGGCCAGCACCCCCGGCTTGTCGACGACGGTGAGGTGGACATAGAACTGCCCGATCTGCTCGCCCGGATCGCCCTTTTTGGCGTTCGCCAGCGCCGCCGCCGGAACCCCGAACGCGGGCGGCCTGTGCCCGCGCGCAAGATCGATGATGTCAGCGACAACCGCCGACGCGGTCGGCCCCTGACCCGCGCCCCTGCCGACGGCAAGTCCCGTATCGACGAAATCGCCCTCGACGAACACGGCGTTGAAAACGCCCTCCACCGCGCCCATTGTGCTGTCTTCCGGCACCAGGCACGGTTCAACCGATTGCACAACTTTCCCATCCAACCGTCTGGCAATAGCCAATAATTTGATCCTGTACCCCAGCTCGTGCGCATGGGTGATATCGGCGGCTGTGATCTTGCTGATCCCCTTTTTCCGCAATGTCTTGAATTCCGGTTTAATACCGAATGCCAATGCGCTGAGAATGCATAATTTATGCGCGGCATCTACCCCGTCGATATCAAAGGACGGATCAGCCTCCGCATAACCCTTCGCCTGCGCCTCTTTCAGCACGGCGGCAAAGGAGCGTCCCGTCTCCCGCATTTCGGTCAGAATGTAATTGCAGGTGCCGTTCAGGATACCGTAGACCGCCCTGATTTCATTCGCGGCAAACCCCTCGCGCAGCGTCTTGATGATGGGAATGCCCCCGGCAGCCGCGGCCTCGTACATCAGCGCGGCATTGTGCTTGTCCGCCAGCACGGCAAGCTCATAGCCGTGATGCGCCAGCAGCGCCTTGTTCGCGGTAACAACGGAAATGCCGTTTTTCAGGCTTGCTTTCAGCAGCGCCTGCGCATCCCCCTCCTCGCCGCCGATCAGTTCGACGATGGCGTCCAGATCCTTGCGCTCCGCGAGCGAAACGGCCTTGCCAACCCATTCGTATGATGAAATATCGACGCCGCGTTTTTTCTTTTTATCGCGCGCCGAAACCGCCACGATCTCAACCGGGCGCCCTGCCCGCTCCGCAATCATGGCGCCGTGCGTCTGCAGCAGCCTGACGACGCCCGCGCCCACGGTCCCAAGGCCGGCGATGCCTATGCGGAAACTCTCTGCCATGACTGGAAATCCCTAGTAACGCGCGCCATCGACAATGATTTCAACCCGCCGGTCCGCCTGCTCCCGTTCTGTTCCCGGAACCGGCATGCCCGGCTTTGCATCCCCGTAAGCCCTTGTTTCGATGTTTTCAGCCGGAACGCCGTCGCGGATCAGCGCGCTCGATACTCTGAACGCCCGATCCATCGACAGTTTCAGGTTAATGATGTCGTTTTCAATGGGGTCGGCGGTTTCAGTCCGCTCGCTGGCGTGCCCGCTTACAATGATTGCGCCCCCGGTCAGCGCCGTATAATTGATGACCTGCATCCCGGCTTCGTCAAGCGCGGATGACCCGTGCCGGAAATAAATGCGCGACGCATCCGAATGGCTTTCCACCGGCGCGGGGCTTTGCAGCGGCCCGCCGAACGGCGAATGCAGCGGCCTGTACTGCCCCGAAGGCGGCGAGAGCAGCGGCCTTGCTTCCTGCGGATAGGTGCTTTCCTCGATAAACGGGTAAACGATCACATTGGGATCCCCCGGCGATGGCACTCCGCCGTCCTGAAGAACCGGAGGATACACCGCCGCGGGCGGTACGGGCGCCATCGGCTCGGCGGGGCCGTCAAGGCTGTAGATCTGCACGCTGCCGTTCGACATTTCCCGCGCCATGTCGCTATAGCCTGTATCTACGTTCTCGTTGACAACGGCGACTTCTTGTTCTTCTTCCGCGTCCCGCCATCCGGCGCAACCGGAAAGCGTCAGGCAGCAGAGCAATACAAGCGATAATATTTTAAACGGTTGCAAAGAAATTCCCCCGGAACAAAAAACCAGTCCTTCATCGTGGCCTAATTATCCGTAACTTTCAAGACGTTCCCTGAATTAAATTCACCGGTTCCTGCGATTGAATTGTTCCGAAAAATATGTCAGATTCTTAATGTGTTAGAGCTTAAACCTCAGACAGGATTTTTAATATGGAGCATGCCGTGAAAGCGCCCCCGCCCAAGGAAACCGGACCGGAGAACGATAACCGGAACGACGCAAGGCTGACGGACCCGGTCGCCCTCGGCAATGTCCTGCTCGGCGTCGCCGAACGGGCGCAGCCTCTGCTGCAAAAATTCCTCGAAGAATATGATTTCGAGGTGGATGAAACCGCTTTCGACCCGATGCATGTCCGCGAAGCCTACATGCAGTTCATGCAGCAACTGATGGCAAACCCGCAAAAGCTCGCGGAAATGCAAATGAAATTCTGGCAGGACTGGATGCATCTGTGGCAGGAAAGCGCGATCCGCTTCATGGGCGGCCAGGGCGAAGAACTGTTCAAACCCGAAAAAGGCGACCGCCGCTTTAAATCGCCGATGTGGCAGGAAAGCGCGGTTTTCGATTTCATCAAACAATCCTACCTGCTGACGAGCCGCTGGATGGAGCATGTCGTGCGCTCGACCGAAGGCATGGATGAGGAAACCCGGCAGAAAATCGACTTCTCGACAAAGCAGTTCATCAACGCGATGGCGCCCAGCAACTTCCTGCTGACCAATCCCGAAGTCCTTCAGGAAACGCTCGACACGCAGGGCGAAAACCTCATCAAGGGCCTTGAAAACCTGATCGAGGATATCGAGCGCGGTCAGGGCCAGTTGCGGATCAGCACCACCGATTACGACGCCTTCGAGGTCGGCCGCAACCTCGCGACCACGCCCGGCAAGGTGATCTACCAGAACGGCCTGATGCAGCTGATCCAGTACGAGGCTACGACCGAAAAAGTATTCAAACGCCCGCTGCTTATAGTCCCGCCGTGGATCAATAAATTCTACATCCTTGATCTCCAGCCCGCCAACTCGCTGATCGGCTGGCTGGTGGCGCAGGGCCACACCGTTTTCACGATTTCCTGGGTCAATCCCGACCATGAACTGGCGCAGAAACGGTTCGTGGATTACATGGAAGAAGGCGTTTTCGAAGCACTGACCCGGATCAGGGAAGTCACCGGCGAGCCAGACTGCAACACAATCGGCTATTGCCTCGGCGGCACGCTGCTCGCGACGACGCTTGCATGGCTAGCGGCGCAAAAGAAAGAAAACCCGATCGCCTCATCCACCTTCATGGCGACGCTGATCGACTTTGAAAAATCGGGCGAAATGAAGCTTTTCATCGACGATGCCCAGATCAAGCTTCTCGATAAACAGATGGCGGAGCAGGGTTTCCTGACCGCCGGCCACATGCGCCGCACGTTCTCTTACCTGCGCGCGAACGACATGATCTGGTCTTTCGTGGTCAACAACTATTTGATGGGCAAGGAGCCGTTCCCGTTCGACCTTCTCTACTGGAACGACGACGCGACCAACATGCCCGCGGCGATGCACAGCTTTTACCTGCGCAATTTCTATCGCGATAACATGCTCGTGATCCCCGGCGGCGTCACGATGAACGGCGTCGATATCGACATGACAAAGGTGCAAACCCCCTGCTATTTCCTGTCGACCAGGGAAGACCACATCGCCCCGTGGCAGGCGACCTACGCCGCAACGCAACTGCTCAAGGGCAAAACCACATTCACCCTCGCCGCCTCCGGCCACGTTGCCGGCGTCGTCAACCCGCCGTCCAAAAATAAATACTGCTACTGGTCATCGAGCGAAACGCCGGACACGCCCGAGGAATGGTTCGAGGACGCGCAAAGCCACGACGGCTCCTGGTGGCCGCACTGGCAGAACTGGGCAGAAAAATACGCCGGTGAAAAAATCCCCGCCCGCCAGATCGGCGGCGGCAAGCTGGAGCCCATTGAAAACGCTCCGGGCTCATACGTAAAGATGAAGGCAGATTAAGACCTTCATTGTTTAACTGAAATCGCGATTCTATACACCGCCACGATTTCCGCGATGCCATGGCGTTCGTGGCGGTGAAAAATAAAAAAGCGCCCCGCAGGGCGCTTTCATTAACGGATATAGGCGGATTAACGCTTCGCCCACTGCTTGGAACGGCGGGCCTTGTGCAGGCCGACTTTTTTGCGTTCGACTTCCCTTGCGTCCCGCGTCAGCATGCCCGCTTTCTTCAGCGCGCCGCGCAGGGCGGGATCGAAATTCTGCAACGCGCGGGAGATCCCGTGACGAACGGCGCCGGCCTGACCGGACAATCCGCCGCCCTTGACGGTGCAGATGACATCGAAATGACCCACCCGGTCGGAGATCAGGAAAGGCTGGTTCAGCACCAGACGCTGCGTCTGACGCGCGAAATAGACTTTTTGATCGCGGCCGTTGACGATGACCGTGCCCTTGCCGGGCTTGATCCATACGCGGGCGACGGCGTCCTTGCGGCGGCCGGTGGCGTAAGCGCGGCCCTGCTTGTCGATCTTCGGCTGACGCGGCTCTTTCTCGCCGGTCTGCTCAGCGGCTTGCACCGGTTTCGCCTCGGCGGGCTTCACGCTGTCCTTCAGGCTCGAAAGATCCTTGACCGTCTCTTCATTCGGCGCGTCTTCGGCCTTGGCTCTGCTTCTGGATGCCTTCTTTTCGACCTTAACTTCCGGTTTGTATTCCTTCTTGGCCATGATGCTGATTACCTTTTGTTTTTCGGATTCATTGATGCAACGTCCAGAACTTCGGGCTTCTGGGCCTCGTGCGGGTGCGCCGCGCCTGCGTAAACATGCAGGTTCTTGAAAATCTTCCGGAACAGCGGCCCGCGCGGCAGCATCCGCTCGACGGATTTCTCGACGACGCGCTCAGGGAACTTGCCGGCCAGCAACTGGCCCTTGGTGCGTTCCTTGATCCCGCCGGGATAGCCGGTGTGCCAGTAGAAAACATCGCCCTGGGCTTTGTTGCCGGTCAGGCGCACTTTCTCCGCGTTGACGACGATCACGTTGTCGCCGCAATCGACATGCGGCGTAAATAGCGGCTTGTGCTTGCCCCGCAGGCGGTAGGCGATGATGCTGGCAAGACGGCCCAGCGCGATCCCTTCCGCGTCGACGACGATCCATTTCTTTTCGACTTCATTTGGCTTTGCAGCATAAGTTTTCATTGCAATCCACTTTCTCTCACGGCCTAATGCTCAGGCTCGGAATTTATACGCTTTTTGAACATTTTGTTCGATGTGACTTTATGAAGACTTCCGGCGCTTCTGTCAATAAAAAAACAGCAAAGCCTCCCGGAAAATATCAATAGATTTCAGAGATATACATGGACGGTATTATAATACCACTTAACGAACGGAAGGCCAGTCAGATGAAGGGACAAAAACCGATGCAGTTTGAAACGCTTGCGATCCATGCCGGGGCCTGCCCGGACGCCGAAACCGGGGCCTGCGGCACAGCCATCCACCAGTCCGCCGCCTATAAATTCCGTAACACGGAACATGCCGCCAACGCTTTCAGCCTCAAGGAAAAATCCTTTATATACTCGCGCGTCACCAACCCGACCGTCGGCGCGCTCGAGGAAAAAATGGCGGCGCTGGAAGGCGGCGTCGGCGCGACCTGTACCCCTTCCGGCCTTGCCGCGAACCTTCTGATCTTCTCCGCATTGATGAGCCCTGGCACGGATTTCGTTTCATCGTGCAAGATTTACGGCGGCTCGACCAGCCAGTTCCGCGACACTTTCAAGCGCTCCTTCGGCTGGACCTGCAATTTCATCGACCCGACCGACCCGAAAAACTTCGAAAACTCCATCACCGAAAAAACCAGAGTCCTGTACGTTGAAAGCATTTCCAACCCGGAAGGCGTGGTCAGCGATATGGAATCCATCGCCAAAATCGCGCAAAAACACGGCCTGCCGCTGGTCGTCGACAACACGGTCGCAACGCCCTATCTGTGCCGCCCCTTTGAATACGGCGCATCCATCGTCGTCCATTCCACCACAAAATACCTGAGCGGCCATGGCAACGCGATGGGCGGCGTCGTGGTCGACGGCGGCACGTTCGACTGGATGAAGCACGCGGATAAATTCCCGGCGCTCGGCAAGGAAGACCCGAGCTATCATGGCACGACATTCGCGGAGACGTTTGAGGAAATGCCCATCGCCATGCACAACCACGCCGTCGGCCTGCGCGATCTCGGCATCAACCAGCAGCCGATGAACGCCTATCTGACCATGCTTGGCATCCAGACGCTCCCCCTGCGCATGGAGCGCCACTGCGCCAACGCGCAGAAAGTCGCGGAATACCTCGCAAAGCATCCGCAGGTCGCATGGGTCAACTATGCCGGCCTGAAAACCAGCCCTTATCACAAGCTTGCCAGTAAATACATGAAAGACGGCGGCGCAAGCTCCCTCTTCACCTTCGGCCTCAAGGGCGGTTATGACGCGGCCGTGCGCCTGATCGAAAGCGTAAGGCTGTTCACGCACCTTGCCAATCTCGGCGACACGCGCAGCCTCATCATCCACCCCTCTTCCACCACGCACGCGGAACTGCACCCGGACCAGAAAATCAGGGCGGGCGTACTGCCGGAAGCGATCCGCGTCTCCATCGGCATCGAAAACCCCGATGATATCATCGCGGATCTGGAGCAAGCGCTGGCCGGCGTCAAGGCCAAAGCGGCGTAATCTCTCCCGGTGTCATCCCGGCAAAAGCCGGGATCTCGTAAACAGGATGACATGGAACGGGAACAAAAAACCGCTTTCCCCATTCCATATTCGGTGCTAACGTCCCCTTTTTACGGAACCGGGAGATAATAATAATGAGACGCATCGCACTGCTCGCATCGAAAACCGTGGCCCTTTCGCTGGCCGCCGCCTTCGCTCTGGCCGCCCCGGCCTCGGCGCTCGACCCCGCGGCCCCCCAACCCCAGGGACAGGAAGCCGTCCCGACAAAGCTGGGAACGCCCGCGATGTTGCGCGACCACAGATATCAGGAACTGACGCAAATGCTCGCGCAGGAAACCGCCCGCCACGACGCCCGCCGCGCGGAAATCGTTGCCGGACTTGCGGCTTCCGGCCAAGATCTCACCCCCGAAGCCATGAACCCGAAAGCGGATGAATTGCTCGCATCCGAACTGCGCGCGCAGGAACAAGAACGCTGGGACGCACAGGTGAGCGGGGAACTCGGCGGCGCCAACATCGACCTGCCAGAAATCCTGCAGGGAACCCAGGCGGTTCGCGGCTGCTCCGCCGACGGCCAGATTTTCAGGATGGCTTACAAGGTTACGGTGAACATGGCTGACATCACCGCCCCGCCCGCCGCAGACACGCCGCCGGCAAAGCGCAGCCTTTTCTACCGTCTCGTCCACCCCGATGTTAACAGCCTCAGGGGCGTCGCCGGCACCGCCGAATTCATGAGCACCCTGAAAGGATTTTACGACGGCATCGACGGCGCGATGCAGAGCGAGGCCGGCCTGCTGCTCGATGAAACGGATTCACAGGATCTTGTTTCCCCCTCATTCCAGGATCTCGCCGGGCAAGTCACCGCGAATATCGCGAAGGGCGTAAAAGAACGCTACAACGTGACGGTCGTGATCCACACGGATCAGCCCCGCCTGCAGGGCGAAATCCGCTGCGCCTCGAAGCCGGCGGAAGAAAACATCGCCCCTCCGGATGCGCAAACAACGGCCCCCGCCCCAATGATAACGCCCGCGGCTCCTGTGGGGCCACAGCCCGAAGGCCCTTAAATCAACTGAAAGTCAGCCCGTTTCCGTCTGCCCGCTTATCCACTGCAAAAACGGCTCATGACCCGCCGTTATCGGCAGCGCGACGATGCACGGGCATTCATAGCTGTGCAGCGAGCATATCTCCTCCCGCGCCGCCTCGAACAGCTCCTCCCGCGTCTTCATGATAACGGCGGTCTCCGCCCCCTTCTCAACCTTCCCCTGCCATTTATAAACGGCAGTATGCGGCGCCATGATATTGGCGCAGGCGATCAGCCCTTTATCGAGCAGGCGCGAAGCGATCTTCTCCGCCTCGGCGGCGGGAGCAGTCATGTATATGAGAATGGAGGTCATTTGGAGAAGATAAGCTTATTAAGGCTGATTTTTACCCGCACTGGTCTCAATATCATTATATTTCTTTCCCCCACTTTCTGGGCTTATTGAAATCATGAAATGATTGTGACCCAACAAACTGTCGGCAAAATGTGATTGAGTATCGATATTGAGAACCTTAAAAGCGGCTGTAATTTGATCCGTTAATTCTTTGCTCGTACTCGAATGCGTATAAATATTAACGCCGTCTGTAATCTCAAAGCTATCAATCATTCTATCACTACCTTGCTTTTGAACTACGAAGCCTTCTTCCCAGCTTTTATTTTGATCAATGACATCCCAGTTCGCCATGAAAAATGCCATGTTTAGTCTTTTGCAAAAAGAATCAGAAACATGGCATTCGATATGAACACCGGGAAGCACATCAAATTTTTCAGGCTTAATTAGTAGTTCTGATACTATTACATCGATTTGAGGATTTGATAATGTAAACTTGGTAACACTATTTTTTAATTCATTAATCTGTTCTTCTAACTCGTGTTGTTTATTTGCGATATCTTCAGCTGTTTTACCAGGAAAAAGCTCTTGATAAGAAGTAAGCTGATTAGTTAAATCTGTTATACGATTTTCTTGACGTATAGCGTCTTCCGCATATCCTTCAATTCGTTCACTGTAAAACCAGTTAACCCCCAAGAACGATATGCATACAGCAAGTATAAGCGTTAAGCAGAATACAAGGGGGCTCTGTTTTAGAACCTCCTTTTCTTGTTCCCACTGCTTAACTAGCAAGTCCCACATATTGACACTGTAATTATAATTTGAGGGTTATCCAAAAGATCAATGAAATTAAGAAGTAATGGTCGGGGCGACAAGATTTGAACTTGCGACCCCTTGCACCCCATGCAAGTGCGCTACCAGGCTGCGCCACGCCCCGACTGTGGGTTTATTTATAGGATTTCCGCGAAAGGTGCAAACATTATAAGCAGATCCCCGGCCTTCGCCGGGATGCCGCCGGTTGAGGGCTAATTATCCCCGCCCCTGACGATATCCCGCAGCTCCTTGAGATCGCCCAGCATCGCCTCCAGAATCGAGCGCTGCTTATCGCTCAGTTTTTCCGGAACGGCGGGCGGAACCTGCTTCGGCTTTTCGACCGCCGCGGGCGCGGATTCATTGGCCGCGGGCAGTTCCATTTCCTCGGCGATGATCTGCTGCTTGCCCTGACCCTTAAGTAACTTCTGCACGCCCTTGATCGTATAACCTTCGGAATAAAGCAAATGGTGGATTTTGCGTAAAAGCGCGACGTCCTCGGGCCGGTAATAGCGCCGCCCTCCCCCGCGCTTGAGCGGCTTGACCTGCGTGAACTTGGTTTCCCAGAACCGGAGAACATGCTGCTGCACGTTCAGCTCGTCGGCGACCTCGCTGATCGTCCGGAAGGCCGAGGCGGATTTCTTCGTCTTCCCGCCCCCCGCCTTTTCCGCCGTTACGGCTTCCTTCGCCTCTTCGCTCGCCTGAACATTTTTCGCTGTGGTCATCGATCCATCCACTTTAGGTTACTCCCTGTCCGTTTTTTATTATTATTTTAGCGCTTCGGCCTTCCCGTTGATGCGGTCCTTGAGAACATGGGATGCCCGGAACACCAGAACCTTGCGCGGCATGATCGGCACTTCCACGCCGGTCTTGGGATTGCGTCCCACCCGCTCGCCTTTCTGGCGCACTGAAAAACTGCCGAAGGAGGAAATCTTGACGTTTTCGCCCCGGATCAGCGCGTTCATCATCTCATCGAGAACGGCTTCGACCAGATCGGACGATTCGTTGCGCGATAACCCCACTTCTTCATAAACAGCTTCGGCCAGATCGGCCCTCGTCATTGTACGGCCCGTCATTGTCACCTCTTTTGAATATGATAGTTAAACACTACCCGTTAGAAAACCCTGCGTCAACTTTACTAGCAAAAAATTGATTCAATTCAAACACTAACAGGATTTTCTTAAATTTGGGTATCTTTGCCGTAAGGCGCGGATTTCATAGGATGCAGGAAAATTTACCCCGAATGAACGTGAATACACGCGAATAATTTATGCCTATTCGGACTTATTCGTGTTCATTCGTGGTAAAAATTCTTAAAACCGGGCGAGCGCCGCGCCCCAGGTCAGCCCGGCCCCAAGGGCTTCAAAAAGAATCATGTCGTTCTTTTTAATCCGCCCGCCCTTTACCGCCTCATCGAGCGCGAGAGGAATAGACGCGGCCGAGGTATTGCCGTGATGGTCGACGGTAACCACGACCTTGTCCATGGAAAGGTTAAGCTTCTGCGCCGTCGCCTCGATGATCCGGATATTGGCCTGATGCGGCACCAGCCAGTCGATCTGCTCCGGCCCGATATTGTTTTGTTCAAGCGCTTCATTAACGACTTCCGCCATATATTTGACGGCATGGCGGAAAACTTCCTTGCCCTGCATGACGATATGCCCGCTCTGCGCCGTCGTCGCCGGCCCGCCGTCGACATATAGTATGTCTTTAAGATGCCCGTCCGCATGCAGGTGAGTCGAAAGAATGCCGCGGTCCTGCAATGTCCCCGCGCCCGTCTCGGCCTCCAGCACCACCGCCCCCGCCCCGTCGCCAAACAGAACGCAGGTTGTACGGTCGGTCCAGTCGACGATCGAGGAAAACTTCTCCGCGCCGATCAGCAGGACGCGCTTTGCCGCGCCCGTTTTAATAAACATATCGGCGATGGACAGCCCGTAAACGAAACCCGAGCAGACCGCCTGCAAATCGAACGCCGCCCCCGGCTTTGCCTTCAGCGCCGCCTGCACCTCCGCCGCCACCGAAGGAAACGTGTGGTCGGGCGTCGATGTGCAGACGATGATCGCGTCCAGCGTGTCGCTGCCGATGCCCGCCTGCTCCAGCGCCGCCCGTCCCGCGTTCGCCGCCATCGAAACTGTTGTTTCATCCTTGCCCGCTATACGCCGCTCGCGGATGCCCGAACGCTGGACGATCCATTCGTCCGTCGTATCGACCATCTTTTCCAGCTCGGCGTTGGTCAGGATTTTTTCCGGCAGGCAGGCGCCGGTTCCCTTGATGACGGCCCTGATGGTCATGCCACGCTTTCCGGCTGTTTCGTGGCGCTGGCGGCGGAAAGCGCGCCCTTGCTCATGATATGGCCGATTTCCTCGGCGACGCGCTTGTTATATCCTTGTTCAACAAGGTGCGCGGCGACAATGATCGCCCGCGAAAAACCGTAAGAATCCATGCCGCCGTGGCTTTTGACGCATATACCATCCAGCCCTAAAAACATGCCCCCGTTATAAAACCGCGGATCGACCCGCTTCTTGAGCCGCTTGAGCGCCCCGGACGCGAACAGCGCCCCCAGCTTTGCGAACAGCGAGGACAAAAACGCCTCTTTCAGAAAATGCCCGGTGAGCTTGCCGACCCCTTCCGCGACTTTCAGCGCGACATTGCCGGTAAAGCCGTCGGTGACCACCACGTCGACCGTCCCCTTCGCGATATCGTCGCCCTCGACGAAACCCGCGAACTTCCCCGGCAGCTCGATGCCGGAAAGAATGGCGGCAGCCTCGCGCACCTGATCGGTGCCCTTAACCTCTTCCGTCCCGACATTAAGGATTCCGACAGTGGGATTGGCGATACCCTTGACCGCCCGCGCGTAAACCGCGCCCAGCACCGCGAACTGCGCCAGCATTTCCGCATCGCAGGTCAGGTTCGCGCCAAGATCCAGCATGATCGTCTCGCCCTGCATCGTCGGGATGACGCTCGCGATCGCCGGGCGGTTGACGCCGGGAAGGCAGCGGAACACGAGCTTCGCGGTCGCCATCAGCGCCCCGGTATTCCCGGCGGACACCACGCTCTGCGCCGCGCCCTCTTTCACCGCGTCGATGGCAAGCCGCATGCTTGAATCCTTGCGCCGCAGCGCGGCGGAAGGTTTTTCGTCGTTCGCGATCACTTGTTCGGTATGCCTGATCTGCGACACGGCTTTCAGGGCGGGATGCGCATCCAGCAGCGGAGCGATCTTTTTCTCATCGCCGCAAAAGATGAATTTGGCCGAAGCCCCCAGTTCCTCAAGCGCAAGCGCCGCCGCGGGAACGACCGCCTGCGGCCCGAAATCCCCGCCCATCGCGTCAAGGGCTATGGTTTGACTGAAACTGGTCATGTGAATGAAATAGCGCTGCCGGGTCCGTGGTTGACTGGAAACAGGCCCTAAAACTCGCAGCGCTGCGGGTAAATGTCAACCGCGTTGTTCGATGACCTGGCGGCCTTTGTACATGCCGGTTTTCAGGTCGACATGGTGGCGGCGCACCGGCTCGCCCGTGTTCTGGTCTTCGACCCAGTTGACGCTGTCGAGGGCGTGGTGCGAGCGGCGCAGGTTGCGTCTTGCTTTCGACGTTTTTCTCTTTGGAACGGCCATGGTCTTTATCCTTTTAAAGAGGGCCTTGATAGCGGAAAATCGGCCCCGGCGCAAGAAAATTCTCTTAATTGTCCTTATTTTCAGCCTTTTTCCAGTTCTTAAGGGCCGCAAAGGGATTCCGCCTTGTTTCCGAAGCTTTACCCCCGCCGGCGGCATCTTCCTGCCGCTCGAACGCCACCCCTTCTTTATGGGGGTAAGGATCGATCGAAAGCGAAAGGAACTGCGTCGCCAGCTCTCCAAGATCGATCTCCCCGTCCACGATAGGCTCCGGATCGTCCTTTTCTTCAAGGATGGGAAGCTCGGCATCGGCGCTGCGGCTCTGCCTTTCGTGCCGCGCCTTGGCGATCGACACGACCCGGTCGGGATTGGCAAACCACCCCTCGACGGAGCTCTGGATGTCCTGGGTCACGGGTTCAAGCGTCACAACGCAGGGCTGAACCACCCGCGCCTTCAGCTCGCCGCTGATATGGATCACCATATTCGGGTCACGCACAAGGGTCAGGACCGCTTCAGTTGATTCAATGGATTTGACGCCCAGCCGCCGCGCGAGGTCTTTACGCTGCTGCGGTGACGCTGAAATGGATGTGCGTAAAGGGGTCGCGCCGATGCCCTCGGCAGCGACTTTATGCGACCACTCGGGAAGGATTTTTTCCGCCATCTTCGCTTTCTTCATAATTCATCACCTTGAATTCGATATGACCTTCCGCCAGTTTTTCCCACTTCTGGCCTTCCAGCCAGAGCGCGGTTTCATGCACGTAAAGCGCCATGATCTTGACGATCTCCTCTTTGAGGCTTTCTCCCGTGCCGTAAAGATTCCGCCTCAGCGCTTCTTCCAGATCCTCGGGCTCCTCGGAAAGCATCGCCTCCTGATACGCCGTGGCCCGCCCGTTGAACCCCTTCATCATCCTCTTGATGTGCTTGGGAACGCTCAGATCCCCCACACCCATCTCGCGCAGTGTATGATCCATAGTGCGGAACATCCTGTCGAACAGCGCCTGCGCGAGCCTGCGGCCCTTGCCGCCCTCCTCGAACAATCTTTCCATAGCAAGATAGGTGTGCAGGCAGATCAGGTCAAACCGCCCGTCGACGGTATCCGGTACGCCATAAAGTTCGTAAAAAACCGGCTGGCGCGACTGGTCCACCACGGCCTGATACAGGCGTTCCGCAGCATCCTTTCTCTTGTTTCCTTTGAAAAGCGCAAACATGTATACAATATCGTTGCCGAAGATTGATTGTGAAGGGCTTTGCCGCTATACAATGCCGATGGGTATAACATGCTTTAACGGGAAGAATCCATGAAAACTTTGCGATTGCTGGCCTGCGCCGCGCTGATAGCGACCGTTGCCGGCTGCACCCCCACCCATAGCGTCCGGGGCAACATGATCGAGGATTATCAGCTTACCGAAGTCGTGCCCGGCCTCGACAGCCAAACCGACGTCCTGCGCAAGCTGGGCTCGCCCACAACCAAGGCGCCGTTCGATGACAGCGTCTGGTATTATATGGGACAGAAAACCGAAAAGCGGGGCATCCTCGATCCCGAAATCCTTGACGAGCGCATCGTCGCCGTGTTCTTCAGCAGCGCCGGCATCGTCGAGCGGGTCGAGGACGTCGACAATCAGCGCGTCGATCTTCCCTACGTGCGCGACAAAACCCCGACCTCCGGTAATGAAATGACCGTCCTGCAGCAGTTCTTCGGCAATCTCGGCAAGTTCAACAAGGACGAAGCCGCGACGGCGGAGTAATACAGATTTTTTATTTCCGGATAAACAGCCCCGCCACCTCGACATGCGGCGACCATAAAAACTGGTCGACGATCCGCAGGCGCTTCAGTTTGAACCCCGCCTGCGCCAATATGCCGCCGTCATGCGCGAAGCTGTCGGGATTGCACGATATGCTGACCACGGTTGAAACGGACGAACGGGCGATTTCTATGGCCTGCTTTTGCGCCCCGACGCGCGGCGGATCGACGACAACGGCATCATAAATTTTAAGCTCCTGGAACGTCAGCGGCTCGCGGGCAAGATCGCGCTTCACAGCCTTCAGCTTCACATTCCCCGCCCCCGCATCGGCCAGCGCCTTAAGCGCGGGCGCATCGCCTTCAAAAGCATCCACCCTGTGCCCTTGCGCCAGCAACGCGAACGCAAATGTCCCGCACCCCGCATACAGATCGGCAACAGCGCTTTTTTTAGGAACGGTTGAAACCGCGAATTCGGCCAACGCCCGCTCCCCTTCATCCGTCGCCTGCATAAACGCGCCGGGCGGCGGCGTAACAGCAAAGCCGCCCCAGTTTACAACATACGGACTTTTCCTGACGACAGTCTCAATCGTCTTGAACCGCGAAGATTGCCACGAAATGCGCGTTATTCCACCTGCCTCGGCCATCTCCTTCAGGACCGCGGCCATATCCTTGGCGCATCCCCTGCCATCCTTCCCCAGCACGGTAATCAGCACATCGGTCAGACTGCCGGATTCGGCAATCGCCACATCGTAACTTTCCCCCTCGCGCATGATCCGGGTAAGGAATTCCCTCAATACCGGCAACAGCGCAACCAGGGAATTTTTAAGCACGGCGCATGACCCGATCTGGACCAGCCGATGACTCGCTCTTTCGTTAAATCCGATTTCAACCGCTCCCCCCTGCCCGCATTTGGCCGACAGCACGGCGCGGCGGCGGCTCCCCGGCGCGCTGATAAACGGCCCTTCCACATGATCCGGTTTCAGCCCCGCCTGCAAAAGCCCGGCCAGCGCGCGATTGACCTTGAAATGGCCATAGCGCGTCGCGTTCATGTGCTGCAGGGCGCACCCCCCGCAATGCCCGAAATGAACGCATGGCGGCTCCGCCCGCTCCGGCGAGCGTTCGATCACCTCCACCAGTCTTCCGGTAATTCCTTCCTGCCGCTTCTGCCCCAGAATGACCCGCGCCCGCTCCTCCGGCAATGCCCCGGCAACGAAAACGCGATCCCCCTCCGGCAGGCGCGCAACGCCGTCGCCTTTAATGCCAAGCTCGTCTATGACAATTTCAATCTCATTATCCATACGGTGCCGTTATACACCTGAAAACTATAAATAACAAAAAGCCCCGCAAAAGCGGGGCTTTTCATTAAAATTTCAGGCCGTTTACCCGCCGATGAACTTCGCCACCACCGCCACCAGCAGGATCGCGACGATGTTCGTGATCTTGATGAGCGGGTTGACTGCGGGGCCTGCCGTGTCCTTGTAGGGATCGCCGACGGTGTCGCCGGTCACGGCGGCCTTGTGGGCGGGCGAACCCTTGCCGCCGTAATTGCCGTCCTCGATCAGCTTCTTCGCGTTGTCCCAGCAGCCGCCGCCCGAAGTCATCGAGATGGCGACGAACAAGCCCGTAATGATCGTCCCCAGCAGCATCGCGCCGAGCGACTGGAATGCCGGCACCACTGAACCGCTAATCATCCATACGGCGCCGAACAGCACGACAGGCATCAGCACGGGCAGCAGCGACGGCACGATCATTTCCTTGATCGCCGCGCGGGTCAGCAGGTCGACCGCCTTGCCGTATTCCGGCTTGGCCTTGCCTTCCATGATGCCCTTGATCTCGCGGAACTGGCGGCGAACCTCCACCACGACAGCCGCCGCGGCGCGTCCGACAGCGGTCATCGACCATGCCGCGAACAGGTAAGGCAGCATGCCACCGATAAACAGGCCGATCACCACATAAGGATCCTGGAGCGGGAACGTGATATCCGCAAGATCCGGCAGGTAATGCTTGATCTCCTCGGTATAGGCCGCGAACAGCACGAGCGCCGCAAGACCGGCGGAGCCGATCGCATAGCCCTTCGTGACCGCCTTGGTCGTATTGCCGACGGCATCCAGCGCGTCGGTAACCTCACGCACCTTTTTCGGCAGGTCGGACATTTCGGCGATGCCGCCGGCATTGTCCGTAACCGGGCCGTAGGCGTCGAGCGCCACGACCATGCCCGCAAGCGAGAGCATCGTCGTTGCCGCGATGGCGATGCCGTAAAGCCCGGCCTGCGAATAGGCGATAAAGATGCCGCCGCAGATAACGATCACAGGCAGTGCCGTCGCTTCCATCGATATGGCAAGCCCCTGGATCACGTTGGTGCCATGACCCGTTTCCGACGCCTTGGCGACCATCTTGACCGGGCGGTAGTTGGTGCCGGTGTAGAACTCGGTGATCCAGATGATAAGACCCGTAACGCCGAGCCCTGTCAGTACGCACCAGAACAGCTTCACGCAGTTGATGACGCCGCCGTCCGCCAGCGGTATCGGGCTGTAAACGTTGAAGTTCGCCAGCATCATGGCGATCATGATGCCCGAAAACAGCGCGCTGGCGATAAAGCCTTTATAAAGCGCGCGCATAATGTTCGTGCTGCCCTTGTCAAGATTGACGAAGAACGTGCCCCCGATCGAGGCGAGGATACACAGCGCGCCGATCATCAGCGGAAGCATCATCATCGGTTCAATGACTTCCTTTGCAAATGTGCTCGATGCGATAAGCATCGTTGCGACCACCGTCACCGCATAGGTCTCGAACAGGTCTGCGGCCATGCCGGCGCAGTCGCCGACATTGTCGCCGACGTTATCGGCAATCGTCGCCGGGTTGCGCGGATCGTCTTCCGGGATTCCGGCCTCGACCTTGCCCACCATGTCGCCGCCGACATCGGCGCCTTTGGTGAAGATGCCGCCGCCAAGACGGGCGAAAATCGAAATGAGCGATGCGCCGAAGCCAAGGCCCACGAGCCCTTCGAGAATAGTCCGCGTGGAAAGATCCATATAGTCGAGCAGCATGTAATAGATGCCGACCCCCAGAAGGCCGAAACCGACGACCAGCATCCCGGTAACCGCGCCCGATTTGAAGGCAACGTTCAGCGCTTCGGAAAGGCTTGTCCGCGCCGCCTGCGTCGTCCGCACGTTCGCGCGCACCGACACGTTCATGCCGACATAACCGGCAATGGCCGAAAGCGTCGAGCCGATCACGAAACCGGCGGCAACGTGCCAGCCGAGCAGCGCCAGCAGCAATAAAGCCACAACGACGCCGACGATCCCGATCGTCGTATACTGACGGTTCAGGTAAGCCATGGCCCCTTCCTGAATCGCGGCCGCGATTTCCTGCATGCGTTCGGTGCCCGTATCGTAGGCCATAATTTTCCGCGAGGCATATTGCCCGTAAAGCAATGCCAGCACGCCTGCGCATAAAATCATAAGATTGATTTCGATCATGTTTTCCTCTGCTGTTCCCCTTGGGGTATATGGTGGGTCTATGGGAAACCCGGTGTTAAAGACGCTTGAAAATGCACAATTCTTTCCTCCAAGGCAAGAGAGTTCTTGCCGTTTCGGCCAATTCTTCGGGGAAAAAATAAAAAAGTCCGGAACTATTCCGGACCTGTTGAAACTCTTAACGGAGGGACTTTATATTGGGCGCTGGTTCACGACCTGGAGCAGGACGTCCTCAATGACCCCTTCGCCCATGACTTTTTCGCTGATGGTATTCAGGCGTTCCTTAACCATGCCCACCTGCAAAACGCCGTCCGGCATCGCCGCATGGCGGTTCAGGACCCCGTAAAGCTCCTGGATATAGGCATCCTTGAGCCGGGGCTGGAGCTGGAGCTGGGTGACCATGGCTGCTTTCTTCTCATCGCCGACCTCGATAACGACGACGATGCTGACGACCTGCGTCACGCCGCTTTTGTCTATAATGGGCAGGACCAGCGGCTCGATTTCGACGAACTTGTGATGGGACTTGTCCTTGTGCTCTTCCTTCGCGGCCTTGTGCTCCTCGGTTGCGCCGATCGAGGCTTCCGCGGACTGACCGAAGTAAAAATAGGCCCCTGCGGCGCCGCCGCCGAGGATCAGTATAGCCAGCAAAGCCAGAATTGCAGATTTCATAACACCCCAAGCCCTACGCAGAATAACAAAAAACGTGAACCGAAACGTGAACCCGGTCACACTTTTCAGAATAGAACATTTAGATTAATCTTGCGTTAGGTTAGCTTCGCATTTTATTTAAATTTGTATCTATTTATTTGACGAAATAATCATTTAATATCAAATACTTATATAGACAAAAATTTATGACCCGGACTTGACGATCCGCATCTTCTGGTCCTTGCGATCAGACTTGTAAATATGCTCTTCGCCGGGAAATGCACGGGCGCGCACTTCGTCCGCATAGGCTTTCATCGCCTTCTCAATAGCCCCGCCCACGTTTGCATATTGTTTAACGAACTTCGGAACCTTGTGACCCGACAGCCCCACCATATCCTCGGTGACGAGAATCTGCCCGTCGCACTCCGCCGAAGCGCCGATTCCGATAGTCGGAACCGCAACCGACCGGGTCACTGACCCTGCAAGATCCGGGTCAATGCACTCCAGCACAATGCCAAATGCACCGGATTCAGCAATCGCGCGCGCGTCATGCTCAAGCTTTGCGCGCTCCGTGTCGTCCCGCCCCGTAACCCTGTAACCGCCCGCCGCGTGAACCGACTGCGGCTGCAGGCCGATATGCCCCATGACAGGGATACCGCGACTGGTCAGGAACGAAACCGTCTCCGCCATTTCGGTCCCGCCTTCCAGCTTGACCGCCCCCGCTCCCGTTTCCTTCATAATAAGCGCGGCATTATGAAAAGCCTGCGCCGGGCTCTCCTGATACGAACCGAATGGCATATCAACCGTTACAAGCGCAGTGCGGGTCGCTTTTACCACGGCGCGTCCGTGCGCAATCATCATCTCCATCGTCACCCCGACGGTGCTGTCCAGACCATAGAGCACCATGCCGAGGCTGTCTCCGACCAGAACGAGGTCCGCATGCGCATCGGCCATCCTTGCGATGGGCGCGCTATAGGCGGTAAGGCAGACGATGGGCTCCTGCCCTTTTTGCCGGATGATATCCCGGACGGTTTTTCTTTTTGTCTCTTCCTTATGCGAACTCATTTTGTCCTCCTCTCAGCCGCGCAGACTTTGGCTCAATCTGTCCAGCACGCCGTTTACGAGTCTCGACTCGCCGCCCTCATAAAACGCATGGGTAACATCGATGTAATCGGAAATGATAACCGGCGCATCGGCCTCATGATTGGCCAGCAGCTCATAAGCGCCGCACATCAATATGCTCCACAGCAGCGGCTCAATGGAAATGTCGGAATTCCGCGGTTTGGCATCGTTTTGACCCGCCTGAAGCGCGGCATCGACCATCCCTTTCAGGTCACTCTCCCGGCTTTCCACACCCTCAACTACGAGCGTGAAAAGAGTGCCGTCGGGCAGGACCATATTATGCCCCTCGACCGGCTTGCCCAGCTGGTGCGTCTTGAATTCGCCGATAACATTCCGGGCATTCTGGCCATTCGCCTTCATCTGGTAAATCGCCTGCACCGCGGCAAGACGCGCCGCCGAAAGGCGCGCGATCTTCGATCCCTGATTGGCATTCCTGTTGTTCATTTTTGTCCTGCCGTCAAAACTTGTTCGCAATTGCAGCGATAGCATGTTTTAACATTTTTATATACAAAAATATGGAATGAAGCCGCTGAACGGTTCAGCCCCTTTACCGGCATTGCCAGAGCCCGGTCATGCAGGTCACGGCCAAAGTCGCATTTCCGGAATCTTAAATGGCGCCAAGGAACAGACAGAAAAAGGTCATAACCCGCAAATCGGATCGTTACCGGGTAAATCCGGGGTTCACTTGCGGGGGACAGATACACGGCGGCGCGTCATGGATCGGCATAATCGCGTCTGACGCACCGCCCGCCTGCCGCCCATGATTCGCCATCCCGGAACGAAAATCCGCCTAACTCCCGGAAACAACAGCAGGTTCATGAAAGGCACCCTGTGAAAAGCTGGACATGTCACGCTGCATGGCTATCCCGGAAATCACTGCATGCCATTGCGCCTTGCCGTGCGCCGCCGAAAATGCGGTCGCTGAAGCTCCATAATGACACGCGGCAAGATCTCCTGAAAACTGCGGAAATCCAGGCTTTGCGCTTATATGGCCGCGAGTCGCGCGTCAGCAATGAACCCTCTGAACCTGTGCTGAAACGCCCCTCCCGGAAGACGCGCCTTCCCTTTCAGGCAAAGCTGCCCGGCCCGCGGAAAACCGGCAAAAAAGAAATTTCGGATAAAACGGATGAAACTATTCTGCGGCTTCCTGCGCCTGCTGGACATCGCCGAGATCTTCGAGCAGATCGTTGAAGTCCTCGGGCCTGCTGAAATCCTTGTAAACGGACGCGTAACGGATGAACGCGACCGTATCCAGCCGCGCAAGCGCCTTCATGACCAGCTCGCCGATCTGCTGCGAAGTGACTTCCGGATCGCCCATGCTCTCGAGCTGGCGCACGATCGAGTTCGCGGATTTCTCAATCTGTTCAAGATCAACCGGCCGTTTCCTCAGAGCAACCTGCATCGACTTGATGACCTTGTCGCGGTCGAACGGCTGCCGCCGGTCGCCCGCCTTCAGCACCGTCATCTCCCGCAGCTGCACCCGCTCGAACGTGGTAAAGCGCGCGCCGCACCCGGGGCAGGACCGCCGCCGCCGGATCGCCGAATTATCCTCCGACGGGCGGGAATCCTTGACCTGCGTCTCATCGCTGCTGCAAAAGGGACAGCGCATCAATGAACCTCATAGACCGGAAACCGGTCGCACAGCGCCTGGACCTTCGTCCATATTTCCTTCTCGACCTTGCCGTTCCCCTCAAGCCCGTTCGCCGCAAGCCCGTCGAGCACGGTAACGATCATCTCGCCGACCTGTTTCCATTCCGCCTCGCCGAAACCGCGCGTCGTCGCCGCCGGCGTCCCAAGACGGATGCCGCTGGCAATCATCGGCTTCTGCGGATCGAACGGCACCGCGTTCTTGTTACAGGTCATGCCGGCGCGCTCCAGCGAAACTTCCGAGATATTCCCGGTCAGCCCCTTCGGCCGCAGATCCATCAGCACGATATGGCTGTCGGTGCCGCCCGAAACGATATCGAGCCCGCCATCCTTGATGGCTTTAGCCAGAACTTTCGCATTGGCGGCAACGGCTTTCGCATATTCTTTAAATTCCGGCTTGAGTGCTTCGCCGAAACACACTGCCTTCGCGGCGATAACATGCATCAGCGGCCCGCCCTGCAACCCGGGGAAAATGGCGGAGTTGATCTTCTTGCTGATCTCCTCGTCATTGGTCAGGATCAGCCCGCCCCGCGGCCCGCGCAGCGTCTTGTGCGTCGTCGTCGTCGTCACATGCGCATGCGGCACCGGGCTCGGGTAAACCCCGCCCGCGATCAGCCCCGCGTAATGCGCCAT